>JABLTP010065050.1_pt1 | contig 18169 bp, 13 predicted proteins | sample 7160111 | NCBI WGS metagenome assembly JABLTP01 (sample SAMN14651227, study PRJNA627086) | human gut metagenome | isolation source: feces | host: Homo sapiens
CGCATCCTTAGCGGAGCGTTTTTTATATATTAGGAAAGCACTTTCCTAATATATAAAAAAGCTGCCATACTCTCTTTTTGAGAGCACAACAGCTTCTTGTATATCTTTTCTCTTAATTATTTACCAGCGGCTGCCATTGCTGCATTGATCTTCTCTACAAGCAGATCTGCATCGATTCCATGAACCATAGCTGCTTCCTCAAGAGACTCCATCTGAGATGACGGGCATCCAAGACAATGCATACCAATCTCCATCAAAATCGGAGCTGACTCTGGAAATGTTACCAGAAGTTCGCCAATTGTTGTGCTTTTAGAAATTGCCATCACTGTTTCCTCCTTACATATTTCTATTTTCAATTAATTTCTGTCACCCTTGAACAGTAATCTTTATTATAATCCCTGATCTATGATTTAGCAACCTTATTTTCATTATCATTCCATGAAATTTTCTGAAATTTTCACACAACTTTTTCCGTTTATCACACTACTCAAAAGTCAATCAGTTTTCTTTTTTTTTCGACAAATCGTCATTTTCATAACAATAACCAAAACGAATGTTCTTTTTATTTCCAAAAGTTATCCACACTATTCACATCTTTCTTTGTTGATAATGTGGATAACTTTCAGGAAATCTTTTATTTTTCCTCATTTTTTCGATTTTTCAATGTTGATAAGTTAAAAACTACTTTTTTTCATTTTTTTGCTATTTTGAATATTCTTGTCATATTTTGTGCATTTTGACTATCCTTATATTTTTCTTGGGAAATACCGATTTTAGAATTTACAGTCAAATCTTTCATTTCCCATACATATTCTGGACAATGCATTGTTTTCTTTCTATTATTCTTTAATAAATCCGTCTGACAGCCACGATATTTGTATACGTTGCACTGCTGATACCAATTCCCTGATCTTCATTCATTGCATTTACAATCTGATCATTTCCTATATATAGACCAACATGTCCTTCATATAAGATAAGATCCCCCGGCTGTGCGTCTTCATAACTCACTTCATATCCCGCACTTCGCTGTTCATAAGAAGTTCGTGGAAGACTTATACCAAAATGTGCATACACAGACTGGACAAATCCCGAACAATCTGCTCCATCTGTTAAACTTGTACCGCCCCACACATATGGATTCCCAATAAACTGACAGGCATAATCAATAACTTCCTGCCCTGACGCAACTGACTGAGCCGCTGCTTCTGCAGCCTGGGCTTCTGCTTCCGCCTTCGCAACCGCAGCTTCTTCTGCTTCCATTCGTTTTTGTTCTTCCTCTTTTGTCTCCCCGTAAGAATAAGAACTTTCCTCTGTAACATAATCACCGCACACCCAGCCATTAACTTCACCGACCTGTATCGGATACCAGCCCTCTACAGGATCTTCTGTCACAAGATATTCTTCTCCCTGATTAATCTGGGTTAATACGGTAGTATCCGTCCCATGTCCCTCTCTGACATTCAGACAATCTGCTGTGACTGTTACATTCTCATTTGTATACTCATCTGACCTCGAACGGGCTTCTTCCCCTGTGAACAATGTTTCCGTCGGAACATACCCCTCTGCATTTCCCGACCGGATCTTTGTCCATCCATCCAGATATTCCAACACAACTGCTGCTGAATCAGAATATAATTTTCCAACCCATTCACTGTTTTCATCTGCTTCGCTTCTAATATAGGTATAATCCCCCGTATTAGAAAACGCTATATTCAAATACTCTCCCTCTTCTGTCGGCACCAGATACAGATTGATGTTGTTCTTTATTTCTGTCTGATATGATGCTTCCAAAATGTTTTCAATTCCTGTAACCGGAACCAGACTCTTCTCACTGTCATCAGTTTCTGCCGCCTGTGTTCTGACTACACTCCCCGGAATTATGATCATCCCTGCCATCATTGACATGATAAGCTTATGCTTCATCCGCATGTTACTCATATAAAACCTCCTTTATTTCCAGCCTTATCTTTTGTGGGAAGTTTTAATTGTTACATAATTGTTAATTTTTGTTACGCCGTAATTTTATCAATCAACAATAGATGTGTCAACCGTTTTAATAGTTTTTTCATAATTATCACCCTCCACCATTTGTAATTATTCCCCTTTTTTATTAATCTTAACGTCCTTTTTGTTAATTATTTTGTAATATTTTGTCAGGAGAAATAAAAAAAACTTATTTTTTTCTATTGACAATTTTTAAAATATAAGTTATATTCTAATTACAGTAATCGTTATCGTTATTGATTCAATTTTAGAAAGAGGTGAATCTATGGCTGCAATTAAATATAGCCGACAACGAGAAGCTATCAAGCATTATCTCGCTTCAACAAAAGAGCATCCCACTGCCGACACTGTTTACCTGCATGTCAAAGAGGATTTTCCTAATATCAGTCTTGGTACTGTTTACCGGAATTTGAATCTGCTGACAGATATCGGCGAAGCGATCAAGATCCCTACACCTGACGGCGGAGATCGATTTGACGGGAATGTTATTCCGCACAATCATTTTCTCTGTACAAGCTGTGGACGGTTACTGGATCTGGAACTGGATATGAAGAGTATTGAAGAAGTGAACCGGCTGGCCGGGGAGAATTTCGATGGAATCATCACTTCAAGTTCCACTTTGTTTTATGGGGAATGCAGTGACTGCATTAGGAAGTCTTAAGTTAAAAAAAATTAATAAGAAAAAGGAGATTATCATTATGAAAAAATTTGTATGTACAGTATGTGGTTATGTTCACGAAGGAGATGCTGCACCAGCTGAATGTCCAGTCTGTCACGCACCAGCTTCCAAGTTTAAAGAGCAGGAAGGAGACAAAGTATGGGCTGCTGAGCACGTTGTAGGTGTTGCACAGGGTGTCAGCGAAGATATTCTTGCAGATCTTCGTGCAAACTTCGCAGGAGAATGCTCTGAAGTAGGAATGTACCTTGCAATGGCAAGAGTTGCTCACAGAGAAGGATATCCGGAAATCGGACTTTACTGGGAAAAAGCTGCTTACGAAGAAGCAGAGCATGCTGCAAAATTCGCTGAACTTCTTGGTGAAGTTGTAACAGACAGCACAAAGAAAAACCTTGAGATGAGAGTTGATGCTGAGCACGGTGCTACAGAAGGTAAATTCGATCTTGCAAAGAGAGCTAAAGCTGCTAACCTGGATGCAATCCACGACACAGTACACGAGATGGCTCGCGACGAAGCTAGACACGGAAAAGCTTTCGAAGGACTGCTTAAGAGATACTTCGGCTAATTTAAACAAACCTTATCAGCAGAAGCGATCTCTTCTGCTATGATAAAACTGCCCATCGGGAATGGAACATTTCCTTCCTGATAGGCAGTTTTTTAATCTTCTTTCTCTTTTCTTTCATCTGATAATTTAACTTTTTTGCCGGCAATGAGTTTCTGTTTCTCTTTTCTCCCTAACTGCTTAATTGCATATTCCCGTTTCATTGCCTGTTCTTTTGTCTCAAATTCCTCATAATAAGCCAATTCAACAGGCCGCCGTGCCTTCGTATATTTCGCGCCTTTCCCGGAATTGTGCGCCTCCACACGTTTTTCCAGATCATTTGTCCAGCCCGTGTATAACGTTCCGTCACTACATTTTAGCATATATGTATAATTCAAAAACTCATCACCTCTGCTATCTCCCGCATTACTCTTTCGATGCATGTTATTTATTATATCATGAATCCCTTATCCAGGATCAATACTATATTATCAGGAAAACTTTTCTTAAACTTTTTCCTGTATCCAATACAATATAGTATTGATCCTGCACCCGTAATCAAACTTTTGAATCCATCATTTTATCCAAACAAATACAACTTTACTCCATAAAATTCATGGGGTCAACTGGTGCCCCGTCTTTCATAATTTCAAAATATAAATTGGGTCCTTCGACACTATAATATTTCGTCGGTGAATTCAGTGTTCCCACTTCCTCTCCGGCTGCAATATAATCTCCGACTGCTGCCGCCACTTCATCCAGCTGGCCATAAACCGCAGTATACCCATTTCCCATATCAAGTGTCACAGTAGTTCCTGTCTGGGCAGTCTGTTCAATACTCTCTACCACTCCTGCTGCCGCCGCGTGAATCACTTCTCCCTGCGTTCCACCAATAATCAGTGCAGGATTATATTTATACTGCTCCAATGTCGGAAAATATACTGTATGATCCATACTAAAACTTAAAAGCGTTGCTCCGCTTGCCGGCCAGGCAAGTGTGCTTTCCTGAGTAAACCACACATTCTGTGTATTTGAAGATGCTGTGCTTTGAATTTCCTCTGTGGATGTATTTCCATTCTCCACACTGTTTTCATTCTCTTGCTGAACATCCTTTTGGGATTCCTGGTTTTCTTCATTATCCTCTTCTGAATCTGTGTCTGTAGGAAGAATATCATCTGTATTCGCCAATGTACTATCATCTTCTGTAAGCTGTTCTGCTGTTGTTTGCGCATCTTTGATCTGCTGCTCCATATCTTTTTTGTAATGATTGTATGTGTAGCTCCCAACCATTGTAATTACCGCAACAAAACAAAGTACTGCGCCAACTGCAGCTCCCTTTCCTTTCAAAAAGGCCGGTCTTTCATTTTTATTCATAATCATCACCTCTGGCCATAGCATTGCCTGAAATGATCGATCTTATTCATCTATGTGGTGTAGTTCTGTTCCTTCGTAAAAAAATTGCAGGATCTCTTCATAATTTTTCCCATCCTTTGCCATTTCCTGTGCAGTCCACTGACTCATTCCGAATCCGTGCCCTTTTCCAACAGTTGCAATTTTTAATCCATGCGGACCTTCATAAAAAGAAAATGAACTCGAAGGAAGTTTCAGTGCATCACGGAACTGATCTCCTGTACATATCGTCTCTCCAATCCTCATTTTTCTGACATAACCGGAAGAATCCCATTCCTGAATTTCAAAATCTTCGTATCCATACCCATTTTCTGCTTTTTTCTGTTCCTCTGCCACAAGGAATTCTCTACATCTCTTTTGTATCTCTTTATATTCTATCAAATGTACCTGAATTTCATCTTCTGCCGCCTTGTCAAGCGGACATTCTTTTGCTGTGATGTACGGATAATCTGCATTCCCAAGTACCTCCTGCACATCTCTGGTCTTTCCATTACTGGATTGATGAAACGGTGTCCATGCAAAGGTCTCATGATACCACAGTACAATTCCTTTTGTTTCCTGTACTGCCTGTTGACATTTTTTCAAATTCTCTTCGTATTTTGTCCCCCACTTTTTCTTCATCTGAGTCTGCGTCAGACATTTATCCAAAAGAGTCTGCTTTTCTTTCTCTGTTCTGTACAACTCTGTACGTAGAACAACCGCCTGTGCCTTCAATGCTTCTATTTCACATCCACCATCTGTTTCTCCTGCGAGCATTTCTGCGAGATACACAGATGCATTATCGCTGTCAGCTCCCTGCACCGCATTTTTTCCGTTTATAAAAACAGAAATGATGTAAGGAAGTAAAAACAGTATGATAAGAAATGCAAAAAATAACTTTATTTTATTTCTAATTGTATCACGCATAAAAACAGCCCTCCATACTCTATTGTATGGAAGGCTGTCCTATTTTAGAACTTATCTGGTTCATTCTCCGTGTAATTGCTTATTCGAAAAGGTCCTGTCCTGATGGAACTTCAACCTTCTCCAGATGCCAGATATCACGCACATACTCCTCGATTGTTCTGTCAGATGTGAACTTACCGCTGCATGCTGTGTTCATCATTGCCATCTTAGACCATCTCTGCTGATCTCTGTAAGCTTCTTCTACTCTCTTCTGTGCATCTGCATAAGAACGGAAGTCTTTCAGAATGAAGTAAGTATCTGCTTTGTCTGTACACTGTGTATTGAGCAGTGAGTTATACAGATTGATATACATGTTGTGATCACCGTTTGAGTAGGTTCCATCCATCAGCTGATCTACCACACGTTTAACTTCCCAATCATTGAAATAGATATCTGTCGGGTTGTATCCGCCATTGTTCTCGTAATTGATTACTTCCTGTGAGCTCAGACCAAAGATGAATGCATTTTCCTCTCCAACTTCATGAACGATCTCTACGTTTGCTCCGTCCATTGTTCCAAGTGTCGGTGCACCATTCAGCATGAACTTCATGTTACCTGTACCGGATGCCTCTTTGGAAGCTGTTGAGATCTGTTCGCTGACATCTACTGCTGCGAAAAGAATCTCTGCATTGGATACTCTGTAGTCTTCGATAAATACAACTTTCAGCTTTCCGTTGATGCTTCTGTCGTTATTTACAACATCTGCTACGGAGTTGATCAGTTTGATTGTCTCTTTCGCACGAAGGTATCCTGCTGCCGCCTTTGCTCCGAAGATAAATGTTCTTGGGTAGAAGGACATCTCCGGATGCTCTTTGATCTGATTGTACAGATACATGATATGCAGGATATTTAACAGCTGGCGTTTGTACTCGTGCAGACGTTTTACCTGAATATCAAAGATAGAACGAGGATCTACATCGATTCCGTTATGTTCTTTGATGTATTTCGCAAGGCGAACTTTATTCTGATATTTAATTTCCATAAATTCACGTCTTGCATCTTCATCTTCTACAAGCGGTTTCAGTTTTGCGATCTGAGACAGATCTGTGATCCATCCGTCACCGATCTTATCTGTGATCCAATCAGCAAGGAGCGGATTTCCATGTGCAAGGAAACGTCTCTGTGTAATTCCGTTTGTCTTGTTATTAAACTTCTCAGGCATCATCTGATAGAAATCTTTCAGTTCCTGTTTCTCAAGAATTTCTGTATGAAGCTGTGCAACACCGTTTACAGAGAATCCTGCAACAATTGCCATGTTCGCCATACGAACCTGTCCGTTCATAAGGATTGCCATTTTGCGGACTTTCTCTTCATTTCCCGGATACATCTCACGAACCTTGATCAGGAAACGACGATCAATCTCCTGTACAATCTGGTAAATACGTGGAAGTAATTTTGAGAACAAGTCGATTGGCCATTTCTCAAGTGCCTCTGCCATGATTGTATGGTTTGTGTAAGCACAAGTCTTGCTTGTAACTTCCCATGCATCCTCCCAGCTTAATCCTTCTACGTCGATCAGAAGACGCATCAGCTCCGGAACTGCAACTGTCGGATGTGTATCGTTCATCTGGATAACAACTTTCTCGTGCAGTTTTCTGATATCTCCATGTTTCTTCTTATACTTCTCGATCAGAGCCTGAAGACTTGCAGAAATGAAGAAATACTGCTGTTTCAGACGAAGCTCTTTTCCTGAATAATGATTGTCATTCGGATAAAGGACATCAACGATCAGTTTTGCAAGGTTCTCCTGCTCTACTGCTTTGTGATAATTTCCTCTGTCAAACTCGTCCAGCTTGAAATCTGTGATCGGTTTTGCATCCCATACACGCAGTGTATTTACTACATGGTTACCATATCCAACGATCGGCATATCATACGGAACAGCCATAACAGACTCATAATTTTCCTGGATAAATTTATCTTTTCCTGTTACAGGATCTTTCTCGAAACGGATATTTCCGCCAAAGCGTACTTCTTTTGCGTATTCTTCACGGCGAATTTCAAATGGATTTCCTTCTTTCAGCCAGTTGTCCGGAACCTCCACCTGATATCCATCTTTGATTTTCTGTTTGAACATTCCATAACGGTAACGGATTCCACATCCATATGCAGGATAGTTCAATGTTGCAAGAGAATCAAGGAAACATGCTGCAAGACGTCCAAGACCACCATTTCCAAGAGCCGCATCCGGCTCCTGGTCTTCAATCACGTTCAGATCAATATTCATCTCTTCCAGTGCTTCTTTTACATCTTTATATGCTGTCATATTGATGAGGTTGTTGCCAAGTGCACGTCCCATAAGGAACTCCATTGACATATAGTATACTGTCTTGGCGTCTGTCTCATCATATCTTTTCTGTGTCTCAATCCAATCATCGATAATAACATCTTTGACTGCATAGGATACTGCCTGGAATAACTGCTGCGGTGTAGCTTCATCGATTGTTTTTCTATAAAGTGTCTTAACGTTATCCTTTACTGCCGCTTTAAAAGCCTTTTTCTCGAATCTTTTACTGAACATGTTTATTACTCTCCTTTTTTCTCAACACCCATTGTAACTGCTTCGCCGTTGATCTTCCATTCTTTCACGTAACCAGCCGGCTGTGCTTTTACAACTTCATCCGCAAGTACCTCACCTGCGATCAGTGTATTGTTCTTTTCGAAAACAGCTTCTGCCTTTTCACTACCCTCGTATGTAACTTTGATTCTGTCCATAACTTCGAAATCAGCTTCTTTTCTCATTGTCTGGATCTTGCTGATGATCTCACGTACAAATCCCTCTTCCAGCAGCTCTGGTGACAGGTTTGTATCGAGAACAACTGTGATTCCGTTGTCATTTACAGATTCATATCCTTCAATCTGTGCTGTATCGATCAGAAGATCTTCCTTGAAAAGTTCAATTTCCTGTCCGTTTACATCCAGTTTGAGTGCACCTGTAGCGTTGAGCTCATCCATTGCTGCATTTCCATCGATGTCGTTAAGCGCCGCTTTGATACCACCTAACATCTTACCATATTTCGGTCCGACTGTCTTTAATTGTGGTTTAAAACTATAAGAAGTAAAGTCTCTTACATCATCTGTAAATTTAACATTTTTAACATTCAGCTCGTCTGCAACGATCTCCTGATAGAATTCCGGAAGATCAAAGTCTGCTTTCACAAACATCTTTCCGATCGGCTGACGGTTCTTGATGTTGGATGCATTACGGCATGCACGTCCCATAACAACAAGGTCAAGAACATGTTCCATGTTATTTTCAAGTTCTTTGTCAATCTGCTCTTCATGAACTTCTGGGAAGTCACAAAGGTGAATACTTTCCGGAGCATCCTTATCAATGCTGCGAACCAGGTTCTGATAAATCTCTTCTGTCATGAACGGGATCATCGGAGCTGCTGCCTTAGATACTGTAACAAGAGCTGTGTACAGAGTCATGTAAGCATTGATCTTATCCTGCTCCATTCCCTTTGCCCAGAAACGCTCACGGCTTCTTCTTACATACCAGTTACTCAGATCATCTACGAAATCCTGAAGCACACGTGCTGCCTCTGGGATTCTGTAATTGCCAAGATTATAATCTACATCTTTTACCATTGTGTTCATCTTGGAGAGGATCCACTTATCCATAACCGGAAGTTTATCATATTCCAGAGTATATTTTGTTGCATCAAAATTATCAATGTTCGCATAAAGCACGAAGAATGCATAAGTATTCCAAAGTGTTCCCATGAACTTACGCTGTCCTTCCTGAACGGCTTTTCCGTGGAAACGGTTCGGCAGCCACGGAGCACTGTTGATGTAGAAGTACCAACGGATCGCATCTGCACCGTATTTCTCCAGTGCATCAAACGGATCAACGGCATTTCCTTTAGACTTACTCATCTTCTGTCCATTTTCATCCTGAACATGTCCAAGAACGATAACATTCTTATATGGAGCCTTGTTGAACAGCAGTGTTGAAATAGCAAGCAGTGAGTAGAACCATCCTCTTGTCTGGTCTACAGCCTCAGAAATAAAGTCTGCCGGGAACTGTCTCTCAAACAGATCCTGATTTTCAAATGGATAATGATGCTGTGCAAATGGCATGGATCCACTGTCGAACCAGCAGTCGATAACTTCCGGTACTCTGTGCATCTCTTTACCACACTCCGGACACTTGATTGTTACAGCATCGATGTATGGGCGGTGAAGCTCAATATCATCCGGGCAGTTATCAGACATTGATTTCAGTTCTTCAATGCTTCCGATAGAGTGCATATGTCCACACTCACACTGCCAGATATTCAGTGGTGTTCCCCAGTAACGGTTACGGCTGATTCCCCAGTCCTGAACGTTCTCGATCCAGTCACCGAAACGTCCTTTACCGATACTTTCCGGAATCCAGTTAATTGTGTTATTATTTCTGATCAGATCTTCGCGAACTGCTGTCATCTTGATGAACCAGGACTCACGAGCGTAGTAGATCAGCGGAGTATCACATCTCCAGCAGTGAGGATAGCTATGCTCGAACTTCGGTGCATCATAGAGAAGTCCTCTTGCATCCAGATCTTTTAATACTTCCGGATCAGCCTTCTTCACAAACAGACCGGCGAACGGTGTAGATTCTGCCATATCACCCTTCTCATCTACAAGCTGTACGAATGGAAGATCATATTTTCTTCCTACATTCGCATCATCTTCACCAAATGCTGGTGCGATATGAACGACTCCTGTACCATCTGTCAGAGTTACATATTCATCACATACAACATAGAATGCTTTCTTGTGCTGTTTTGCAGCCTCGTCTGCTGCACACTGATACAACGGCTCATACTCTTTTCCTTCCAGATCAGTTCCCTTGTAAGTCTCAAGAATTTCATAAGCATCTTTGCCTTCTTCTGCAAGTCTTCCAAGAACTGTATCAAGCAGTGCGCAAGCCATATAATATACATGTCCGTCTGCTGCCTTAACCTTTGCGTAATCTTCTTTCGGATTTACACAAAGTGCAAGGTTGGATGGAAGTGTCCAAGGTGTTGTTGTCCATGCAAGAATATATGCATCTTCATCTTTTACTTTAAAACGAACGATTGCTGAACGCTCCTTAACATCCTTGTATCCCTGTGCAACTTCCTGTGCGGAAAGCGGTGTTCCACAACGCGGGCAGTAAGGAACGATCTTAAATCCTTTGTAAAGGAGTCCCTTATCCCAGATCTGCTTCAGAGCCCACCATTCAGACTCAATAAAGTTGTTATCATAAGTTACATATGGGTGCTCCATGTCAGCCCAGAATCCAACTGTACCGGAGAAATTCTCCCACATTCCTTTGTATTTCCATACACTCTCTTTACATTTCTTGATAAATGGTTCAAGACCATATTTCTCAATCTGATCTTTTCCATCAAGACCAAGAAGCTTCTCAACTTCAAGCTCTACCGGAAGACCATGTGTATCCCATCCGGCCTTTCTTGGAACCATATATCCTTTCATTGTACGGTATCTCGGGATCATATCCTTAATAACACGAGTTAAAACGTGTCCGATATGCGGTTTACCATTTGCTGTCGGAGGTCCGTCATAGAAAATATAATCCGGACATCCTTCTTTTTCATCCATACTTTTCTGGAAGATTTCATTATCATCCCAGAACTTTTCAACTTCTTTTTCACGGCTGACAAAATTCATGTCAGTTGAAACTTTCTTATACATGTTCTTATCCTTTCCTGAGTTTATTTTATGATTCTTAAAAAAAGAAAGGCTTCCGTCCTGTAATAGGACGAAAGCCTGAACTTCTCTCGTTAAACCACCTGTTACATCATACTTAGGTCTGATTTCTGACCTGCATATGGTATCCTTTAACGCCGGACACGCGTCAGTCCTTACTCTCTCTTTCTGCAGAAACCTCTTTTCTGCATCTGTTTCAGGAACTGCTGCTCTGGAGTGATCTTCAAAAATCTCTTACTTGCACCGGACTCCCACCATCTCCGGCTCGCTGTAACGTTCAGATAAATCCTACTGTCTCCGTCATCGCTTTACCTGTGAACTTCTACACACGGCTTATTATAAAGAGATTCTTGGCTCTAGTCAAGGTTTATTATGATAAAAAAAGTGCGAAAAAACGTTGTTTTCAGCGTTCTTTCGCAAATTTCTGTTTTCTTATCTGCGGCGTTTCTTCTTTCTTTTCACATTACCACTCTTTGCATTTCTTCTTTTTCCTTTTTTTCTTCTGCGACGTCTTATCTGCTTCCGGTAATTCGCAAGTACAACAATGATGATCAATAAAATCACAACTGCAATTACAACTCCGATCACAATTTTCATAAACTTTGAAATCCCAGTTACGACAGTTGAAGTTGTCTTATCTTTCTTTTTTTCCAAAACAGCTGCACTGCTTTCCTCTGTTTTTTCTATCGCAGCTTTCACACTGCCTACTTCCTGCCCTTTATAAGTAAATGTTACTGTTCCGGATCCATCCTTGTTGCTGTCTTCCTTCACTTCTGCTTTCACATCAGAAAATTGTGCACTCTTCGGAAGTACGATATAAGCATCTTCGTCTTCATAAGACTTCACACCTTCCGGAAGCTTCTGATCCTTCAAAGATATTTTTGAAAAATTACTGTAAGCATAATCAAACATGGCACGAGTATCTATATAAGCATCATTTCCAAAATCATAAAGTACCACCGCAACAAGCTGCATATCTCCGTTATCTGCCATTGTCACAAGCGTTGTTCTTGCCTGATCTGTGTAGCCGGTCTTACCGCCCTTGCAGTATTCATAATAATTATCATTCTGTGGCCAGAGCATCTTGTGCTTCTGCTGAAAAGTACGTTCTTCATTCACCAGATTCGTTGCCGGAATCGTATGGCTTAACGATTGGGAAATTGTCCGAAACGCTTCCTTCTGATAAACTGCTGCACCAATTCTTGCCATATCATGCGCCGTTGTATAATGTTGTTCATCATGAAGTCCGTTCGCATTCGTCCAGTGTGAACCTGTACATCCAAGTTTTTCTGACTCATCATTCATCGCCTGAATAAATGTGTCATAACCCCCACCCATCTTCTTGCCAACACTCTCAGCTACTGCATAAGAAACCTCATTTGCTGATGCCAGAAGAACGGCATAGAGCGCATCTTCCATACTGATCTGCTCCCCCGGTGTCATGCCGATATGGGCATCGCCATATTCCAGAAAGGAAATGCTGTCCTGGGAAAATTCTACCGTATCTGTAAGCTCTGCATTGTCCAGCGCAACCAATGTTGTCAGAAGTTTTGTAATACTCGCCGGATAATGCTTCTTTTCAATCTGCTTGCTATATAAAACTGCCCCACTGTTCATATCCATAACGATTGCAGAGTCCGCATAAGTTGCCGGTCCCTGTGGCCAGTTCTCCACACTGTTTGAATCCGGTACGATCGCATAACAGTTCTGACGCTGTGTCTCCCTGTCTTCTTCCGCTGTCTGAGTTGAATCTGTTGTGGCTGCCGCCGTTTCTTCCTCAGCAAATATCTGTACTGCCGGCATTAATATCATAGATGCCGCCAGAAAAAGAGACAGACAGCGCTTTCCGTATTTCTTAAAATTTATCATAAAGGAAATCCTCCGGTTGTTTGAATTCATAACGCAAAAATCCCCACAGACCTTTCATCTGTGGGGAATCTGTGACTATTATTATAATTCTACTAAAAGTTTTTTTCAATAGTCCGGAGGCTATTTTCTTTCAACTATCGAATCTCTTCCATCATGATTTCTGCTCCCGCAGCCTCTACCGCAAGACTGTCTTTCTGTGGATAGAACCGTGTGGTGAATACATACTCTCCATTATTTACAAATACTTCCACAGAGGATTTATCCACAAGAATTTCAACACTTGAAATTTTATCTACATCAACATAACGCATTCCTCTTCCTGCAGATACAGAATTTTTATCCTGACTTGTGAAATGCATCTCAAATCTTCCATTTTTGTACTCAAGAATCAATTCTTCATCAATCACTGTCCTGAATTCATTGTTCTGAATGCCCGAGATATTCACATCATAGACTTTATATCCATCTTTTTTCAACATTCCGGCTGACTTATCCACAAGAGTTTTCCTCTTTTGCAATTCTCTGACCGGTCTCTGACAAACTTTACCGTCTTTCACAAATACTTCTCTCGGGAAAGTGAAGCAGTGCTGCCACCCTTCTGCGATCGTCAGATTAGTATATTCTTTACAATCCGGCATTCCCATCCAGCTGATGTGAACCCTTCTTCCATCTTCAGTCTCAAAACTCTGCGGTGCATAGAAATCAAATCCGTAATCCCAAAGCATGTATTCTGAAAGTTTATAATCATCTAAAATATTTCCATCAACCATGAAATATCCTGACTGATAAACATTTCTGTCATCCCATACTCCGCCTTCAAGTCCCTGCACAGAAGCAGAAAGAATTTTTGTTCCATCTACCTCAAAGTAATCCGGGCATTCCCACATATAACCAAACGGTTTCTCTGATTCCACACGGCTTCTGAACTTCCAGTTAATCTTATCTTTTGACTCGAAGATCAATGCCTGTCCGACATCTTCTTTTGTACGTGCACCCTGAATCATGTAGTAAGTATCTCCGTCTTTCCACACCTTCGGATCGCGCACATGGCAAGTCAGATCTGACGGGTAATCCACATTTCTCATCAGTTCTTTTTTTGATCCAAATGTCTTTCCATCCTCACTGACAACAAGAACCGTATTTGACTCGCGTCCTGTGTTGATATAGTCAAAATCTCCGTCTTCCAGCTTTACATTGCCTGTATAGTAAACATACATTTTGTCATCTTCGATAAATGCTGATCCGGAGTATACACCATGACAGTCAAATGGCTGATCCGGATATAACTTTACTCCCTGGTATTCCCAGTCGATCATATCTTTGCTTGTATAGTGCCCCCACATCTTCACGCCGCCTTCGGCATTAAATGGAGAATACTGAAAAAATGCATGATAGATCCCATTCAACTGGCACAATCCGTTCGGATCATTGAGCCAGCCAACAGGAGGCATCAGATGCAACTTCTCACGATAATCCGCTCCTTCTTTCTGCCCTTTTTCTTTCATCATCTCTTCCGTCATATCTACCAGTTTAATCAGATCCCTTGTTAATGCATTCATGCTCTTGTCTCCCTTTTTCCATTTACAGCCGTTCTATTCTGCAAGAATTCTTCTTTGAATAAAACGGCTGTATCTTTTTAATCACTGTTCAATTTATTTCTCAATCTTCATTGCGAGATCAGCTGTTGTAACTGTTCCCGCTGCTGTCTTCTCTACTTTGCTGAAGTCATCTGCATTCGTCAGTATCATCATCGTAGTTGTCGGATGTCCTGCTGCTTTGATAGCATCCAGATCTGCTTCGATCAGCACATCGCCCTTACGAACCTTTGCTCCGTCTGCTACTTTCTTTACAAATCCTTTTCCATCCATGGAAACTGTATCAATTCCAATGTGGATCAGAAGCTCTGCTCCTGCTTCCGTTGCGATGCATACTGCATGCCCTGTATCGAAGATATTCATTACTTCACCGTCACATGGTGCTACAATCTTTCCATCTGTTGGCTCAACTGCAACAGTTGTTCCAAGCATCTCTGATGCAGATGTCTCATCTGCTACTTCTGCTGTCGCAACAACATTTCCGTTTACCGGGCTTGTAATTTCTTCTGCTGAAACATTTTCTGATTCTACTACATTCTCTGTCTCTTCTGTTTTCTCAACTGTTGTCTCTGTTGCGGCTGTCTTAACTACCGGCTCTTTATCTTTGTAAATCATGAAGGAGATCACAAATGCTACTCCTACTGAAATTGCCATCTCGATAATGTACTGAAGCGGCTGATTCAGGCAAAGCAGGATACCGAAGATACCTGTTACTCCAGTTCCTTTTGCTCCGAGATGTACAAGTGATGCATACAATGCTCCGCATCCTCCACCAATACATCCTGCGATAAATGGTTTGAAGAATCTTAAGTTTACACCAAAGATTGCCGGCTCTGTGATTCCCATAAATGCACTAAGTGATGACGGAAGTGCAAGGGATTTAATCTTCTGATCTTTTGACTTAACGCCAACTGCCAATGCTGCTGCACCCTGTGCTACATTCGCTGCACTTGCAAGTGGAAGCCAATAAGTTACTCCGTATTTTGCCAGCTGACCAATATCAATGGCTGTGTACATCTGATGAATACCTGTTACTACTGTCGGTGCATACAAACCTCCCATGATCAGACTTCCAAGTCCGAGCGGAAGTGTCAGCATCCACTGGATTGCTCCAAGGATCGCATTCTCACCCCATACAAAGATCGGTCCTATAATGGAAAGTGTAAGATATCCTGTCACGAATACGCTGACAAGTGGTGTTACAAACAGGTCAAGTGCTGCCGGAACCACCTTGTGCAGCTTCTTTTCTAATACAGAAAGGATCCATACTGCAATAATGATCGGGATTACATGTCCCTGATATCCAACCATATCGATGTGATACAGTCCGAAGAATACGCTCTGTGTCTGCTGTACACCTTCTGTTGCAACTGTATATGCATTCTGCAGTGACGGATGAATCATGATCATACCGATAACAGCTCCAAGATACTGGTTTGCACCAAATGCTTTCGCAGCTGAAAATGCAATCAGAATCTGCAGAAATGTATAAGCGATATTACTGAACAGATTCGCAAACACATAAATAGAACTGCTTGTATCAATTGCTAAAAATCCATTTGCATTCATGAAATCCAGCGCATTCATGATTCCCATCAGGAAACCACTTGCTACGATGGCCGGAATGATCGGTACAAAAATATCACCTAACAGCTTGATGGCCTTCATAAACCAGTTCTGCTTCTCTGCCGCTGCTTCCTTTGCCTCAGCTTTTGTGCTTGCTGTAATACCTGCGATCGCGATAAATTCATCAAACACCTTATTCACTGTTCCTGTTCCAAGAATAATCTGAAGCTGTCCAGATGCCTCAAATACTCCCTTTACTCCATCCACATTCTCTATTGCCTCTTTATCTGCCTTACTATTATCTGCGATAACAAGACGAAGACGCGTTGCGCAATGCGCTGCGGATACAATATTCTTACTTCCACCTACATATCCCAGAATCTCCTGGGCTGTTTTCCTGTAATCCATGATTACTCTCCCTTCCTTCTATGTTTTATGTGTAATCGTTTTCACATCTTATGATTTTATATTAAATAAAAAAATGCCATTTGTAAAGATGGCATTTTTACTAATTCTGATTCTTCTGTTTTGTTTAACTTGCACTATACTCTTAGTTACGTTCATTCAAACCTATTCACGATCTGGAATCCCAGTTTCATATGCACCGGCACCGGATTTTTCTCTTCAATCTGTTCAAGCAAGAGCTCTGCCCCCTTGATTCCACTCGTTTTATACCCAAAATGAACCGTTGGAATACCGCCTGTCACAGCCCTTAACATCTGATTATCACCAAATCCTGTGACACAGATACCAGACTGTTCCAAAATGTGTAGCATCCTTGCACCAGAATTCTGAACCGACTCCGGAACCGCCTTTTTACTCTGTGCGATCAATGCCTCGATTGCTCCTGCTGCAATCGTATCTGTTGCGCATGATATGATATCGATTCCATTTTCTTCACTCAACAAATCCACTACTGCTTCATATCCGCCGCTCATTGTAAATTCTGATTCGCGTCTGTACCGATGGTCATCGAAAGTAATCCCTGCTTCCTGAAGTCCCTTGCGGAACCCGTCTTCTCTGGCAGCACCTGCTGCCTTATCTTCACGAGTAACACCAATATATGCAATCTTGCAATCTTCAGGTCTTCCACCATTCCGCTTCAGTGCTTTCACCGCAACTTCTTGTCCCATTGCTCTTCCCGCACCAAAATCATCATGATAGATACAGCTTGCCATTTCTGTCTCCTGTCCCACAACCACAACCGGAACCTTTGATTCTTTTAAAAATCTCCGATGCTCGTCTGTAAGCACTGTACCGATCAGTACAATTCCATCTACCGGATAACTTTCAAAGATTCTCAGATAAGTCAGCTCATTCTTTGGCTGATTATCCGTGCTTGCAAGAAGCATCTGGTACCCTCTTGCCGAAAGAACCTGTTCAATTCCCGCTGTGATCCGGCTGATTGATTCTGAATTGATCTTCGGAGCCACCACACCAACCAGATGTGCACGTCCGGTTCTTAGGATTCTTGCCTGAGTAGACGGCTGATATCCCGTCTTCTCAATCACTTTACGGATCTGCTCCTTTTTCTGTTCACTCACATATCCGTCATTCAAATATCTTGATACTGCTGCGCTGGACACCCCGGCCATCTGCGCAATCTCTTTTATCGTCATTGTATACTGCCTGCCTTTATTTCCCTGATTTTCGAAATTATCCAGATCCATTTTCGCTCTTTTTCTAGCTTTGACCTGAACCTGAATGACATTCACATTTTAACATTCAACAGACAAATATGCAACGACGTTGCGCTACATCATTCTTTATCTACCTGTTACTGTTCACACGATGTGCGACCAGCAACGCATCTCGCCATTTTAAATCGCCTTTGGCGATGGGGCGAGATGCATTCAAGTCAAA
>JABLTP010071341.1_pt1 | contig 18092 bp, 15 predicted proteins | sample 7160111 | NCBI WGS metagenome assembly JABLTP01 (sample SAMN14651227, study PRJNA627086) | human gut metagenome | isolation source: feces | host: Homo sapiens
CAGTCTTTCCGCTTTCTCTCAGACGGCTCGCCAGCTTTGTAAAATCACTGTCACTTGAAACCAGGCAGAACCCCTCCAGTTCACTCGTATAAAGCATATCCATCGCATCAATGATCATAGCAGAATCGGTTGCATTTTTTCCATGGGTATAACTGAACTGCTGGATCGGAGTGATCGAATTCTGAAGAAGTTCTTCTTTCCAGCTTGCATTATTTGTCTTTGTCCAGTCCCCGTAAATTCTCTTATAAGTCACATTACCGTATTTCGATAATTCATCAAGGATCGGTTTAATATATTTGGCAGATACATTATCCGCATCAATCAGGAGTGCGAAACGGTCTTCCATGTCTGATACTCCTCCCCGGTAAGATTTTTCCACGCAAATGTACCATTTTCATAGATCATATAACTATGCTCCGATCCCTCTTTCGGAATCGAGACAGATCCCGGATTTAAATACTGATATGTTCCACCATTCATATCCAGGATCTCTTCACAGGCAGGAATATGCGTATGACCATTCAAAAGAATATCTCCATCCTTCAATGGTGGAAGATGATGCGGATGATAGATGTGTCCATGCGTTGCAAATATCGTTATATCTCCCTGTCCATTCTCCCCTGACAGATTCACGTAACAATAATCTGCAAGAATCGGAAATTCCAATACCATCTGATCTACTTCTGTATCGCAGTTTCCCCTCACACACAATAACTCGCTTTTCAATGGATTCAGCATTGCAATGACTTCTTTGGGTGCATATCCCTCCGGGAGATCATTTCTCGGTCCATGATAAAGAATATCCCCAAGCAATAATAACCGGTCTGCCCCCTCCCTCTTATATGCCTCTATCATCTTTTCACAATAGAATGCCGAACCGTGAATATCTGATGCAATCATTAATTTCATATCAATTACCTCTTTCTTTTTAATCAATTTCATTTTTATTTCAAAACGAATCCGTTACAATAATTTGATTATCCGGTGAATACAAAGTAAAACTTTTAACCTTTACCAGTTGCTGATTTTGTATATACATATCGGTTGACTGATGGAAAAACGTCTCTATATATCTTTTATTACTTATAGGGTCTTTCGCAATACCCAGATGGTTATACTCGTGATTTTCCTTTTCTTCAAATAATAAATAATCACTTTTAATCTTAGAATTAATCCGTTTCGGATCAAAATTTATAACCGCATCCGTGTACGTTAATGTAATCAAATTCTCATAGGTAAAACTTTCATATCTCTCTGCTATTTCTTCATAAAATACACTTGATTTTACCATAGCATCCGTAAATCGGCTTTTCTTAATACGGCTTATAATATATCTTGTCTGCACTTTTTTATTGTCTTTATCATTAAACATTTGAATGATCTGTATATCCTTTAATTTATGCAGTCCAAGCAAATGTATAAAATTATCTTCTTTGTATGTAAAATCAATCATCATTTCATTTGATAATACATATTCTGCCCTACAATTTTTCAAACGTTTATAGTCATTATACTTTTGCAATAAACCATCCATCTTAAATCCACCTGACGATAGTAAAAATGCTCCTGAAAAATCAGGAGCATTTCTTTTTCTTTAGTATGGTTCCTTGCTTTTCAGCTTAACAGCCTATTCGGAAGAGCGAACCGACTCTCATTTAGGAACTCCAATCGTGAACCGAACGACCACGATCTTCTTTGTTCAACTATATCATAACAAATTTTCTAACCAAAAGCAATACTCCGTGCATTTTTGCAACAATCTCACAACAAAAAACTTTCCTGCTCGATCCCTTTCTTCTCCTTCACCAGTTTCTCCGCCAGTTGCCGGAGAACCGGATTTTCAATCTGCAGTTTCTTCAGCTTTTCCAACGTTGTGTCCTCTATCTTTTCCGCGTAGTTCCGATATTTTTCATAAGTCTGCACATCCATCATCAACGGTTGCAATTCAGGGAAAATGTTCTTCTGAATATACAGAAATATTTTAATTCCGCCATAATCAAGATCTCCGCTATGATAAAATTCAACTTCTGTATGCTCAAGCACCTGATTTAAAGACTGTAAAAATCTACATTCTTTCGGACTGAAAAATCCATGCGTAAAAATGTATAGCGTATGCTCTTCCCAAGGCATCATCATATAATTTGCTTTATTTTCAATGGTAATGACCCTTTGGATTTCCGGCTGCTGCCCGGCGATCTGTGCATACCGCAGTGTATCACTGTTCAGAATATTTCCATACCGCCAGTCTTCATTATGAATCTCCGTTCCGTCCTCCCATTTCAAATGCAGCGGACCTTTCAAAGCCAGCTCCTGTGCATAATCCTCGATCAGCAGAACCGACAGAATCTCCGAATCATTCATTGCATCATCCAGCAGTTCCTTCGCATATATTTTTGCCGTTGAAACAATAAAATCCTGAAATTCATTTTCAAAAATCTTTGTATCTTTTAAATATTTTTTGCTGAAGAGCCGCTTATACATCGGATCTTCCAATTCATCAATCCCACGCCAGCAGGCTCTTCTTTTCCTGAAAAGTTTCCATGCCTTCTCCAGAGTTGCTTTTTTTGCTCTGCCACTTTCCGATTCCTGCAACAGCTTTTCATAATACGCTCTGATCCACGGAGTCCTCAAACCCTGTAGCTCTGCCCGAATTTCTTCCTGATATTTTCGTACTAATTCCGCTCTTGCACAGAAATCAGAATCCACTCTTTCCCGGTACAGTTTATACAATGCCGGAATATCCTCCTGCCGGTACCGGATCGCCTGAATATCCTGCTCACGATAGCCCTGTACCCATTCAATCTTCACAAGTCCTGTCTTCTCCAGGTCTTTAGCCGCTTTCACAACATCCGACTTCAGATGCTTCCGATCATCGTACAGATTTCCCGCTTTATTTGACAGACTCTTCCAGCCATTCGCCCCCGGTTTCCACTGATTCTCACTATTTTCAATCTTTTCGATCAAAAGCTGCAACAGATACTCCATCTCTATTCCTCAACCTTCAACTGGTCATACTCAACTTTTTCAAATTCCTGGATTGAAATATGCTTTTTATTCGGATTCGCATAGACAAACGTCTTGTCTACATTTTCCAGATAATTCTGGATCTTGTCATTCGTCGCACTGATAATCGCCTGAAATCCAAGTCCACGGATCAGAGAAATACAGCTTGCCACTTTCTCTGCGTCCATCTTGGAAAATGCCTCATCCAGCACAACAAGACGGATCGTGGACGGTCTGCGGATCTTCGGTGACAAGTTAATCCTGTAGACCTGTGCAAAACTTGCCAGCAGAGCGATATACAGAGGATTCTGTCCCTCTCCACCGGAATTTTTCTTGATCATCTTGCTCAGTCCGATCTTCATATCCTTTTCACCGTGGATGATCTGCTGCATATCAAAGGATAAATACGTCCGGTAATCCGCATATTTTTCCATATTCTTCTTTGCAGTATCCAGTTCCTCTCTTGTCGCATCTTCCGGCGGAATAAAGATATTGATCAACTCGTTCATCATATCCCCATATTCCTCATCGTGTTCCATGGTAAAAAGGTTCATCTGATTTTCCATAGAATCCGAAAGCTGGGACGGATTAATGCTCAACGAATCATCCATGAACATTTTATAATATCTTCCGTCCGGTCCTTTATTCTTCGTAATGACAAACTGATATTTGTCTTTACCAAAATCCAGCCGACTGATGATACGGTTCAGCTCATCTCTCCGCTGGTAGGCTTCTTTGATGGCACTTCGTATCTTGTAAATGAAATCCTCTTTAAAATGCTCTACCGCTGATTTTGCCTGTTCCTTTGCCGCCAGCCTGAAATCTTCCAGCTCATCACACTGCAGTTCAGAAAGGAGCTTTTCATAAGGTGTATTCTCTTCAATCGTAGGAGAAAATGTACGGTTCGGATACAGCTTCAGATAAATGGTTCTCCTGTCTACAAGCTGACTGTATGCCTTGTCCTTCTCAACTTTAACCGCGTCCAGTTCTTTACTCCGCTGCTGTCTGAGGTACTCATAATTTACAGAACGCTTCGTATCCAGATAGGCCCGGAATCCTTCTTCTTTCTGCGGATCTTCGTGAAATTCTTTCTGTCTGTCCTGCAATTCGGTTTCCACGGTCTGATAAAAATTCTGATTTCGCTGTGCATTTCCTCTGCTCTCTGAAATCTTTCCGATCAGCTCCTCCAGCTCCTGCTTGAGCTGTGCCTGCTGCCGCAAAAGATCTTCCTTCTGAGCTTTCAGAGCCGAAACCTCTCCATCCTGGAGTTTCTTCATCTCTTCCTGGATCTGCCGTTTCTCTCTTTCCTTTTTCTGAATTTCATCGATCTCTTTCTTCCAGCTCATGTACTCCTCTGCCGGTTGGAAAAGTGCTTCTAATGTCAGTACCCTCTGAATTTCTTCCTTCATTTCCTGCAGCGGAAGACGTTCCTGCTGTAAAGCATCACAACGTTCCTCCAGTCTGCGGATTCTCTGACGCATACTGGTTTCACCGATATATGCCCGCCTTGTATAACTTTCCGGGTTGATGTGCTGCAGACGATACCCCTGATACAACATACAATCTGCTGTGATTCCGATGGTCTGTTCACGAAGTTCATCAATTCCATCACATTTGATCACATTTCCAAGGAAGAAATCAATATACGCCCGGACATACTCCTCTTTCGCCAGCACCTCCTCTGCCAGAGAACCTGCCTTTGCCTTTTTATCACTGGAAAGGACCTTCTCTGTATCCAGCACTGCTGCCCGTGAAAACCGCTTCTTATCCATTCCCTGATAAATTTCCATGGCATCTTTTACATAGTTCGGTTCCACTACGAGCAGAAGTTTATTATTGCCCATATATCCCTCGATCGCATTATGCCATTTTTCATCTCGCACATCCAGAAGATCTGCAAGGATCTGTACCGGAACAAGCCTGCCACAACGCTCCTGCAGCCGGGTACGAAGCTCATATTTTGCTTCCTCCACTTCCTTCGGATATGCCTTCCTCCCCTGCTTTAATTCCTTTAATTCCTCTCTTGCATCCTTTTCTTCTTTCTTAATGACTCTTAACTTTGCTTCTGCATCCTTCAGCTCTTCCCCCAGTTCTTCCCGAATCTGTACAAGGCTTGTCTGAAGCCGCTTCAAAGTTTCCTCATCCAGTGCCACAGTTTCAAATTTTTCAATATCCCAAAGCGTCTGATTCGGAGTCACATCTTTTGATTTCCATGCTGCAAGCCCTGCTGCTGTCCTCTGCCATTTTGCACGGCTCAACTGCAAATGCTCCAGCATCTCATTCACATTTCCAAGCTTCTGTTCCAACGCAGAATACCCGCTGTTGGCGATCCTTAACAGCACTTCCTCATACTGTCCCTGGACTGTCTGCTGCTTTGTCTCCAGTTCTGCTTTTGCCTGCTCCTGCCGACCGATATCTTCCTGACTCTCTTTGATCTTATCCCGCAGTTCCTGCAGTTTCGCCTCCAGTCGTAAGATTTCCAGCCGGTCGATCTGATACTGATCATTTTCAACTTCCTTCACCTGGGTCTGATACACGGCATATCTGTCACGGATCTCTTCCAAATGCCGGATCTCCTTCAGCGTCTCCTCGATCTTGCTCCGCATTCTTCCATACTGCATCACACTTTCCTGCAGATCCTCAATATGGATATCCTGCTCCATACAAATATATTCTTTCACAAAATCTTCCAGCTTGATATTCATCTTAAACGGGATTGCACGCTTAAACAGCCGTGGAAATTTTTCCATATCCAGCCCGCCTAAATAAATGTCATAAAGCTGCTTGCGGAATCTTTCATTACTCGGCCCACAGTAAAAGTCCGTCGTACTGAAATTTCTCTGCAAATATTCCCGGATCTCTCCTGTTGTCAGACACCGCTTATCTGCCCGGTAATCATTTTCCAGAAGCCCGCCTTTGTGCCAGAAGAAAAGACGGCTGATCTCATTTGTAGCTGTCTCTACATCAAATACAACCCCGACGCACTGACTCTGCCGGCTTTCCGTTTCTGTAAATTCCAGCACGATCGTACTGGAGAAATTTTTATTTCTCAAATACTGGGACTCATTGTTCTCACCAATGTTCACCATTCCCCGCAGATACTCGATCAGTGACCGGTCTGAATCATCCGCAGCCGCCTTATTAAAAAATCCTCTTCCGTCTGTATTCGCATACAGAACAAGCTGCATCGCATCGATCACGGTTGACTTTCCACTTCCTGAATGCCCTGTAAAGAAATTGATTCCTTCGTGAAAGCTTAATATTTTTCTGTCTATATAATGCCAGTTATTCAGGCATATCTTCGATAGTGCCTTGAACTGCTGTCTCGTCTCCACTGTATTCCTCCTCACTGAACGTACCTAAAAGTTCCCTTACATCATCACCCACAAGAACGGTATTGATACACGGATAAATGACCATCCTCGAATTTTCATCCAGCTCTTCCATGACATCCAACGGCTCTAAAATCTGATACTTTTTCAGCAGTGCGATCGTCTTACGCATTTCCGTCGGAGACGGCATCCCGGTCAGAATATGAAAATCTCCTGCCTTTCCATTGATCATCCCGAGTGTCACCACCACATGATTGCTCGATGATACACTTGCCATCTGCTCATCATAAAGGATCTTCAGAATCAGAATATAGATCGTTGCAAGCCTTGAAAGCTTCTCTCCCCATAATGCTTCTTCCTGAATATAGATCAGCCCCATATGCACATTCTGCCGGAGTGTGATCCCCGCAATCCGGAAATATTCTTTCAGGAAATCCAGATGCCGGTCTGCAAACCGGTACTCCCTCACCGGAACCATCCTTCCTGCCCGGCGGTCATATTTCCTTTCCAGCAGAAATGTCTGACGCAGCAATAACTGGATCAGGTCTCTCATATCATCCTGCTCTTCCTCATTTAGTAAATCATAATATTCTATCATCAGGGCCTCCTCTGTATAAATTTCAGATCCGGATAACGATACCTGCCGTTCTCCACCATCCTGTCTTCTTCATTCAACGCAGCATATTTGCTGTTCCGACGTGTACTGTAATCATACGCAAGGATCAGTTTTTCAAAATCCTCATCCGTCATATCCTTCATTGCCCCTGCATCCATGATATCCCCGGTCATATGAGCCTGGATAAATTCTTCGATCTCCGCCCGGCTGTATCGCATCTGAATCCGGTTCATCTTCAGTACCTCTTCACGGTTCAGATCTTCCGTCTCCTCTTCCGTTTCCATCTTACTGATGAAATCCGTCCGACTCTTTCTTCTCTTATACAAAGATTTCTCTGACAGGATCTCCAGATAAGAAAGATTCATCCGTTCCGCTGTCTTCCGCAGCTTCTCCTCCTTCTTTGCACCGTTCTCCTCTGCCGAAATCCGATTCAGAAGCTGTACCACCAGCCCCTTTGTATCCGTCTCACCGCTGAGCAGATAGTTCAGACGTGTCACCGTGGCACGCACGTATTTTGTATGCTCTTTATCCATATTGGCAATCCGGTGTTCAATATCATCAAATCCACGCTCAATCTGATCCAGGATCTCCAGCACATCTTCTTTCTCATCCCCGGTAGCTTTCGCTCTTGCACGCACGCTTTCGATCCATTCATCATTCTCCCGCATTTCCCGGAGACATTTCTTAATATCCATCTTGTAAATATAAAAATTATCCGAAGTCTTAAGAATATGATATTTCTTCCGCACAACCTCTTCCACGTATCCGTCCAAATGCTCCCGAAGCAGTTCACCATACGTCTTCTTATCCAACAGCCGCTCAAAAAACTTATCCATATTATGAAGCATATCCTGCAGGGCTTTGTTCAACTTCTTTGTATTCACCAGGGCAGTCCGCAGCATATTCAGGTTGACTTTCGGATTATTCTGAAATGAATACAACGTAGCATAGACATTCTGAATATAAAGATCTGTCTCTTCCAGCTCCTGCGAAGACAGCTTCTCAAATGCCTCAATAAAAATCGCCGCATAATCCGGGATCACGATATTCGTTGTCAGTGAAGTATAATCTTCAATTTTTTTTAACCAGCCCGTCTTCACCAGCCAGTTCAGAATCCGGGAAGAAGTAGTCTCCAGCAGATCCAGCTCCGTCTCTGACTCCTCACGCTCCAGCCTGATCCTCTTCTGCGTATTCCTATCACTTAAGATCTGCAGGCAGACTTCTCTCGTCAGGAAATAATTGCTGTACTCATATTCCTGATTAATGCACAGCAGTGATTCTATATAAATTTCTCTATTCACCGAGCGGAATAAGCTCCAAAATGTATCCGGGATTTCATAATGTGACTGCATACTGACTCCTTACTGTCTTTTTCTTTACCGCCTTTTCTCACGTCGTTCTGTTTTTTTATTATACCACAGATTCAGCCCGCCTGCCTGACTACTTTCTCTTTCCCCATCTCTGCATCACAAGCACATACACGACTGCCGCCCCGGTACTCGCCATGGTTGCCAGTATCCCTCCGCCTATGATCCCTGCCGGATCAGCACTTCCATACTGACTCCTGTAAGCAATAACATTGACCGGGATCAGTTGCAGCGAAGAAATATTCAGGATCAGAAAGATACACATTTCATCTCCTGCCACCCCTCTTTTTCTCACTGGCCCAAAAGCTCTGCCAAGTCTTCTGTCCTCCTCCAGCTCTCCCAGTGCTTCCATGGCTTTCAGTCCTGCAGGAGTTGCCGCCCAGCCAAGTCCAAGAATATTTGCAATGAAATTGATTGCGATCTGTTCATTTGCTTTATTTCCCACCGGAAGCTGCGGGAAAAGGAACCGGATCACCGGACGCAGCTTTTCCGCAGCCTTTTTTACAAGTCCCGCTTTCTCCGCAATCTCCATGATCCCACACCAAAATGCCATCACTCCCAGCATCGTAATGCACAATGACACTGCATCTTTTGACGAATCCAGTGCCGCATTTGTCAGCTCCGGCATTTTCCCGTTCCATGCCCCGAAAATAATTCCGATCAGGATCATCCCCGCCCACAGACCATTTAACAACTTTACGCCCCCTTTTTCTTACGCTCTTGTGTCATTATTGTGCATAGTTCCACATATACGTTTCAACCACATCGAACGGTGCAGGTCCTACACTCAGCACTGCCCGGTGAAACTCTTTCTGACTGAAATCCTCTCCCATTTTTTCCGCCCAGCATTTCTTCAATTCCAGAAATTTGACATATCCAATATAATATTTCAGATAATTGCCCGGTGAACCAAGGATCAGATCGTAGATTTTCTGTATCGTTTCTGCATCTGAAATTCCGTATTTTGCAAAAAAGGCTGTCGTATCTATCCTGCTCCAGCCATCATAATGGATTCCCATATCTGCCAGTGCATATAATGCAAGGATCACGGAACCATTTTTCTGCAGGATCGTAGCCTGTTCTTTCGGAAGTGGTGTCAGATAATAACTACACATTTCCGCATAAGTTGCCCATCCCTCCACATAACCGCCAAAATTGAAAATACTTCTGACTGGATCAGGATCTGTACTTTCATAAAAGATTGTCTGATATAAATGCCCCGGATACCCTTCATGGGCAAGCGTTGTGAAGAGCGACAGATCATCCCGCATCTGCCCCTGATTGATATAGATCACATTTTCCCTGCTGTTGTCGATTGCAGGAATCATATAAAAAGCCGGACTTAAATGTTCTTCCATTTCCTTCGGAACATACTTGACTTCCAATGTAGTGTCCGGTGTCTCCGGGAATGCTTTTTCTATCCCATCCGACAATTTTTTCAGGATCAGTTCCGCTGTCCCCTGCTTCATATCTGCCGCAGATTCTTTCGCTTCTTCCACCTTTGCCCCCAGTACGCCCTCCATGGCAGTAATGTCATCTTCCATCTGTCTGCGTGTCAGTTCTTCCAACTGCACGATCGATTCCTTCGTTCCCACGGACTGGTCCACCAACACCTGATAATATTCCTGCCCCTGTGGCAGCCCGCACAGACCTTCCTCATTTTTTCCTGTTCCTTTCAGTTCACGTACTGCTGCCATCAGCCTTTCATAAGCAGGACAGACCACTTCTTCTATAACCTGTGCATTTTTTTTCGTATACTCGCCCATCTCCTCTTCCGTAAATTTTCCGCTTTCCCGCATCCGCTCCACAAAAGTAGAATAGAGATAATTTCCGTTTCCCATATCCAGAAATGCCTGACATTGTTCTATCACTGCATCTGCCAGTTTCTCTGACATAAAAAGTCCTTTCTCCGATTTTCCCCGCTCAAATGCAATTACTTCATCAAAATAATTTCCTGTTGATCTCATCAGATCCAGGTATGTATCAGCATCCTCTTTTTCATAAAACCGGTATTCCGAAAGCACTACCGGAAGCTGGGTCTGCACACCGCTGACTGTACCAAGAGGTTCATCATACCACAAATACTCTGCACTTCTTTCTGCACTGTCCAAATAAGATTGCAGAACATCATAAGTGATCTGGTTTTCCACACTTAATTTATTTTTTTCAAAAGTTATCAACGCTTTCTCCATATTTTCCACACCGGCTTTCACCGCCTGTTCATCCGTGACCACTGTTCCGTAAACTGCAGGAGCGGATTCGATCCCATATTCCTGCGGATACTTTAATGTATAATGCAGACTGACTGCATTTGCCGATACTTCACTACAGAACACTTCCCTCGTATATGCTTCAAATCGTTCATCCTCACTGACTGAACTCCCTGCCTTCCCATTTTCATCTGCTATTTCTGCACAGCCGCCAAATCCCAGCACAACTAAAAAAAGCCCTGCCACACAGATCTTTCTCATCCTCTGCATGGTACAGCTCCTTTGTTCCTCTTTCTTTTCCCAGAATCTCATAGAACACTTCCGAACCATTTTCTTTCATTTTATGTATCGCCCTGGCCTCTTATTCCATCAGTCTTTGCATTGGTATATTACATATATTCAAAAGAAATACATATATATCTACTAATTGCCCCATAATAGAAAGAGGACACCCCTTGCACATTCTTCTCTACATCTCCAACTACTTTATCCCATTTCTGATCCTTTCCATCATCATCTGTGGACTGACTGCAAAAATTGATGTCTATGAAACCTTTATCACCGGTGCAAAAAATGGCTGCCGTACCGTCATCCGGCTTGTCCCGACTCTGATCGGACTGATGACTGCAACGGGAATCCTCCGGGCATCCGGGTTTCTCGACGTGATTTCCTCTTTCATCGGAAAATTCACGAATTTGATCGGATTTCCCGGAGAACTTGTCCCTCTTTCCATTGTAAAAATGTTCTCGTCCTCTGCTGCCTCCGGTCTGCTTGTTGATCTCTATAAAACTTACGGAACTGATTCCCGGATCGGACTCATCGCCTCACTGTCCATGTCCTGTACCGAAACCATTTTTTACACTATGAGTGTCTACTTTATGACTGCCAGGATCCGCCATACCCGTTATACGCTTCCCGGAGCTGTTTTTGCAACCTTTGCCGGACTCGCCGCCAGCGTCCTGCTCGCAGGTTACTATTCCTGATTTTCATGATTCATAACTCCCAACACCGGTCAATCAACAACACATCCATTCAAAACCATTGTTTACATATTCCCTTTGTGCTAAAATTATGCTAACAAGATTTCTATGGATGGAGGCATGAGGATGTCTGATATAATGTTTGAACACCTGACCAAAACTTATCCCAACGGATTCATCTCCGTTGATGATGTTACTTTAAAAATTCAGGACGGAGAATTTGTCGTATTTCATGGACCGAGCGGCTGTGGCAAGTCCACGATTCTTCGGATGATCGGCGGACTGGAAGATATCACATCAGGAAAGATTTATCTTGGCGATGAACTGCTCAACGATATCCTTCCCCGCGACAGAAAACTGGCAATGGCATTCCAGAATTATCTGCTTTACAAATATCTGAATGTCTATGAGAATATGGCTCTTGGTCTCCGGCTGAGAGATTTTCCGAGAAATGTCATCGACAGCCGTGTCAACACTGCGGCACAATTCCTCGGAATCTCTGCTATTCTTCATGAAAAGATCAAAAATATTTCTGATGCAGAAAAGCAGCGGGTCGCACTTGGACGGGCGATCGTCTGCCACCCGAAAGTACTCCTTGTTGATGAAGATTTTGCACATCAGAACGATGATCGACGTCATGAGATGCTCAGCGACATCTTACGCATTAACAGAGAACTCGGCGTAACCGTCCTGTATGTGACAAATGACCCTGAAGAAGCTCTCTCTCTGGATTCCCGCATTATTTTCATGAGAGATGGCAAGATTGAAGAAGATCGCAAAGCATAATAAAACTGCATCCGCAGGAACATGCAGCCAGCTGATTATTCCAGCTCCTGAATCTTTCCTGCGGATGCAGTTTTTTACTCTTTTATCTTTTCAAGGTAATTATAAACTTCCCGCTTCTGCATCCCCCGGTCTTTTGCGGTCTGCTTCATGGCATCTTTCCGGTTCATCCCCTGTGCGAGATAATGTTCCATATGCTCCTCAATGCTCATCTCTTCCCAGCGTGCCTGTTCCTCCTGCCGCATCTCTTCTCTGCTGCGTCCCTCGATCACCAGCACACATTCCCCTTTTGGATCATTTGCTTCATAATAAGCCACCGCTTCAGGGATGGTTGTCAGAAATGCGGTCTCGTGCTTCTTCGTCAGCTCACGGCAAACCGTGATCCGACGTGCTCCCAGACGTTCAGACAGCAGCTTTAATGTCTTCACCAGCCGGTGCGGAGCTTCATACATAACAATCGTTCTTGTCTCCGTCTCCAGCTCTGTCAGCACTGCCTCCCGCTCTTTTTTATCTGCCGGAAGAAATGCCTCAAATGCAAAACGTCTTGTCCCAAGCCCCGACATCGTCAACGCTGTCACGCATGCAGCCGGCCCCGGTACAGAACTGACTCTTACTCCTGCCTCATAGCACATCTTCACCAGCTCTTCCCCCGGGTCTGAAATTCCCGGAGTTCCTGCATCCGTGATCACAGCGATATTCATACCATCCAGCAGCTTCTCAACCAGCTTTTTTCCCTTTTCATACTTATTAAACTCATGATAACTCGTCATGGGAGTCTGTATCTCAAAATGGTTCAGCAGCTTGATACTATTCCGTGTATCTTCTGCTGCGATCAGATCAACTTCTTTCAGAACCCGGACTGCCCGGAACGTCATATCCTCCAGATTTCCAATCGGTGTCGCCACCAGGTATAAGATTCCTGCCATTTCAACCTCCTGTATGCCCATATCCATTCTCCATCCGCAGACCTCCATCCCTGGAGTACATGATCAGAGGCGGTTCGATCTTCACTCTCGGCTTCGCTCCCCGCATTCCTTCCACAAGCACCATCGTTGGCTCTTTATCAAGATACGGATGAACAAACTGAATCCTCTTTGGCTCAATCTTGTACTGACTCATCTTCGTCAGGATCTCCGTCAGCCGGAACGGTCGGTGGATCATATAAAATCTGCCCTTATCCTGCAAAAGACGCATACTCTCCCGCAAAATATCATCCAATGTACACAAGACTTCATGCCTTGCGATCGCCTTTCTGTCATCTGGATTCCTGAGTCCATGCTCTGCCAGCATATAAGGTGGATTCGTCGTGATCACATCAAAAAAAGCCGGTTTGAAAATTATTGCGGCCTCCTTTATATCTCCGGTCACAATCTCCACTCTGTCCTCCAGGTGATTATAACGGACACTTCTCTGTGCCATCTCAGCCGTATCTGCCTGAATCTCCAGTCCGGTAAAATGCTTTCCCTCTGTCTTTCCAGCCAAAAGAACAGGGATAATTCCATTCCCTGTTCCCATATCAAGTACCGTTTCTCCCTGACGCACCTTTGCAAAGTCTGAAAGAAGAACCGCATCCACACCAAAGCAGAACTTGTCCGGATCCTGGATCAGTCCCAGACCACCAAGCTGAAGATCATCTAACCTCTCGCCCTGCTTTAACAGATTACTTTCCATTTTCTTTTGAATCTCCATCTTTCTTAGGATTTTTCTTTTTCCTGCGAGGACGAAACTTCAGATCTGTCGCTTTATACTCCCGGATCTCTTTCTCATCATCCTCCAGATTTACGACCACTTTCACCAGTCCACGCAGAACACTTAAGGACTGCACAACTCCCGTAAGTCCATCTGAAGTTGTCACCATATCTCCCACAGACGGAAGCTGGCTGTTCAAAACCTCATACGTTTCCTCCTCGTTCGTCAGACAGCACATCAGACGGCCACAGACACCTGATATCTTTGTCGGATTCAGAGAAAGATTCTGTTCCTTTGCCATTTTGATAGAAACCGCTGCAAATTCAGTCAGATAGGTGCTGCAACAAAGCGGACGACCACAGATTCCCAGTCCACCACGGATCTTCGTCTCATCACGCACGCCAATCTGCCTCAGTTCAATCCTTGTCCTGAATACAGCCGCCAGATCTTTCACCAGCTCACGGAAATCAATCCTTCCGTCTGCCGTAAAATAAAAAAGTACTTTATTATTATCAAATGTATACTCTGCATCGATCAGCTTCATGTCCAGATTATGCTTCCGAATCTTTTCCTGACAGATCTTAAATGCCTCTTTTTCTTTCTGATGATTCTCTTCGACAGTCCGCTTATCCTCGTCCGTTGCAATTCGGATTACCGACTTCAATGGCTGAACAACCGAATCGTCACTTACCTCCTTCGGACCGCTCACAACCCGCCCGTACTCCACACCCCGGGCAGTTTCTACAATGACATGGTCACCCTGCTTCACAGCAAACTGTCCCGGTGAAAAGAAATAAATCTTTCCCGCAGTACGAAACCTAACGCCTATTACATTTATCATACTAATTAATTCTCCTTTATTGTCAGTAACAGCAGCTCGATCACCAGCTCGAAGTTTACATTTGCTTTCATTCGTGCCTTCGCCGTCTCAAGTGCCTCAAGTATTTTTTCAATTCCCTCATAAGAGCTCTTGCTGGCACGGGCTTTGATATAACGAAGCTGATCCGAAAATACGACCCGGTCCACATTCTTCGTCGCTTTATAAATCAGTACATCTCTGTACCATATCGCCATCATATCAAGATAATCATTGATCTCCAGCTTATAAGTCATGCACTTTTTCACTGCATCCATCAATTCAGGGACATCCATCTCGTCAATATTTCTCAGTAAATGAACGACCTCTTCTTTGATCTCATTAAAATAATCTGAATTGGCAAGCATGATTGCTTTTCCCATATTTCCCTGTGCAAATGCCACACATACATCCGCTTTATAATCTGGGATCTCCATCTGCTCCATCAGATACTTCTTCACAAGCTGATCCTTGATATTTCTCAGCTTCATCATAACACATCTCGAACGGATCGTTGGCAGCAGCACCTCTGCATTTTCTGTCAGCAGCATGATAACCGCATACTCCGGTGGCTCTTCAATCGTCTTCAAAAGAGCATTCTGTGCCTGTACGCTCATCAGATCCGCTTCTGGGATGATATAAATTTTATACTTACTGCTATAAGGCTTGATTACAATATCATTATTAACCTGCTGTCTGATATCATCAACACTGATCGTGGTTGGCTTCTCATGTGACACACGGACAATATCCGGCTGATTTCCATGCAATGCCTGCTTACAGGACTGGCATTTTCCACATGCCTCTCCGTTCTCATCACGATCCTGACACTGCAGACTCATAGCAAAAAGATTCGCCAGAAGCTTCTTTCCCGAACCACGTTCACCATTCAATATATACGCATGGGAAACCGCATCCGCCTGGACCGCACTCTCAATATACTTGATTATATTCTTATGTCCTACTACATCTTTAAAACTACTCATTTCTATCACCTGCCACACATAAAATTATACACTTTCAGTATACCACAATCTTATGGGAAGTCACACCCCCTAATTTCCCTTTCAATGGCTTCGATGCACTCCTCCATATCCACATTCTGAAATCTTTTTTCTATCCCTGCTGCTCTCAGATTTTCCTCAGAAAAATCTTTTGAATCCGCCAGAAACCGTCGGCACAATTCATCGTACCTGGGCTGACTTTGTCTCTTTTCCCGCTCTAATGCCCTTGTCAGCCGCAGTCCGTCTTCTACTTCAATATAAAGAGGAACCAGACTTTCTGCTCCAAAATACTCTTTCATTGCCCGATAGGATTCAAGCGTCCCGATCACCAGATAATCCTCATGTCCCAAATTAATCTGTCCGTCGTCCGCTGTAAAATAACTCCATACCCCATACTGCGTATGGTAAGATCTTTCCTCGATCAACTGCCCCTGATTCCTGAATTGCTGCAATTTTTCTTCGTCTGTGAAAAAATATTCTACACCATCACGTTCTCCTTCTCTTCTCGGACGCGTTGTATACAATACAATCCTTTTCATTTTTGGAAATTTTTGAATCAGTTCTTTATAAATCGTATCTTTTCCGGAAGAACTCTTACCCATCAGGTAAAATATCTTACCCATTTTTCAAAACCTCCAGTCTGTCCTTTTTCTTCGTTCCTTCAATGGTAAAACCATTCTTCTCATAATCCAGAATCTGCTGCACTGCTTCTTCCGAAACTTTCTCTCCCGGTACAATAATCGGGATACCCGGTGGATATAAATAAACAAATTCCAGTGAAACCTTCCCCACAGCTTCCTGCCATGGAACAGCCAGTCCTTTTCGTCCTTTCACCTTTGCACTCTCTGCTACTCTTTCTGCCGGAATAAGCGGATGCCTGCAAAATCCCACAGCTTTTTTCATCGTAGCTGCATCCGTTTTTCTATTTCCTGATAGTACTTCATCCAGGCTCTTATCCGGTTCCCTGTTCTCCTGCAGCACTTCATCCAATCTCTTATCTAAGTTCCTTAGTGCATTGAGCAGCCGGTTTATTCCTTCCTGCGTATCTCCCGGTCCGGTCATTGCAATCACATAAGAACCCGCTGCCATCTCCATCTGTAAATGATCGTTTTCCAAAAGGATTTCCTGCAATTCTTTACCACTCAGTCTTCCCCTCGCAGAAATCACAATCTTAGAAGCATCATACTGCATCGTTTCCAGTAATTGAAGATTCTTCAGTTTTCTAATTTCCTTTCTTAACTGTCGGAGCATTTCCACATAAGGTTTAAAAACCCTTTCCCTTTCCTCGTTGACCAGTCGGATACATTCATCAATCGAAGCCATTAAAATATAAGAAGGGCTGCTGCTCTGAAGCATATGAAGATATCGTCTCACACTATCTCGATCTACAAGATTTCCATTCATGTGCAGCAGTGCCGTCTGCGTCAGTGACGGAAGTGTCTTGTGGAGACTGTGGATCACTATATCGGCTCCTCTTACATTCGCATTTTGGGGAAAATACTCATGAAATCCGAAATGAGCCCCATGTGCTTCATCCACAATCAGCGGAATTCCATACTTATGAACCACTTCACTGATCCGCTCAATATCCGATACCACACCATCATAAGTCGGCGAAGTGATCACTACTGCCTTTATTCCGGCTTCCCGGCTTATCACCCTGTCCTTTTCCAGGATCTGTTCTATTTTTTCTGCCCGGATCTCTCCATTAAGATCTGTAGTTTCGTCAAATTCAGGATAAACATACTCAGGAATCAACCCATTTAAGTCTACTGCATTGTAAACAGATTTATGACAATTTCTCGCCATCAAAATCCTGTCTCCGTATCCGGTACATCCAAGTACTGCACTCAAAAGTCCCACAGTACTTCCATTTACCAGATAATGCGTTTCCTCTGCGTGAAAAACTTCTGCCGCATATTCCTGCAAGTTTATAAAAAGATCTTCTGCATGATGCAGATCATCAAATCCTTCAATTTCCGTAATATCAATTTCATAAGGAAGTTTCTCTGCTCCAGTGATCTGTTGTCGCTTATGTCCGGGCATATGAAATCCATAATAATCTGATACACTGTACTTTACTAATTTATCATATAAGTGTTCCATATAAACCTCTACTTTCCTAATAAAAAAACCAGCAAACTCAACAGTTTACTGGTCCTAAGTGAGCGTGCGGGGATTCGAACCCCGGACAACTTGATTAAAAGTCAAGTGCTCTACCACCTGAGCTACACGCCCTTAAACACTCGCAG
>JABLTP010044715.1_pt1 | contig 18014 bp, 14 predicted proteins | sample 7160111 | NCBI WGS metagenome assembly JABLTP01 (sample SAMN14651227, study PRJNA627086) | human gut metagenome | isolation source: feces | host: Homo sapiens
CGGACACAGTCGAAAGCGGCCGCGGGTCGACACCGCGAAGGCGCACCTCTCCCCCACAGCAGGCCGCGGCGCAGAGATACGTCGCGCCCACGATGCGGTCGGCGATGATGCAGTATTTCCCGCCGTGCAGCGCGCGCTTTCCCTCGACTGTGATGATCGAGCCTCCCGCGCCGCGGACGTTGCCGCCCATCGCGTTGATAAAGTTCTGTAAATCGACGATCTCCGGCTCGCGCGCGGCGTTGTAGATCGTCGTCACGCCGTCTGCGCCGCAGGCGCAGAGGAGCGCGTTTTCCGTCGCGCCCACGCTCGGCATGGGTAAGTACACATCGCTCCCGAGAAGCGTTCCGCCGCGGCATTTGAGCTCGCCGCCCGTCTCCCTGATCTCTGCCCCCAGGGCGCTCAGGGCGCTTAAGTGCAGGTCAATGGGACGCGGCCCCAGCTCGCAGCCGCCGGGATAACAGATCGTCGCTTCCTTGCAGCGCGCCAGAATCGCGCCGAGAAAGATGACCGACGAGCGCATCTCTCGCATCAGTGCGTCGGGCACGACCGCGCGGTCCATGCGCGCTGTGTCGACCACGAGCGCACTGTCCTCCCAGTGCGTGCAGCAGCCCAAGTGCCGCAGAATGGCAATGGACGCATCCACGTCCCGCAGCTTCGGACAATTTTCGATCACGCAGGTGTCCGCACACAAAAGCGTCGCCGCCAAAATCGGCAGCACACTGTTTTTTGAGCCTTGTATCGTGAGTTCTCCGTACAGGCGCTCCCCGCCCTCTACCAACAGCTCACACATCATGTTCCCTCCCGCAAGCACATTACTTTTCCATCGTATGGCTTTTGCGGGAAATGGGTGACTGCCGGCTTTCGCAGGGCAATAGTTAGGCATTTTCAGTATAGCCATTTTGCCGCGGCGCGTCAACTTCTTTTTGCCTTGCTTTCCCGCCCGCTTTGTGGCAAAATGAGATTATTGTATTTCTCCCCGAAAGGAGTCTTTTTTCATGAAAAAAACGCTCAAAATTGCGCTCTATGTTCTGTTGGCGCTCGTTCTGATCGTGTTGGCCTACGTCATCTATGTCTTCGCCGCCTACTACCGTGTGGAGGATATGCAGAAGCTTGGCGTTGCGCACTGCGACGCCGCCTCTGCCGCACCGATGGAGGGCGCGCCGCAGACCGGCGTCACCTATCGCGTTTCGTCGGCCAACGTGGGCTTCGGCGCGTACAGCGACGATTACAGCTTCTTCATGGACGGCGGCAAGGAGAGCCGCGCCCGCAGCAGGCAAGCCGTTGATGAGAATATGCGCGGCGAGGTCTCGCTCGTCAAGGACCTTTCGCCCGACTTTGCGCTCTTTCAGGAGGTCGATATCTACGGCACGCGCAGCTGGCACATCGGAGAGGACGCTTATCTCGACGATGTGATGGAAAACAGCGAATTTAACAAGGTATTCGCGCAGAATTACGACAGCCCGTACCTCTTTTATCCTCTTATTAACCCCCACGGCGCAAACCAGTCCGGTATCCTGACGCTCTCGCGCCATCCGATCTCATCCGCCGTGCGCCGCTCGCTGCCGATCGAGACGGGCCTCATGAAGCTCGTCGACCTGGACCGCTGCTACTCCGTCAGCCGCGTCCCGATGGAAAACGGCAGGGAGCTGGTGCTCTATAACCTCCACCTTTCGGCCTACACGTCCGACGGCACCATCGCGACCGAGCAGCTGCAAATGCTCTGCGCCGATATGCTGGCGGAATATGAAAACGGCAACTACTGCGTCGCGGGCGGCGACTTCAATAAGGACCTGCTCGGCAATTCTGCCGAGATCTTCGGCGTCGCGGGCGGCGAGAACGACACCTGGGCGCAGCCCATCCCCGAGGGGACGATCCCCGACGGGCTCTCCCTCGTCGTGCCGTTTGACGTCGACCATCCCGTCGCCACCTGCCGCACGGCCAACGAACCCTACAACGAGGAGACGACCTTCCGCGTGACGGTCGACGGCTTCCTCGTCTCCGACAACGTCGAAGCCGTCTCCGCCGACGTCGTTGACGCAGGCTACCGCTACTCCGACCACAATCCCATCTATATGGACTTCATTTTGAAGGCGGAATAAAACGTCAAAAGTAAAGGAAGCGAGCCTCACGGCTCGCTTCCTTTTTATTCTCTTTCACTTGAGCAGCGTCATCACTGTGTCGTAGATGCGCTTGGTCGCGTCGGGAATGCCGAGCGCCGCCATGTTTTGAGACATCGTCTCCATCCGCTGCGGATCGTTCAGGATGCCCGCCGCGGCGGCGAAGAGCTTCTTGCCGTCAAGGCCCTCTTCCGGCAGCACGAGCGCCGCGCCGTGGTCGCCGAGCAGCGCCGCGTTCTTCTCCTGATGGTGGTTCGTCACGTTGGGCGACGGCACAAGTATCGCCGGAACGCCGAGCGCCGTCAGCTCGCTGAGCGTAGACGCGCCCGCGCGGCAAATAACGAGGTCGGCGGCGCGCATGACAGTTGCCATGTCGTAGATGTACTCGCGCACGTCGAGCGCGGGATGCTCGGTGATCTCCAACCCGTCATCGTGCATCCACTGCTGCATCGGCTTCCAGCAGATCTCGCCGACGCCGTGGATATGGTAAAAGGGCTCCTTCGCGCTCTCAAGCGCCAGAAACTCCGCCATCGCGCGGTTCATCGCGTTCGACCCGAGGCTGCCCCAGAACGAGACGATGAGCTTGCGCCCGTCGTTCATGCCGAGCTTTTCCTTCGCCTGCTGCTTGCTGATCGTGAAGAAGTCACCGCGCACGGGCGTACCGGTCACGACCACCTTTTCGGGGTGCTTGTAGTGCGCGCGGCAGTCCTCAAAGCCAACCATGATGCGGTCGCAGTGGGGCTCCAGCTGCCGCGTCGTCAGGCCCGGCACAATGTTTGACTCGTGCACCGCCGTGGGGATGCCCGCCTTCGCGCCGTAGCGCACAAGTGGATAGCTCGCGTAGCCGCCGGTGCCGACGATCAGGTCGGGGTGAAAATCATTTAAGATCGCGTTCGCCTCACGCTCGGCGTGGGCGAGATTTTTGAGCGAGACAAGGTTGTGCTTGATCTCCGCGGGCCTGAACGAGCGGTGGAACGATGAAATGTTCACCGTACGGAACGGATAGTCCGTGTGCGCGATCAAATCGCGCTCCAGTCCTCGCTCCGCGCCGACGAATAAGATCTGCGTGCCCGCGTCCTTTTCCCGCATATAGCCCGCGAGCGCGAGCGCGGGGTTGACATGCCCCGCCGTGCCGCCGCAGGTAAAGATGACCTTCATAGCCGTTTTCTCCTTCCCGCGTCAGCGCATCTGGCGCGAAACGCTCAGTACGATGCCGACCTCGGCCAGCTGCACGGCAAGCGCCGTGCCGCCGTAGCTGAAAAACGGCAGCGAAATACCCGTGTTCGGGATCAGATTCGTCACGACCGCGATGTTCAGGAATACCTGCAAGGCGATCTGCGTCGTCACGCCGACGGCAAGAAGGCTTCCGAAGCGGTCGCGCGCGTGCAGGGCGATCCAGTAGCCGCGGATGACGAGCAGCGCGAACATGACCATGATGATCGTCGCGCCGACAAGGCCGAGCTCCTCGCAGATGATGGCGAAAATAAAGTCGTTGTGCTCTTCGGGCAGGAACAGAAACTTCTGCCGGCTCTTACCAAGGCCCAGTCCGAACAATCCGCCCGAACCGATGGAGAGCAAGCTCTGCCGGATCTGATAGCCCTTATCGCGCATCCACTCCTCGTTGAACGGGTCGAGCCAGATGTCGATTCGGCTCGAGTTGTAGGTGATGATGCCGGTCGCAAAGGCGTAGATCACCAGCAGCACCAGCGCAAAGCCGAGACCGACCCAGTAGTTGCGGATGCCGCCGACGTACATCATCACCGCACCGATGCCGAGCAGCAGCACCATACCGGAAAAGTGCGGCTCCTTCGCCATCAGCGCCGCAATCACGCCGAGGATGGCAACATAGGGCACGATGCCGTAGCGCAGCGTGGCCATTTTGTCTTTCTTCTTCGAAATGCTGTCGGCAAAGTAGAGGATGATGCCGACCTTGGTGATCTCAGACGGCTGGAACTGGATGGGTCCGAGACGGATCCAGCGCTGCGCGCCGTGCGTCAGTCGGCCCGTGCCGATGCCTGGGATCAGGACGAGCACCAGCAGGATGATGGAAAAGATCAGCAGCATCTTCGCCACCGCGCGGTAGCGCTCGTAATTGATCTTGCCGACAATAAACATCGCCGTGATACCGAGAATCGCAAAAATGCCCTGACGGATGAGGTAGTACGCGGGGTTACCCTCTTCATAGTAGGCCGAGGGGAAGCTCGCGGAAAACAGCATGATCAGGCCCACGCCCACGAGCGTAAGCACCAGCAGAAGATACGGAAGGTCCAGCGGTCCGCGGCCCGCTTCGCGCGCCGCCGCCTCGATGGCCTTCGCCCGCTCGCGCTGCTCCTGCCGCAGCAAGCGTTCTTCCTTGGTCATGCAGTCTTCCCCCTTTCATACTGATTGCAAACTCGCGCTCTGCGCGAGTTTGCCCCCATTTTGCAACCAAGCGTCGCAGACTTTCGCGCCCGCAGGCGCGAAATATTTTTAATCATTTTTCGCCGCGACCGGTGCGTGGCGAAAAATACTTCTCGCAGAGTGAGTGTCGAGCCGCCAAGGGCGGCGAGGCACAGAGCGCCGCGCATCCCCTCTCATTTTTGAGAAACGGCTTGCCGTTTCTCAAAAATGAAATCTGTTGAGTACTCCGAACAGCGCCGCCAGACAGCACAGCGCGCTCACGCTGGTGAACACGGCGACGAGCTTCACCTCGCTCCAGCCGCAGAGCTCGAAGTGGTGGTGCAGCGGCGCCATCTTGAAAAGGCGCTTGCCGTGCGTCGCCTTGAAGTAGATGACCTGCAAAATGTCGGACAGCGTCTCGCAGATGTAGACAAAGCCGACGGGGATCAGCACGAGCGGCATATCGTAGGCAAAGGCCAGCGCCGCCACCGTGCCGCCGAGAAACAGCGAGCCTGTGTCACCCATGAAGACCTTGGCGGGGTGGAAATTATAGATGAGGAAGCCGAGAATTCCCCCGACGAGCGCCGCAGCATAAATGCCGAGCTGCTCATAGCCCTGCCACCAGATGGCGAGCACGGTGAAAAACAGGCCGACCGGCACCGTCACGCTGCCGGCCAAGCCGTCGATGCCGTCCGTGATGTTGACGGCGTTGACCGTGCCGACGATGACAAACGCCGCGAACACCATGTACAGCCACCAGCTCATCACGATCTGCGTGTTGAAAAACGGCACGTAGAGGTTCGGCGTCAGCATGCCCTCAAAGCGCATCAGGCAGAGGAACGCGACCGCCGCGGCGAGCTGGAGCAGGAACTTCTGAATGGCCGTGAGGCCGAGGTTCTGCTTGTGCTTCACCTTTTCAAAGTCGTCTAAAAAGCCGATGCCGCCGAAGATCAGCGCGAAAAAGAAGATGTAGAGGTGCTCAAAGTCCCCCGCCATCATGCCCTTCCAGCCGCAGATCAGGATAGAGACGAAGATGCCGAGGATGAACATTAAGCCGCCCATCGTCGGCGTGCCGGCCTTTCCGGCGTGCCATGTGGGGCCGTCCTCGCGGATGCTCTGTCCGGCCTTGAGCTTTCTCAGCTCAGGGACCAGAAATTTTCCCGTGATCGCGGAGACCGCGAAGCTCAGTATGCAGGCTATGATGATCTTCATGTTCGTTTTCCTTCGCCGCGTCGGCGGCGTCCTTCCTTTGTACTTGCGCGAACCTCTCGCGCACGACCTCCCTCTCGTCGAGGTGGTATTTTATCGTTCCGATCTCCTGATAGGTCTCGTGCCCCTTGCCGCAGAGGACGACGACGTCGCGCGCTTTCGCCTCGCGCAGAGCAAAGCCGATGGCCTCGCGCCGGTTCTCGATGACGGCGAACGGCGTTCTGCTCTCCAAAATGGCGGGGAGCACATCTCGTAGGATGGTGTAAGGGTCTTCGGTGCGGGGATTGTCGCTCGTGAGGACAACGAAGTCCGAGAGCGCCGCGGCGATGCGGCCCATGCGGGGTCGCTTCGTCTTATCGCGGTCGCCCCCGCAGCCAAAGAGCGCGATGACGCGCCCGTCGGCAAAGCCGCAGACCGTGGAGAGAATATTTTTGAGCCCGTCGGGCGTGTGCGCATAGTCAATGATGACGGTGAACGGTGCATCAAGCGGTACGACCTCGCACCGGCCCTTGACGCCGACACATTCCGTCAGCGCTTTTGCCGCGTCGGAAAGCGGCACGCCGAGCGCCTGCACGGTGCAGAGCGCTGCGAGCGCATTGTAGAGCGAAAAGCCGCCGGGGATGCCGATTTTCGTCTCCTCGTGGTCGAAGTCGGTGCAGGCGGTAAAGCGCACACAGTCGTTTTCGTAGCGGGCACGCCAGCCGACAAGGTCATTCGTCATGCCCTGCCCGAATGTAATCCGCTCGCTCGTAAAGCGGGCGAGCAAGCGCTCCGTCCACGCATCGTCACCGTTGACGCAGGCGATGTCACACTGGTCGAAAAGCCTCGACTTCGCGTCGCAGTAGGCCTCCATCGTGCCGTGGTAGTCAAGATGATCCTGCGTCAGGTTCGTGAAAACACCGACGCGGAATCGGATTCCTTCTACCCTGCTCTGCATCAGCGCGTGGGACGAGACCTCCATCACGGCATAGGTGCAGCCCGCATCGACCATCTGGGCGAGCAGGCGCTGCACGGTCAGCGCGTCGGGCGTTGTGCGGTCGGTCGGGATGGTCTTGTCACTGATCAAATTCTGATTCGTGCCGATCAGGCCGACCTTTGCGCCCTTCGTGCGCTCCAAAAGCTGTTTGATAAGATATGTCGTGGTCGTTTTGCCGTTTGTGCCGGTCACGCCGACCACGGTGAGTTTTCCCGCCGGAGTACCATACCATACCGCCGCGCAAAGCGCAAGCGCTTTGTGCGCATCCGGCACTAAGATATAGGGAATTTCCGTCTCCGGCGGATGCTCGCACACGGCGCAGGCCGCGCCGCGCGCTTTGGCTTCGGCGATAAACTCGCCGCCGTCCTCCTTCTCCCCCGGCAGGGCGAAGAAGAGGAATCCCTCTTCTACCTTGCGGGAATCGAGCGCAAGGCCGCTGACTATCAGGTCAGGCGGCGCATGCACCGTTTTGTCTTCTAATGCGGAAATAAGCTCAGATAACTGCGTTTGAAAAATTCCTTTCGGAATTGGGTCTTGCTGTCTTTAGTCGCGCACCGAGCTGTCGCTGAACTGGACGCGCACGACCGTACCGGCCTCGACCTCCGTGCCCGCGGCGATGCTCTGCGAGATGGCGCGCACCGTGGACGAGCTTGCGTTCGTCGCGCCGGAAACGCCCATGATGAGCCCCGCGTTCACGATCTTCTGGTTCGCGGTCGCGGCGCTGTCGCCCACGACGTTCGGGACGATGCACTTGTCAGTCGACTTCTCCGCGCCGAGGTAGAGGATGATCTCCGCGCTGTTCGGTACGATCGCGCCGCCTGCGGGCGTCTGGTCGGTGACGGTATCGCCGCTGCCGACGGTGCGGAAGCTGAAGCCGTTCGCGCTCAAGCGCTCGGCCGCCGCGTCCTTGCTGAGGCCGACGACGTTCGGCACAGTCTTATCCGCGCCGACGAGCTCTTCAGCGGTGTAGCTCGGCTCAATGCCGAGATACGGCAGGATCTCGCCCATGACGGAACTCGCCACGGGGGCGACCATGTTACCGCCGGAAACGTAGGTACCGGTCCACTTGCTCGGCTCGTCGAGCGTCAGGAGCATCATCACCTGCGGGTCATCCGCGGGGGCGAAGCACACGAACGAGACAATGACGCCGCCGCCGACCTTATCGGCCGTGCCGGTCTTGCCGCCGATGCGGTAGCCCGCGACCTGACCGTTCTTGCCCGTGCCAGTCGTGACCTCATACTCCATGATGTCGCGCACAAGCGCGGACGTCTCCCCGGAGACGACCTGACGGATGGGCGTGGAGTCGTGCTTGGAGACGACGTTGCCGTCCTGGTCGGTGATCTCTTCGACAAGATAGGGCGTATAGAGGTAGCCGCCGTTGACGCAGGCGCACTGCGCCGCCAGCAGCGCGATGGGCGTGACGTTGAAGTTCTGGCCGAAGGCGTAGCACGCCAGCGCCAGCGTCGAATATTTAATTTCGCTGTTGACGAAGCCGCTGGCCTCGCCCGTGGTGTCGACGCCGGTCTTCTCCGTCAGGCCAAAGTCCAGCATGTACTGGTAAAACTTGTCGTTGCCGATGCGAAGGCCGATGTTGATGAACGCGGGGTTGCAGGAGTTGGCGAACGCCTGCGTCAGGTTTTGCTGGCCGTGACCGGGCGCGCGCTTGGAGCAGTTGATGGTCTCTCCCTCGATCTTTACGCTGCCGCTGCAATAGAAGCCCGTGTTCAGGTCGACAACGTTTTCCTCAAGCGCCATCGCGAGCGTCAGTGTTTTGAACGTGGAGCCCGGCTCGTAGGTGTCGTTGATGGCCTTGCTGCGCCACTGCTTGTTGAGAAGGTCTCTCATGTTTTCGAGGACCTGCTCCTCCGTCATGCCGGAGGTCAGAAAGTCGTTGTAGACCATGCCGGGGGAATTCAAGTCGTAGGTCGGCAGCGACGCCATCGCCAGCACCGCGCCGGTGTTGACATCCATGACGATGCCCTCGGCGCCCTTGCCAGTGCCGAAGCGCGCCTCGAGCTCCTGCACACCTTTCTCAAGGTAATACTGGATGGTCGTGTCGAGCGTCGTGTGCAGGTCGCAGCCGTTTTCCGCGTCGAAATACTGGTCGTACTGGTAGAGCACGGAGCGGCCGTCGCGGTCGCGCGCGGTGACGACCATACCGTTCTCACCGGTCAGCTCGTCGTTGTACGTCGCCTCAAGTCCCATCGCACCGCCGAGGTCATTGGTAAAGCCGATGACCTGTGAGGCGAGCGTCCCCTTGGGATAGGTCCTCTTGCTCGTCGGACGAATGAAAACGCCCTTCAGGTCGTTTTCATTGATGAATTCGCGCACCTTGTCGGCGAGCTCATCGTCCGCCTTTTTGACAAGGATCTCGTACTGTGAGGTCGTCTTCTCCATCTTTTTGAGGATGTCAGCGGGGTCAAGGTCCAGAATTTCAGCAAGGCCGCCCGCGATCAGGTTTTGATCCTGATCGTTTTCGATGATCTCCTTCGGAGAGATGAAAATATCCTCCGCCGAGGCGGACATCGCCAGGATGGTGCCGTTTCGATCGTAGATCGTGCCGCGGCTCGCCTCCACCGTGGTGCGCAGCGTTTGCTGGCGCACAGCGACGGACTGGAGCTCGTCATGCTCGGCGATCTGCCAGTGATAGAGTTGGGTGAAGAGCAGCACAAACGTCAGCACGCCGAACACGCCCAGAAGCAGCAGCGTTCTTGTCTGAATGATGCGGTTTGCGCGGCGCGCGGATTCGGGCCGTCTTTTCTGGTTCTGGGGGCGTGGTGCCACAGTCGTTCATCCTCCTTAAAAATGGAAAAGGAGTAAGGAAGCTCCTTACTCCTTATGTATAGCTTCGCTCATTTGAAATATTCCACCACTGCGCATACGCCGTTGCCAAGCGACGTGAGCACCCGCGACAAAACGTTCTGGCTCTTCTGCTGGTAGACGACCACGCTGTCGGGCTCCGACAGGTCGATGTAGTAGACCTGCGAGGCGCTGGGCTTGGCCATACCGGCCGCGGCCGCCGCCTCCTTGATGGTGGTGAGGTCAAAGGTTTTTTCGTAGCGCGTGAGCAGCGCGACATGCTCGTCCTCGAGCGCAGAGATCTCCTTCTGCACGGAGACGACCTGCGCGGAGATTTCCGTCAGCTGTGCGCGGCACATGATCATCAGCGCGACCATTGCGGCCAGCGCCATAAAGCCGCACAGCGTGCCGAGCGAGACCTTTTCGCGTTGACGGCGGACGGGCGCAGCCTTTTTCTGCACCTTCCGCTGCGGAGGACGCATGAATTCCTCGCGCTGACGCTCGTGCTCGCGCTCGTATTCACGCTCGCGGCGCAGCCTGCGCTGGCGCTCTTCGTAGGCGGGATCGTAAGCGAGATTGCCATTGACTCGTCCGCTGTAGCGGCGGTATTTCATGTTCTGCTCTCTGCGGCTGGCCATGGCGATCTCCTTTCTTTTGCGTATTTTCGGCTGTTGTCAGCACTTTTCCGCGACGCGCAGCTTGGCGCTGCGGGCACGGGGATTCTCTGCGAGTTCTTCTTCGCCCGAAACGATGGGCTTTCTTGTGATGAGCTTGACCTTTGGCTTTCGTCCGCACACGCACACCGGAAATTCCGGCGGGCAGATGCAACCCTGTGCAAGCTCCTGTAATTTCTTCTTGACGATGCGGTCTTCGAGCGAGTGGAACGTGATGACCGCGAGCCGTCCGCCCGGTTTCAGATTTTTCTCCGCCGCGTCGAGCATCGGCGGAAGCTCGCCCAGCTCGTCGTTCACGGCAATGCGGATGGCCTGAAAGCTGCGCTTGGCAGGGTGCTGCTTTTCGCGCAGCGCGCTCGCGGGCATGGCCGAACGGATGATATCGGCGAGCTCAAGCGTCGTTTCGATGGGCTTTTGCTCGCGGTGCTGGCAAATTCTCTTCGCGATGGCGGGCGCATAGCGCTCCTCGCCATATTCAAAGAGGATGCGGCGCAGCTCTTCATAAGAATAGGTATTCACGACCTCGCGCGCGGTCAGTGCGGCGGATTCGTCCATGCGCATATCGAGCGGCGCGTCCTGCTTGTAGGAAAACCCGCGCTGCGCTTCGTCGAGCTGCGGGGAGGAAACGCCGAGGTCAAAAAGCATCCCGTCCACGCCGTGGACGCCCAGCTCGTGCAGCACAGCGTCGAGCGCGCTGAAATTGCTGTGGACGAGCGTGACCTTGTCCAAATAATCGCCGAGGCGGCGGTTTGCCGCTTCGATCGCGGTCTCGTCACGGTCAAGCGCAATGAGACGGCCCATCGTCAGGCGGCGCACGATCTCGAGCGAATGTCCGGCGCGGCCGAGCGTGCCGTCCACATAGATGCCGTCGGGCTTGATGGCGAGCGCGCCGAGGCACTCGTGCAACAGTACCGGCTTATGGCCGTAGTTCTCTTCCATATCAGAATCCCAGCTCTTCCATCACGGCGGCCAGATTCTCGGGATTGAGCTCCTCGGCCTCGATCTCTGCCCACTTCTCCGCATTCCAGATCTCGGCGCGGTTCGAAACGCCGATCACGACCACGTCTTTTTCAAGGTGGGCGTAGGCTCTGAGCTTCTGCGGCAGGACGATGCGCCCCTGCGCGTCGGGCTCGCACTTGGCGGCGTTGGCGAAGAGCGGGCGCATGGCCTTGGTCTTCGTGTAGGGCAGGCTTTCAAACTTTTCGGTGAAGCGCGCCCAGGAGGCGTCGGAATAGATGCTCAGGCAGGAGTCCATGCCCATGGTGACATAAAACGTGTCGCCGAGCTCCTCGCGCAACTTCGCGGGGATAAAGAGCCGCCCCTTGGCGTCGATCGTGTGCTGATACTGACCCGTCACGGCGGCTGGCCCCCTTTTTCTGTGCATTTTCGCATACAGAGGGCACGAAAGCGCGGCCTTTTCTTCATTTTGGAAAAAGCCGTGCCGCGTCCGATCTGATGCTTATGTGGGAAAGTAAGCCATTTTCATGGTATGATACACCACTTTCCCCCACCCTTGTTTTGAGTATACGAGATTCACATAAAAAATGCAAGCAGAAATTTCCCTGAGATTTCAAGCCTTTTACCGCTTTTTCCTGTGAAAATTCGGCCAGTGCGCCGTATTTTTAAAACGCATGTTCTACTTTGGTTTTGGTTAAAAAAGGGCCGCCACAATATCTTGTGGCGGCCCTTTATGCTATGCCCAAATATAGATTATGTCTACCGATCATGTCGGTTTTTGTCACTTTTGACAAAATTTTATCCGTTCTGTGTCTGCTTTTCAGCTGACTGTGCCAGCTCCTCGCGGCGCTTCTGCATCTGCTCGGCAGAGGCGGCGCGGAAGCGCACGCGGGACTGCTTGACCTCCTCGAGCGCCATCTGGATGGCCTCCTCGGTGCGGCGCAGCGCATCCTCGGTGTACTCGTTGGCCACGCGGTACATTTCGCGCGAGCGGTCCTCGGCCTTTTTGATGATCTCGTGGCTCTTTTCGCGGGCGATACCGAGCACCTCGGTCTCGGAGACCTTGTTCTTCGCGTCCTGCTCGGCCTGCTGCATCATGCGCTCGACGTCGCGCTTGGCGGCCTTGACATAGTCCTCCTTTGCGCGGATGAGCTCCTGCGCGCGGGAAAGCTCTACCGGAAGCTGGGCGCGAATCTCGTCGAGCAGGTCGAGCGCCTCGTCGCGGTTCAGAATGCACTTGTCGCTCGTCAGCGGCGCGTTCTTCGCGCCGTCGATCATCTCGTAAAGCATATCCAAAAGATGCTGCACATCATTGTTCGCCATGGTCTTCTCTCCATCCTTTCACAAGCTCCGCCGCGCGCAGCGGCATATATTTTTCAAGGTCTTGTCCGTATTTGATCATCTCGCGCACCATCGTGGAGCTGATGTGCTGAAACTTCGGCTCCGCGACCAGCAGCACCGTTTCGAGCGCGCCGTCCGACACATCGCGATAGATGAGCGAAAGCTGCTGCTCGGCGTCAAAATCCACGCTGTTGCGCACGCCGCGCACGAGAAACTGCGCGTTTTTGCGCAGCGCGTAGTCGGTCAGAAGTCCGCCGCCGAGCTCAGCTTCCACATTGGGGAACTCCTCGACGCTCGCGCGCATGAGCGCGAGCTTCTGCTCGTCGGTGAACATCGGGTGCGTCTTCGTCCCGTTCGGCACGATGGACACATACACGCGGTCAAAGAGCTTCGATGCGCGCGCGATAATGTCCTGATGCCCGATCGTCACAGGGTCAAACGAGCCGGGAAACACTGCGATTCTCATGCCTCTTCCTCCACCGCGCGGTGATAGATGCTCACCTTGATCTTGCCGTAGCGGTACTCGCGATACAGTCCGTACGGCGCGGGAAGCTCGGGAAGCGTCTGGTTCTGCGGACTTTCCGCGACCATTATACCATGGGGTGATAAAATGTCAAACTGCGCGATCTTTTCCATCGCCTGCTCCAAAAGTCCGCTTTCGTACGGCGGATCGAGGAAGATGATGTCGAACCTCCCGCTCTGCGTGCCGAGCGCGGCGAGCGAATCACCGCAGATGACCTGCGCGTTTTCTTCCAGATGGCACAGCGCGAGATTTTCGCGCACGAGCTTGACCGCGTCTGCACGCTTGTCAACAAAAAGCGCGCTTTTTGCCCCACGCGAGAGCGCCTCGATGCCGAGCTGCCCCGTGCCCGCAAAAAGATCGAGCACGCGCGCATCCTCCACGTCGAACTGGATACAATTAAAAATACTTTCCTTGACCTTGTCGGTCGTCGGGCGGGTCTCCATGCCCTTGAGCTCGCCCAGCCGCCGTCCGCGCGCCGAGCCTGTGATAACTCTCATGTTTATCCCTCCGCAGCGCCCAAAGCGGGCGCAATGAACTCGTTAGTTTCCATAATACGTGAATTTCCGTTTATTTTCAATAGAGTCCTTGACATTTTCCCGCATTTTACGCAAAATATTTTCTCTTGTTATTCTGCACCGCTTCGTATATAATGATATAGTCATATCATATCGACCAGGGAGAAAGGAGTATCTTCCATGATCAGGCTACAAACCGAAAAGGGCGAAGTCAGCATTTCCGACGCCGCCCTGTCTAATATCACCGGCGCCGCGGCCACGAGCTGCTTTGGCGTCAAGGGCATGGCCTACCGCTCGATGACCGACGGGCTCGTCCACCTGCTGCGCCGCGAGGCGATGAGCAAGGGCGTGCGCATCATTCCCCACGAAGAAGGGGACATTTCCATCGAGCTGCACATCGTTGTGGAGCACGGCGTGAACATCGCCGCCGTCTGCCGCTCCATCATCAATCAGGTGCGCTATATGGTCAGCGAAAACACCGGCGCAAGCATCCGCAGCATCGACGTTTGCGTCGACAGCATGAATATGTAAAAACCGAGGAGGACATCATCCTATGCACGATACCATCAATGGTGCCATGTTCAAGGAGATGCTGCTCTTCGGCACCGTCTCCATCGCACAGGCACAGCAAGCTATCAATGATTTGAATGTATTCCCCGTTCCCGACGGCGACACGGGCACGAACATGAGTCTTACCATCCAGACCGCGGCGCAGGAGCTCAAGAAGATCGAGCCCGCGACGGTCGATCAGGCCGCCTCTGTCACAGCGTCCGCGCTGCTGCGCGGCGCGCGCGGCAACTCCGGCGTCATTCTGTCGCTTCTCTTCCGCGGCATCGCCAAGGAGCTCAAGGGCTGCAAGGAGGCCGACGGCGCGGCGTTTGCCGCCGCACTTCAGGAGGGTGTCGCCGCGGCGTATAACGCCGTGATGAAGCCCGCCGAGGGCACGATCCTGACCGTTTCGCGTCTCGCTGCCGAGCGCGCCGTGAACGCGGCTGAGGAGCACAACAGCGTCGAGTACGTCATTGAGCAGGCCATCGCCCAGGGCGAGATCACGCTCGCGCAGACGACTGACATGAACCCCGTTCTCAAAAAGGCCGGCGTCGTCGACGCGGGCGGCAAGGGCTTCCTGCTGATTCTCGGCGGTATGCTCAGCGCCCTGCGCGGCGAGGAGCGCCCCGAGCTCACCGAAGAGAATGTACAGGAGAAGGCCGATTTTGCCATGCTCAACGAAGAGGACATCACCTTCACGTTCGACACCGTGTTCATCGTCCGCAAGAGCGGACGCAGCATTGAGCCGTTCCGCCGCTTCCTCGACGGCATCGGCGATTCGCTCGTCATCGGCGAGGACGACGAGGCTTTCAAAGTCCACGTTCACACCGACATTCCTGGCGAGGCGCTGACCGAGGCGCAGAAGTACGGCACGCTCGAGCTCGCGAAAATCGAGAACATGCGCACGCAGGCCCAGCAGCTTGCCGCGGGCGGCAAGGCCCAGTCCACCGACGACCTTGAGGCCATCGAGCAGGAGCTCGAAGCCGCCGAGCACGAAAATGCCGGTGAAGCCGAGCCCGAAAAGGACTTTGGCTTCCTCGCGGTCTGCGCGGGTAAGGGCCTTGCGAACGTCTTCACCGACCTTGGCGCCGACGGCGTCATCAGCGGCGGACAAACTATGAATCCCTCGACCGAGAGCATCCTCAAGGAGATCAAAAAGGTCCCAGTGCACACCGTTTTCGTGCTGCCGAACAACAAGAACATCATCATGGCCGCACAGCAGTGCATCGGCCTGACGGAGAAGACCGTCGTGGTCATCCCAACCGCCTCCATCCCGCAGGGCGTGAGCGCGATGATGGCCGTCGATCCCGACATGAGCGATGCAGACGCCATCGCCAAGGCGATGACGGACGCCGCGCAGTGCGTCTCCACCGCGCAGATCACCTACGCCGCGCGCAATTCCGATTTTGACGGCTTCGACATCCACGAGGGCGATTATCTGGCACTTCTGGACGGCAAGCTGCTCGGCACCGACCGCGACGTCTCCGCGCTGCTCGACGGGCTCTCCGACGAGGCAGCGTCCCGCGAAGCGGAGTTCATCACCGTCTTCTACGGCGAGGATGTGAATGAAGAGGACGCGCACAAGGCGTGCGACGCCTTCACCCGCAAGTGCCCGGATGCCGAGGTCAATCTGATCTGCGGCGGCCAGCCGGTCTATTACTATATCATCTCGATCGAATGACCCAAGCACAGCAAAGCGGAGCAGGATTTCTCCTGCTCCGCTTTTTTCTGCCCGTCAGACGTTCATCTTCCGCCCGAGGAGCTTCATCAAGAGCTCTGCGTGGCGGTATTCGTCTTCGCTCATCGCCGCAAACAGCTTGCTGAGGCACAGATCCAGCGTCTCCTCTCCCGCGCGGGCGTAATTGTAGCCCGCACAGGCCTCCGCATGGTAGAGGCTGCGCAGCAGCGCGCAGAGGTCGCACGTATCCGGCTGCTACACGCACACGCGCGGGCAGTATGCCTTGCCGGTGATTAAGTAGATCGCGGCAGCCAGATCGCGCGCGTGGCGCTTCTCGTCCTCGCTCAGCGCGCGGAAGGCTCGCGCCATCTCGCGCCGCGGCGTGCACGAGGAGAGATACGCGTACACCTGCGCGTCGCCAAGTTCCTCGCGCAGAAAGCCCTGCAGCACCTCGACCGATACGCTTGCCTCGCTGCCCATGCAGCAAGGGTTCGCCTCCGCGCCCGGGAGCGTGAGCTCGCTATCCTGTGCGCTCATCTGTGTGTTTGCATTGTCCGCCATCGGGTACGGGTCCTCCCCCGGCGCGACGCGCTTCCACACCTCGCGGCATGCTTCATAGTCGCAGGCGCAGGGCTTTTTTATTTCCGTCATGTTCTTCTTCCCCTTTCCGGAACGGTTCTCGTCTCTATCCTATGCGTGCATTTTTCAGGCGTGCAGAGCCGATATTTCCCTATTTCCCGCAGGGAAAAAGAAAATCTTGAAAATCGCACCTCTCTCGTTGATTTTTTCCATTTTTTCTGGTAAACTACATTTGTTTTGTATTTTTGCGCATTTTGTTGCATTTGCAACTTTTCATTCTCTGCCATCCGGTCCATACTAAAGACAAGCAATGGCAGTTTCTGTAAGGAGGTCTTCTTTTCATGCTGGAACTGAAGCACATCACCTATACCGTCTCCACCCCTGAGGGAGAGCAGACGATCTTAAACGACATTTCCATCGACATTCCTGACCGCAAGCTCATCGTCTTCACCGGCCCCAACGGCGGCGGCAAGACGACGCTCGCCAAGGTCATCATGGGCCTTGTCACGCCGACGGGCGGCCAGATCCTCTTCAACGGTCAGGACATCACGCACCTTGGCATCACCGAGCGTGCGAAACTCGGCATCAGCTACGGCTTTCAGCAGCCGCCGCGCTTCAAGGGCATCACGGTGCGCAACCTTCTGACCATCGCCTCGGGCGATGCAAACCTCAGCAAGGACAAGTGCTGCAAGTACCTCACGCAGGTAGGCCTCTGCGCCAACGACTATCTCGACCGCGAGGTCGACGTCTCCCTCTCCGGCGGCGAGGTCAAGCGCATCGAGATCGCAACGCTCCTTGCCCGCGGCAGCGAGCTGATGATCTTCGACGAGCCTGAGGCCGGCATCGACCTGTGGAGCTTCGCCCGCCTGACTGAGACGTTCGAGCAGCTGCGCCAGCGCGAGCTTGCGACGATGATCATCATCTCGCATCAGGAGCGCATCATCCAGCTCGCCGACGAGATCGTCGTCGTGGGCGGCGGCGAACTCAAGCACCGCGGCAGCACAGAAGAAATTTTCCCGCTCATCATGGCGGACACGCTGGGCTCCTGCCCGGTGCTGAACAAGTAAGGAGGTAGTACACAATATGATCACCGAAATCGACGCTTCCCTGCTTGAAAAGATCGCCGACCTGACGGGCAAGCCCGTCGGCGCGTTCAACATTCGAAAGGACGGTGGATGCGAGGCGCGCCAGTCCACCGAGCACATCGCCATCGACCCGCAGCCCGAGGGCAAAAGCGGCATCATCATCCGCATCAAGGACGGTACGAAGGGCGAGCAGTGCCACATCCCCGTCATCATCAGCAAGAGCGGCGTGACCGAAATGGTCTACAACGACTTCTACGTCGGCGAAAACTGCGACGTCGACATCGTCGCAGGCTGTGGCATCCACAACTCCGGTTCCAGTAAGCCCTTTAGCTCATGCTATTTTGAAAGCAGTGATTATATGGAGATTGCAAATGAAACATTACCTAAAAGCATTGAAGCAAAAGAAGTCTCTGCCCTTTTCTGTAGGGCTCGTCATGCTTCTGGTGCTCACATTCTATTTGAGCGGATGCTCGGGAAAAAACGAAGTACAAGACCAACCGAATAAAGTGGATACCATCCCAAATCAGTCTGCATCGGCAGAGGAACCATCCTCAATTCTCTATGTGAATCATCAGCTGGGTTTTTCTATGGAGATGCCGCTGAGTTGGCTGGGGCAAGTGGAAGTGGAAGAAG
>JABLTP010022470.1_pt1 | contig 17457 bp, 38 predicted proteins | sample 7160111 | NCBI WGS metagenome assembly JABLTP01 (sample SAMN14651227, study PRJNA627086) | human gut metagenome | isolation source: feces | host: Homo sapiens
CGTTTAAATCCACGCTCCCACAAGGGGAGCGACAAAAGCAACCTGGCAAACTGGGAAGCGGATGACCCGTTTAAATCCACGCTCCCACAAGGGGAGCGACCTGAGGGATGTTGTAGGTCTCAACATTGTAAAATGTTTAAATCCACGCTCCCACAAGGGGAGCGACATAATATCAAGCACTTCGTTTCTTTTGCTAAATTGTTTAAATCCACGCTCCCACAAGGGGAGCGACAGCAAATAAGCCACAACACACATGCTTTTTCAACAAGGTTTTTGTATATCTTTCACACTTTTTGATTTTTTGGCAAGCATTTCAGATTTATTCTAAAGAAAACTGACTCATTTTGCAAAAAATTCTAGTGCGAATCCCCCTGCGGTTTGATGTGTGCTTCCTATTCGCACTTTTAATTATAATCGATTTGGAAAATCTGTCAAATTTTCGGACAAGAAAATTTACCCGTAATATTCCACTGCCTGATAGTCCACATACAGTCCAGAATCTGTTACAACCGTCAGATACTTTGCAAAAATAGCAACCAAATCTTCTTCTGTCAGGTTCTGCTCTTTCGGACGATTTTTTATATTCCATGGGTAATCCGGCTCATAAACTAGATAAACACCACGGTTCCAGTCCTCGCAAGCGGTTAATCCAATGCCTTCCCGTTCTTTGATTACTTCCTGGAGAATGGATGCCAGATTTTCATGAGAAAACTGTGCACAATCTTCCACAAAATCTACCAGGATATCTCCCACATCCGGTTCATATCCCTGTCCCAGTTTCCATTCTTTTTCCCATTCCTGATATTCTCCGTAAAATTCCGGAGCCATCCGAATCAGGGAAAGTAAGCGGTCTTTTTCAACATCTTTGATTTTTTCTACACAAATTCCGTAACCATATGTATATGCTTTTGTACTCATATATTTTTTCTCCTATACTTCTTCTGGCTGTACTTTCGAAAAGTCCGTAAACATCAGTTTTGCGACACCTTCTGTCATCGCCAGGAAACGTTCATCAGATACTTTTTGTGTATTCATATGGATCTGTACGATTTCATTCAGTGCCAGATAAACATCAATGCCTGTTCCAGAATCAACCCCAGCTGCAACCAGATCAGAAATCACACGATCCGTGGCAGCTTTTGGCAAAAATGGACTTTTCGATGCGACTGCTTTTACTACACCCGGAACATCTGTGACTTTCATCAAGCCAAGTTCCTCGATCCGTTCTTCATTTTCCTGAAGGACCCGGCCCAGTTCTTTACATTTTTTCTGGAAATTTTCCATCGATGCTTCCTCTCCCTTGTGTTCCATACGGATACCGTCTCCCAGAGAGATCCGGATACCGTTCAGGTTCAGATACAGGGTTAAGAAAACACTGGATAATCCCAGATCGGAACTGGAAAAAGTGATCCCAGCAGAAAGAGAATCTACTTTCCGTCCTGCACTTTCCAGAGTAAGCCGTAAAGATTCCTCCATCATCGTGTCATTTAACTGATAATTTGCAACCAGATATTCATAAGTCAAGGTTCCATCCTGGAATTTTATATCCGGGTGTTCCTTTGTCAGTACATCCGTCATGGTGTGGATCAGATCGTCATAAGGCAGCTGGACATACTGGTCAGATACAACACTTGGGACTTTCCCATCCAGTGTGACCACATAACACAGTTTGGAATTCAACTGGGCGATTCGGGTCAGCATCTGTCCTTTTTCATCTGCCGGAAGAGGCAGTTTGTCAGCTTTTACCGAAAAACGTGTCATAGCACCGCAATCCATTTCCAGACGTTTCAGAATCGATGGGTATCCTACCGACATTAATGGCAGGATCTTGTAACTCTCATTCCATGGGAATGCCAGGAACATGCCGTCCAGTTCGATACATTCATGATTTTCTGGAACATCTGGGTTGATGGATCCAACTTTTAAAGGGGAACCATGCAGATTTACAGCGATGTTATTGCATTGCTCCTCCAAAAACAGTTCTTTTTCCTTATCGATACCAACGACTGCCACATCATTAATCACACACGGCACGAACTTTTCCAGTTTTTTCATTTTAGCTGTCAGTTCATGCAGCTGTTCTTCTGTTTCAATCGTAATAATCTGTTCGTTGTACTCAAAAATTTTCTCCATAGTAATTTTCCTTTCTCTTAGACAAATTGTATTTCAGGTGAATGTTCTTTACTCTCCTTTCGTTCATGTATTTACCTGATATATATAGAGTGATAAAAAGAAAAGAAAATAAAAACAGGGCTTAGAAAAGCCCTGTTATATGGAATGCATATGTTGTGAGTTAGTCGGAAAATATGTCTGTTTTTCCCAGAAGATCTGCAAGTTTTGGGATATTGGCAAACGGTGTTATGCAGGTATCCTCCAAATTTTCTCCCTTTGCATTCTGGAAAGGAACAGAATCCGGAAAATCTTTCCATGCTTTCTGCGTCCGTTTTCTTAATGCGGAGACTGTTCCAAGCATTTCCGTAGGATTCGTGATTTCCTTGCAGGATTCCCAGAAAATAACAGCATGTCCAGTGACCATATGAGCATCTTTCTCATGCCAATCATCCCGTTTTGCCCATATGGTATATCCAGGATGATCTTTCCAACCATCGTTGGAATATTTTTCCTCAATATCCCAGCCATCTAGGATCATTTCCAGTTTCAACTTTTGTATTTTTTCGTAAATAGCATTGGTTGACATCATATTCTCCTTTCTACGCTGCTGCCTGCAGCTTCCAAACTCCACGTTCAGAAGAGAAAAAGCAAGGTGTGATCTGCAGAGTTTGCCGTACCTTTTCTTTCCAATGTGGATTTTGTTTTGCTTTCTCATACCCGGAAATTTCTTTGTAAATTTCTGACAGAGAAGCTTTCTCTCCCAAATGTTCCATAACAGCTTTTACTACGTCCCGCCAGGTAGCCGTTTTGGAATTGCGAATATCTAACTGGTGTTCCTGTGGATATTGGAACGTGAGAAGATACGGCATGACCTTTTTCAGTACAAGCAGATACTCATGTTCCAGTGGAACAAAATTTCGTGAATGATAGGTGCAGTTTTTAGAAGTGTAATTGTTCTGGACCTTGATCAAAACCTGTTCCAATTGTCCAGGTTTTACGATATCCGTAAACATAGAATGCAATCCATTTCGGCGGACATCGCCCATGAGGATCCCCATCTTTCCGCCATTCATCATGGCTGCATAATATTTCATAACGATTTCATTGAGCGTCCGCATAAATTGTTTCCATGGCATCTGTCCAAGATCGGCCCTGGACAGATCCCCGGTCGGGTCTGCATACATGCTTCCTGCATAGGGAATTTTGATTTCCAGACCATATGGCGGGTGCATAAAAAGGAAGTCAGCATCCAGAAATGATTCCGGAACCATATCCCTTGTCGCATCATTCTGCAAGATCCCCGGTCGGACCGGTATTGGATTCAGGTCAGCACCCGAATAGGCAATCCCCATGTCTCTTGCCACGTCATATCCCGTCCCGGATCCGGCAAACAGTTCTGCCATCTTTGTAACCTGGTATTTCCAGACAAGGAATGCATGGATCCATCCGGAGCAGTTACCTCGGTAAGAACTGGATCCCCAGGGACCACGGTCTGGAAAATTTAGGATTGTCGAGTCGTGTTTCTGTAATTCTTGTATGATTTTTTCTTTTTCCATTTGCTTTCTCCCAAAATTGTATTCTAATACCATTCGGTGTAAAAGGTATCATCTGCGTGCCAATGTCCATCTTTACCCAGAAATGCATGATAGCTGTCTTCGGTAAATTCATTTTCTTCCTTCATTCTTTCCTCTTCTGCGGTAAGTGCAGGGGTCGGTTTCCACTTTCCAACTCCATAACGCTCGTTCATATCCTGATGCAAACAGGTATCTGAGCAGGCATAAAAATCGCTGCCTTCGCACATGTATCCGGCATCCATTGGGGATCCGCATACGGAGCAGATACGAAACTCTCCAGCTGAATGTTCCTCATAAAAGTCCTGCAGGTCTTCTTCGTCAAAAGCAGTTATTTCAGAGCCATCCCTCATAACGAGCCGGACATTGCCGTCTGCAGCTGGGTAAAAGGTGCCGAAAGCTAATTCGACTGGTTCGGTATGTGTTTCAAAATATTCATCGATTGTTTTATTCATGCATTTTCTCCTTTTTACTTTTTCCAGGCTAACATAACCTGATATGCTTTCTCTAATTGTTCCTGATCAAAATATCCAAAATGGCAAAAGGTAATATCGATATCCAGTGCCATTGCCAGACGCTGATAACATTGGTTCCGTTCTTTTGAAGTGTGCCAAAACGAATCGAACAAATGATGGCATTTCTTTCGCATCTTGCGCATGTTTCCGTCGGAAAGAATGCCTAATGCTATGGTTGGTCGTGGAACATGTGTTCCGACAAATGCGCCACATTTTGTACAGTAATAACACTTTCCACTTCCATATTGCTTCCCATAAATGATGGAATTACTGGTAAGAATTGTTTTTCCTCCACACAAATTGCATACTGTAGGCTGCAGATCAATATGGTACTTAGAAAAATGATCTTATCCGCAAGTAATGAACCAATTTTCCAATTCCGTTCTTTCTTCATCCGTTAAACAAGTTCCGTTCTCATAATGAAAAGACCAGTTATCATTTTTATCCACCATGTAAATAAAATCTATCTTAGCAACGTGATGATTTTGATTCATAAAAACTACTGCTCTGCCAAGATTGATATCACCATCATAACAGGTATTACTTTGTGTTTCGAATGCAAAATTTTCAACAACCATATTCCCATTATCTCCTTTCCTATGAAACACGTATTTCTAATCTACTTCCATATCTTCATCTGTAAAGCCATTATTTCTCTCAACTTCGTCTACCTGTTTACTTGTTAATCCAAACACTTCAATCAATACATAACTCATTTCCATCAAAGCTCCATGATTATCTGTATTGAATTCGTTTTCTTTTACCTTTCTGCACATTCTAGCATATCTGATTTGATAATCAATTCTCATATTTTTCCATGCGTTCTGAACTTTCGTCATATTACACCTCCATAATTCTCTCTAGCGTATAAGTACAATTCCCGATTTTGAAACCATTTTCAATAAACTCTATATTATTTTCTGTTTCTTTATCTACCTGTAAATATACTTTCTGTTTACCATCAAAGAAAACTATTTCATGTAGTTTAACCTGGTGTAACACTCTGTAAAATGTTCCATCATTCATACTATCAACACGCTCTAACTTAAATATCGCTTTGCCTTGTATCTGTCTAAGCTGTTTTTTCAATTCTTTCCAATTAGTTGCATTTAACATCTGTATCACGCCAATCTTCCCATGAAATGTTGCTTCTAATTAAACGCATCATTCATAAACATGATGTCTAAATGATGTGCTAATACATTAAATTGTTCAGAGTTTTGTAATTCATCAAATAACTTAATCAGATATTCAGTTTCGCTTTTGACATCATCTTCATTATCCGAAAAATCACGATTGAATTCCATCAACTTTTCTGCCATCTGTCGTGGTGTATGTTCATATTCCATTACATCACCTTCTTTCTACCTAAACGCTCTTTACATCTGGAATACATTATCATTATCCTCTGCTATGTTTTCTAACACATTGTATAACCCAGATGTTTTATCAAGATTTTCAATTTATCTTTTCAAATTCATTACCGCTTCGTCATAATCATCTCTGTCTTCAATATCATCTCTGTAGTCTATACCCAACGACATATTCAGCAGGATATCTGCTATCTTTTTAACTTCCATATCATTTTCCCTTAGAAACGCAATTCAATTCGTTTTTCTTTTGGAAATTTTATTTTTAGATACCGATGTAATAATAGCAGATCTGCTTTCCGAAAAAGAAAATGCCCGTGAGCAACAAAATGCCGGTATCCTTCTTCCGTCCGGTCTTCTCCATTCCAGGTATAACAGTATTTGCTTGTCAGTTCCTGTTTGTAGCGTTCCAGGGAAAAGTCTTCAGAACCGGTCTGAATAACAGAACCATCTGCTGGATCATAATCGGTATAAGCAAGTTCTACCTGTGTGATATGTTTCTTTCCACGATCGTCCCAAACCATCCAGTTCTGCAGACATTTTCCGTAAATTCGTAATTTTTCTTGCATAAAGTTCTCCTTTGTATTGTATTTCAGACATGTAATACGCTTCTCCTTTCATAAAAAATTTGTCTGATACTTATAGGATCTGGAATTTTTCCAAAAATAAAAAGAGGAGCCAAAGCCCCTCTTGTAGATCATTTGTTTTTCAGTTCCAGGATCCCAAACCCGACAGTCTCGCAAGCTCCGGAATCTGTTTTTTCATAATGTGCCCCCGGAATACTTGGACACATGAATTCGATCATGGCAAAGTTTGCGATGTCGGCCAGAAATTCGGTGTTCCCGGTCTCCTCGTACTTTTCCAGACGTTTCCGGATATTCCCGATGGCATCCATGCATTTGTAGTTGCCATAGTTGTCCTTGAGTGGTCCATATTTGTAACAAGACATGACCATCATTTCTTTCCGGATCTTATCGAATCTTTCCGAATATTCTGATTTCAGAATGGTGTCAAAATCTTTTTCTCTCATCGCTCTTTCTAAGTTAGGGTTCATAAGTTTCTCCTTTTCTTACAATAATTTTTGCATTAGTAAGTTTCGTTGTTTCCGCCTTTCTCCGGTGACATACTTTTTCCGGAATAATAATCTGTTTCATAAAAATTTCCTCCGTTTTTCTAAAGTTGTCTAAGAAATCTTGGTTTCAAACTATTCTTCAAAATCATCACAATAATTTCTGCCGTGAATTTCCTTTCCATAGTTTTCGCCATCGCCAAAATTACAATAAAATTTTCCATCTTTTTCACTAGCATAGCAGCAATCACAACAAGCCTTACCAAGAAAGTTTTCATATTCACTATAAAGCGAATTATAATAATCGGCTTTTTCATCATCGGACTGACTATCCCAAGGTCCGTATTTTTCTTCTTGACATTCCTTCCATTGTCTTTCACATTCAGATAATATATATCTGTGATATTCCATTGTAGTCATTAAATCATCGTTTAATACTTTCATATTATTCACCATTTACCTTTCCGAAGAAATATCCATTTACTCCTTATTAAAAATCTCCGCAATCATTTCATCTGAAATAACATCCACAAATAACTCCTGTGCGATCCAATTTACTTTGTTATTATTGTTGCTCTGTGAATAAGCAACTGCATTTCGTACCAAATTTTCCAGACTTTCTTGATCTGTCTTTTCTAAGATTTCTCTTATATCTGCCGCATACTTTGCAAATTGCATATCATCCATTGAAATTTCCTCCAATTAAGAAATCTACGTTACCTAATTCATTTTTATATTTTTCTTTTGCTTCCTTTATGGTTTTTCTAAGTTCTTCTATACCTTCAATATTACCTGAACACATAATAAAAACATTTTCCATCATGTTTATAGCATGTGCCGTATTACTGCTAAACCCAAACAGAACAGAATTTTTGTATTCCTGTATTGCTGTTTTTATTGCTAACTCTTTATGTGAATCTCTCATATAATTACCTTTCCTTTCCGTTTATGGTTTCCGCAATCTTGTGTTCGAGATCATCGCAATCTACTCCATATATACCTTTTTCGTGTAAAAAGTTATCAATGACTTTTGTGATTTCTTTTGTTAATTGCATATGTTGCCTCCTGTTCGTGATTCTACACATGTTTCTTTCTCATTTATACCGTATATTTTGCAACTGCCTCTTCCCAGTTAGCTATGGTACAAACCTTGTCTATTTCCTCTGCAATGCGTTCTATTTGCTTAGAAGAAACACAAGGAGTGTTTTTAAAAGCTCTACCTAATGCTAATTTAACATCATCTAAGGTTTTCTTTTTTTTGAGTTTTAAATTATACCTCCTCAATAAATCCGGCAATTTCTTTTCGCAAACATTACCGTAATTAACAAACCATTCTACCCATAATGCTTCTGCAAATATTTCTTGTGGTAATCTCATTTTGCACCTCTCAATTCACTTTTGAAAATTCTGCTTCTATAAGAACAATGTACTTTGGCTGTATGAACAATAGTCTCGTTTCTTTTATATCTATATTTTTGATAAATTAAGAAATCATCGTTTCAACGTATTTAAAATTATTTCTGAAAAATATTTTCTCTGTTCTTCTAAAGAACCATACTGTTCCCAATCAAAATAATCTGCATTTTTATCTGTTAAAATTTCTTGATTTGCAATTACTTTTAATCTGTGTTCTATTTCTTTAATAGTCGGAAATGATTCTGTATCATCATTGGTATAAAACAAATACATGTAACCTCTTGATTTTTTTACACCACTTGTATTGCCAATAATAATTGCTCTAAATCCAGCATCATTTTCAACTGTAATTTCTGACTCTCCAAGGTCATTATTCCATATGATATTGAAAAGTTTATATACTTCATCTTGCTTTAATTCCTTATATGCACTCTTTATCTTTCTTGCTAATTCTAAATAGGTCATATCTTTTCTCCATTCTTCCAATAAAAATCTTGTTTCAAACTAAATTTTTTAACACTTTAATTGCATCTTCCAATGCTTTTTGTTTTTCATCTAATTGCTTCGTCAAATTTTGATCTCTTTTGGACGAAGCATTTTTTCTTGCATAAATTTTCCTCCGTAATTGTATTTCAGACATCTTTATTTTCGCTCCTTTCTTCATATTTGCCTGATACCTATAGAATCTAAAAATTTTCAGAAAACAAAAAGAGAAGCCGAAGCTCCTCTTTTTTGAATTCTTATGCAAAGGATACATTTCCTTCATAAAAGATATGGGTATGATGTGCGGTATATACTTTCATTCCATATACAACCGCTTCTCCAAACTGTGTGGGGATGTAAAATGCCCCTCTTTCGATTTTTCTTGGATACATAGTGATCTGGACATCGCTGCCGACTGTCTGAAAAACAACCTTGCCTTCAGTGAGATCAGATCCATTACTGATCTGCATTGGACGTTCAATGGCTACTGGTTCTTCATGAAAATGTGAATATGCATACCGGGTTTCAAAACTCTCCAGCTGTTTGTCTGTGCTGGAAAACAGTTTGTACGTATGATCTTTCGGATCTTCTTCTATCTTGACAATCGCAGAGGTTTTCCAGACTCCGCGGTCTGTCTGGAAAGATGCTGGAAAGCCAAGCAGAATATTTGGTTCGCCATAGTAATAAATCGGGTTGATATTCTCTCCTGTGATCATGTGCATGTTGTGGTCGATTACGTATCTGTTTCCATGTCTTGTGTAGATTTTCATATGTCTTTCTCCTTTTATAAAAAATTGTATTTCAGATATATGAGATGTTCCTCTCGTAAAAAATTTATCTGATATTCATAGAATGTAAAAAAGGATGAAAAACAAAATCCGGTATTTCTGACAACAAAAAAAAGAGACATTGCTGACTCTTTTTTGGAAGCAAGTTATGATTTTTTTTGCAAAGCTAACATGAAGATGGAAGCCATGTATTCATTCCGCATGGTTTGGGAAGAACGTTGTGTCTTCCACAAGATATCGTAATTCGAATGGTCATTCAACCATTGTTGGTATAGTTCATCCAGCTTTGTCTGTGGAAATTTTGGCCAGCTCCATGTGGATACATAGCCAAAAAGATAAGGGATATATTGTTCGCATGGCTCATAGACGATGATCACCTGTCGCAGGCTCTCCTGCCATTTTCGCGATTTCCATCTGTTAAGATACGTTTCGACCCTGATGCTATGGATGACAACAGAATGACCTTGCAACCATTCGTTGATCGTTTCTTTCTTTGTCTCGTTAAATTCCCGTGGATTATCAAAGGTAAAGACCTTTTCCTCGTACTGTTTTTGGGCAGCCTGTTTTTTTACTGGTATTTCAGGGTTTGTAGACGGTACTTCCGGACGTTTTGGAAGTTGCTCCTGTCTTTGCCCGCAATGGATGCAAAAAATATCATACACAGAAATCTGTTCTTGACAATTTGGACAGATTTTGTACTGCTGTCCTCCACATTTAAAGCAAAATTTGCTATTTTCTGGAAGGTGTTCCCCACATTTGTTACAATACATTTTTTTTCCTCCTTGACAACTTCCACGGTTAAAACCGTGGGCTTTTTGCTATGAATTTTATAATATTCTGCAATACAGTTGTTACAACCATTTTAATGCAGCAGGCTCAAAAAGACAAGAAAAAAGACCCGGACAAACCGAGTCTTTTCTGAATGAAATCTACTACTTGACATACAGCATTTCTTCTGCTGTTGCAATTTCTTCGTCTGTAGCATCCAACATGCTTTTCACATCTTCTTTAGAAATCTTTTTTGATAATAACTTTTGGATGGACTGGATACGACCAAGTTCCATGCCTTTTTCCATGGCAAGTTCAGAAATCCCATAAGATAAGTTGCACATATGATCCAACTCCTTTCGTAAATTGGTATCTGCAGAAAAATCCTCCCGTTTCTCCAAAAGATCGATCCTTTCTTCTGATGTCAGATAGTTCGAAAAGACGATCTTTAGAAGATCATGTAAAGCATTTCCAGTAGAGGTATATTCTGTGTCAGCTGTTTCTTTCCGCAGGCCGATCAGGATCACGTTCATCAGCTGCGGATCGCCTTTCCATTCATGGTTGCCGATCAAGGCAGTATTCTCCATATGCAGGATATTCATGCAGTCCTGGTCCAGATTAAAACATACCCAGATACTGTATACCTTCTTGATGTCTCCATAGTTGGAATGGACAAACTCCCTTCCTTTTTGGGAAGAGACATTCCTGCATCCATAGTATATGCCCCGGTTGATGATCGGATATCCAGCATCTTCTTTCCGTTGTGCTTCCACGTTGATGATGACTTTGCTGAGGCCGGTTTCTTCCAATAAATAAAATAGTACATCAAAGTAGATTTTTCCTTCTGACCGGTCAGTATCTTCCGTATTCATTCCGGAGATTACCTCCGACATGGACGGATTGGTCAGTCCGGGTTCGATACGGACATTACCGATCAGTGGCTCTCCTTCGATATATAGGATGATCTCCGAAGGTTTCATATCCTGAAAACCGGGGATCGCAGCTTTGATGATATGCGCCAGTATCTGTTTGTTTCCCAGGATCCGTTTGGCACAGGCATCATATTGGGCATTCTGATCGGTTGCTTCTACTGTGTTTCGTAATTCTTCTTCCAATCGTATCTTCCTTTCTTCAGTATAGCAATTTTTTTGGGTAATTACAAGATTTCTACAGAATGATTGGCAGCCCATTCGATGCATTCATATTCGGTTTTACCATCGCCTTCAGCATATTTTTCATATGCAGCTTCTGCTAATTTTTCAGAATTTTTTTCATCAATTCCAAAATCGGACTCCAGTGTATCCCGCATGAAGTTGACAACAAATTCCCGGTGGGCAGCGAATAATTCTTCAGTTGTTAGTGCGTATTCTTTTCCGTTTCTTTTGATCTTCATATTTTTTCCTTTCTGCTATTTCTAAGCAAATGTTACAGTTCCAGTTTCACGGTTATAACGGTAAATTCTGTATCCAAGAACTTCTTCTTTTTTTACAACGGTTGGATCCGCATTTGCTGATCGAAGTGTTTCCAACAAATATTCTTTTTCAATGCTTGATACAGGATGCGCCATAAGTTCGTGAATACTGGAAGGAATGAGGTAAAAATCTTCTTCAAACACATATGCTGTTTTTGCCAATTCTTCTGGAAATAGCAAGATATTTGCCCCATATGTTTTTTCCGGGTTTGTCAATACATATGGCTGATTCTTTCCCGGCATATAAATATGTACAATCTCAGAAAGTGGGATATGTAAAAAACCTCTTGCTTTTGTATTTTTTGCAGCCGCTGCATCCAGTTCTTCGAAAGTAAGCCCTGCCAGTTTTGTCATTTCCTCTTTGAGGATATATGTATAAGATGTATCCTGCGCCTCATCGACTGTTACACGGAAAATAACTGCCAAGTCCAGGAACTTCTTGTGCGGAACAGTAGAAAGCAGTTCTTTATTTGCAGTTGCATTGATCAGTTGATAGTATACATGTTTCAGAATATATGATTTATCCGATAATATCTTCAGGTCTGCAAATTTTGGCGTAAGCTTCCTTGCATCATTATACCTGACAAGTATCTTCTTAATTCCGTCCCATATAGATATTTTGGAATCTCCGATATCTTCCAAAATGTCATCCACGTATAAAGTAGGTACTGTAGGCTCCTCGTCCTTTCGGATGGAGATAGAATAATGTTTGGTGTTATTGTTTTTTCTTACGATTGCTGAGGTAACAGTAAATTCTTCTGATAAATTATCTTTCAGTGTTTGTACCAACATGTTAAAAATTTCTGTCATGATTTTTTCTCCTTTTCTTTTTAAATTTGTGTTACGCATCCAAGAATTTAATCCTGTAGATTTTTCGTCCCTGGAAAGACATCTCGCAGAATTCTTCATCGAAAGTCCAGCTACCAGCTTTTCCAAATTCCATCCAGATCCCCTTTCCATTATTTGACAACGTTTCTTTTGCATCCGGATTGTCTTTTACGATAGAATAAAATCCATTGGTCTGGACTACGGTCGGAATTCGGATTTTTTGGGAAAATTCGGGACGGATGTAATGTTCCACGATAAGAAATGGTGTTTTTGCCTGAATGGCACGTTTTAAATCTGCAAAATTTTTGATCATTTTTTAACTCCTTGATATTGTATTTCAGACGGGTTATTGATGTTCTCCTTTCTTTATAGATTTGTCTGATACTGATAGAATGTTGAAAAGATGCAAAAACAAAAAGAGCCGATACTTCGACTCTTTCTGCTGCTGAATTCTAATTATTTCTTTTCTTCCAGCCCAAAATTCTTGCAAAATGCATGGAACATGTCATCCGGCATCTGCATGATCACCTCTTCGACATCAGACCGGTCAACCGGTTTCATGTCATAGCCCATAAAATCCTGGAAAGTCTGTTCTGTTGCATCGTGCAGGATATACTGGATCATCTTTTCGTACATATTGTTTCGGATATGTAACAGATCAATTCCACAGACATACTGCGTTTTTTCATCCGGGAGCTTTGTGACCACAAAAATATTTTTTCTGGCATTCGTTCGAAGTCCTACCAACCGGTAAATATTCCGGTCGGCCCCTTGGAAGATCTGTCTGTACATGTCCGGTGTTACCCCGTATAAACGGAAATATTTGGATTCTTCCCGGAAGGTTTCTTCGGGAGTCTTCTTTGATTCCAGATTTGTTACTGTCATTTTTCCCTCAAATTGTTCACCCGGTGTATAACGGATGTTTTCGAGAGTAATTTCTACCCCATATTTCTTTTCCAGTTCTTTGACTGCTGCAGTAAAATCTTCTTTGAATACGTTAATTTCTTTTGGTGTAATTTTCATGATATTTCCTCCGATTTTTAAATTTAATCAACAAAATTCCCGAAAGGTGTTACAGAAAACCACCCTTCATCATTGTTCCATGTATACTCTTCCCTTTCATGTGCTGCTTCCAAGCCGAGTTCTCCGGCTAATCGGTTAACCATAAGCGGATACGGATATCCTTTTACCGCTATCACGATTTCTTCTGAAATCTGCGTTAAGTTTTCAAATGATGCTACCTCATCACAGAGTGCATATTGTTGATCATAATATTTCATAGCCTGACAATAATATTTTCTTTTCATAATATTTCCTTTCTAATCAATGGTAATTACTTCTACGATACTTCCGTCATTCTGGTGTACTTCAATCTCAATGGCAGTATATTCGTTTTTTGCACAGCAATGATCATACTGACTACAGTCATGTGTGTCGATGTAATGCATTGCCTCATCTTCAGTTTCTAAATTGCTGCACAATGTGTGCGAATCGACACGAATATCTCGACAAGTATCCGTACCTCTTTCCTCATAAATGCTACAAACAACATCGTAAAACATGATGGTCCCTCCTCTTACTCAACGTAGAAAACCTGAGTCCCGAATTCGAATACATCATCCAGCCGAGCTTCTAATTCCTCGCATATGTCTTTCGTGATCTTCTTTCCAGACAAGATTTCTTTGCAGATCTCATCCGCATGATTGATCTTTTCCGGATCCAGAGCCTCTGTTGCCTGCCCGTTTCCTTCGTTGATGATGATGAACAGTCCACGGTTAGTCGCATATTTTCCGTAATAGTTCATATAATTTCCGGTGCATAATTCTAACATGTGCTTACTCCTTACAAATTGTATTTCAGGTAGGTAAATTTTTCTCCTTTCCTCTGTATTTACCTGATATGTATAGTTTGCTAAAAAAAGAAACAAACAAAAAAGAGAAGCCATTGCTGACTCCTCTTTGCTGTATTACACATCTTCTTCGCTGTCCAACCATTCCGTTTTGCAAGCCGAACATACTTCCCTGGGTGGGGAAATGGTATGACTGCAGTGGCAGCGGGGATCGCCATTGAAATACGGGCAGTTAATATTGTAGTATATCATCGCTTCTTCGCTTGCGCCGTCATCGTCCGAAACGAACCTTTCCAGTTCCTTATCCAGACCATCCAGCAGTAGATTGATCATATGTTCCCTGTTTGTCATAAGTACCTCCTAACAATATGGTGTTTCTACGCCTCGTTTTACATTTTCGCCCTGAAAACAGGAACCGCAAAACTCCCAAATATTACCCTCAATTTTTCTGAAAGTAGCAAATACCGGTTTCAGTGTATCTTCGTCCATCCGATGGTCTGTAGGTTCTCCTAACTGTGTGCAGTCAGACCGCATACATGCCGGAGGCAGACAGTTGATGATCAGGTCAACAATATCGGAATCGACAAGATCTCCAGTCTCAAGTGCGCCAATCCCGCAATACCAGTCCATGTTGCAGACTTTCTTTCCATGATATTCTTGTCGCTTTTTCAGATCGTTCCCTTCATATATGACTTCTTCGAGGAAAAGTTTCTGATCTGCCCATGGATATTTGAGGTAATTCCTTCTGTATTTTTCCGCGATCTCTTTTTCCGGAAAGATCTGTGGATTGCCAGCGGACAGCAGATATCCTTTGTATTCGTATACAACCTGATATCCGATCCGTTTTCCCCGGTCTTCCATCCAGGAAAAGAAACTTTCTTCCAACCCGATGTCACGGATGATCTGCCGCTCCTCTTTGGAAAGCTGAAAATCTTTTTTGTAGCAATAATCTTGGACAGCATCGTATTCAGCAATACAAAACTGTTCATCGTCCTCAATTTTCATCAATTTGTCGATAATTTCCATCAATGTTTTTTCCATATTTTTCTCCTATAAATTGTATTTCAGACATTTTTTCTCCTTTCGTAATGGTTTGTCTGATGCTTATAGTGTTTGAAAAAAATCAGGGAAATAAAAATCAGGGACTGTTGTGGTCCCTGATTCTGGAATTCTAATGGTTTGTATGTAAAGAATTCAGCATTTCTTTTTCAGCAATCTTTTTAATCGCAGCAATTTCCTTTTTTGTAATATAGACATTCGGATTTACCAGGGAATCCCAAGAAACATGGTCCTGTTCCCAACGGATCTCAACGATCCACTTGATCTCATCCGTATGATACTCAAAAAAGATCATATAAGGATCCCCTTCTTTGTCCAAAAGATGATCCTCTCCAAACCAGAATTGGAAAGTATGCTTATCCAACCAGTTCGTTGCGTATGGTAAATCTTGATTACGAAAACGAAGTGTTTTCACGGTTGGTTTTGGAATTTCCGGAAGAGAATTCATGATTTTTGAAAGATCTAAAGCTGGTCCTTCTGCTCTGGTTTTTTCAGAGCCTTCGGATACCTGTAATGGATCGTGTTCTTCTGGCACCGTGGACGGATCTGGAATGTCAGGGAGATCCGGAATAGAATTATTCCCTTTCTTTTCGGTCTTTGTTCCCATGTAGAGAGAAAGATCTCTTACTGCATTCTGTACAGAGTCCATCAGCTGATCGATCTCGCCAAACGGTACATAGTCTTCCATGTCCGGATATGGTACCCAAGATCGATTATTGTACAGGCAGCATTCCTCAACCAGATACATCTTTTCTTTTGTTATAGTCTCGATAACCCGGATGACCACGCCTTTTGTTCCATCGTCTTCCAGGGGATAGATGCAATATTCTCCCGGAACTCTTAATGCACTTAACTTGTAAAGAAGTGTTTCTTTGGTAGCATACGGATCTTTTTCCTCATAGTCTGCTTCAACATGACCTTTCCGTAACAGCATATCTACAATCTGCAGATTGAAATTCAGCTGGTGATATAACGCATCTTTTTCCAGGGCTGTTGCCTGCAGAATGGAAGTAATCTTACTCACTTCCTCTGTCGTGAGTGTGATCGTTGCCAGTTTCTTGTCTTTACTTATTTTTCTAATTTCCATAGTTTCTCCTCCTACTCAAAATCTACATCATCGTCCACAACCTGTCCATCGTCCGGATCCGACCAGGCAAATTCGGAATCGTCCATTGTGGAGACTTTTTGTAATGCTGTTTCTTCTGTTTCTGCTTCTACAACGGCATAGCCATATTTTGTGACCATAACTCTCATTTTTCTCATAGTTACTCTCTCCTATTCCGTGAAATTATATTCCGGGTACACATCGCCAATATTCAAACCATTCTCAAACCAGCAATGGTCTGAAACGCCTGGAATATCAACGATGATGTGGTCGGGGTATATTTCTGCAACGGTTCCTTTGTAAAATCTTCCATCCAGCCGGCAGCGAACCGGTTGGTGTAAATGGAATAAATGGTTTAAATCTGCCATATGCGCTCTCCTTATAAAAGATCTGGGGTTAATGCATACTCATCGGCTTTCGGTGAAAAAATCCAAGTATCGTCTTCGCAGACATTGGGATTTTCCCTTAATTGATCCAAAAGACAAAGAACTTCTTCCTTTGTTTCGAACCGATCCCAACGATCCTGATCATTTTCTTGCCATAGTACCGTCCACATATGTTTTTCCTCCTCTTATGTTTTTTAAGTACAGTTCCGCTTTCTGGCGGAATTCAAAGTACTGTTTGTTGTCGATGACCTGATTGCATCGCTGCTCAAACATAGTGATGTATTGAGCAAGGGATTCGTCAGAAAACCGGGAATCAAAATCTTCCTGACTGAAACAGTCTTCTGCGGTAAACATATAAAGGGACAGCATACAGCCGTCCTTAGAAAGCCAGTAGGCAGTTTTGTTATTAAATGCGTTGTTGATCGGAGTACATACATAATCCCCGACAATGATCTGTTTTAAATTTTCAAATCTCATAAATTGTAATCTCCTTTTTTATTAATCTTCTCTTGCACATAACGTATAGATTTCTGCATCAAGCACGACTTCTCCACAATCTTCACATTCCAAGCAAATATCTGCTGGATTTTCCAAATCTCCGTATGATACAATCCTTACATTATGTCCTCTATGTTTCTTTAGTTCGTTCCATAAAATCATATTGATA
>JABLTP010039092.1_pt1 | contig 17389 bp, 17 predicted proteins | sample 7160111 | NCBI WGS metagenome assembly JABLTP01 (sample SAMN14651227, study PRJNA627086) | human gut metagenome | isolation source: feces | host: Homo sapiens
CGTTACAATTATCTTGGATTAAGAAGAAAAATACAATCTATTTAACAACAATGTGTTGAACTGATTACGCTACATATTATATGAGGAGGAATCACGATGATTTCAGAAGAAGAGAAACTGGCGGTAGTCAAGATGTTCTGCGCCTATTGCAGGAAGACGCTTCGCAACGCGAGGACGGACATCATTCGCAAGCAGGCGCGGGAGGCGCGATGGGAGACCGTGTTCTCCGACATGCACGAGAGCGAGCTGAACAGGCTGGCCTCACCCGATGCCCTCATATCGGAGGAGGTCGTGTTCGAGGTGGTTGGTCGGGAGGTCGTGGTGATGGACACCGTTCTCGCCGATGCCATCCATGGCCTCTCCAAAGGCGACCAAGCCATCGTCCTGCTCTACTACTTCGCGGAGTGGACGGACAGGCGCATCGCCGAGGAGCTTGGGTGCCCTCGCTCCACGGTCCAATTCAGGCGCTCGAAGGCGCTCCTCGCGCTGAGGACGCGTTTAGAGGAGGTGATTGGCGATGATGAGCTATGAGGTGATGGTCGCGGCGGTCTCAGGCGACCCCGTTGCCATGCAGAAGGTCCTCGCCTACTTCGACGGTTACATGGACCAGCTCTGCACGCACGCCTTCCTCGATGAGTCCGGGCGCGTCGAGTACGGGGTCGATACCCTGAGAAAGACGCAGCTCCAAGGAAAGCTGCTCGCCGCGATGCTGCGGTTCGAGCCGTGATGAGGAGGTGGGCGCATGGGCGCGAAGGACATACCCGTATGGGAGAAGTACACGCTCACCATCGAGGAAGCGGCCCGGTACTTCCGCATAGGCGAGGGCAAGCTGCGCCGCCTTGCCTCGGAGTTGCCGACGCCTGACTGGGTGGTGATGAACGGCAATCGCGTTCAGGTCAAACGCAAGGCGTTCGAGCGGTTCATCGACTCGACGGACGTGATTTAGAGGATGAAAAAGAGCCTTGGATATGCTATAATGGAAGTAGCATACCAAGGCTCTTTCCATATGGAAGGAGCGATATATGGATGTCACAGAAAAGACGGGACAACAGGAATAGGGTACTGAACACCGGCGAGAGCCAGAGGACCAACGGACTCTACGTCTTCAAATACATCGACAGGGACAAAAAACCGAAGTTCGTCTACTCATGGCGGCTGGTGGAGACCGACAGGCTCCCTGCCGGTAAGAGGCCGTGCAAGCCGCTGCGCGAGAAGGAGCGCGAGATACGCCGTGACCTTGAGGACGGGATAGACCCCATCGGCAAGAAGATGACGGTCAGCCAGCTCTACGCGAAGTTCACGAGATGCCGCCTCGACGTGCGCGAGGGGACGGAGAGGTCGAGGGCGCAGCTCAAGCGACTCCTCTTCGAGGATGCGATAGGCTCGCAGGAGATAGGCGGCGTGAAGCTGTCCGACGCGAAGGAATGGGCGCAGCGCATGAAGTCCAAGGGCTTCGCCTACTCCACCATCTCCAACCACAAGCGTTCGCTCAAGGCGGCGTTCTACTTGGCGATAGCCGATGACTGCATACGCAAGAACCCGTTCGATTTCAAGCTCGCGACCGTCATCAAGAGGGACGTGACGGAGAGGGAGCCGCTGAGTCGGGAACAGGTGGACGCGCTGCTCGGTTTCATGCGGTCGGATGCCGTCTACCACAGGTACATCGACGAGGTGGTCATCCTCCTCGGGACGGGGCTGCGCATATCGGAGATGTGCGGGCTGACCGAGGCGGACATCGACCTGACGAACAGGGTGATTTTCGTGGACCACCAGCTCGCCCGCGCAGTCGGCGGGGGATACCGGGTCGATGAGCCTAAGACGGAGAGCGGCAAGCGCTACATCTACATGACCGACGAGGTGATGGCCGCGTTCGAGCATGTCGTGGCATCGAGGCCGAAGGCGAAGCCCATGAGCGTCGATGGGCGAACGGGCTTCATCTTCCTCAACAGGGACGGGCTGCCGAGGGTCGGCGGCGATTACGACCGGGTGTTCAGGGGGCTGAGGCGCAAGTACGCGAAGGGCGGGGGAGCGCCGCTTCCCGAGGACATGACACCGCACACGCTGCGCCACACGTTCTGCACGGAGATGGCGAAAGCGGGCATGAACCCGAAGGCGCTGCAATACATCATGGGCCACAAGGACATCAAGATGACGCTCGGGTACTACGCCCATATGGACGGCTGCACGGCTGCGGAGGAGATGCGACGCGTCGCGGTGTAGTAAAAACGCGTTTTACTACTCGTTTTACTACTCACGGCCATCAAGATGCGCCGGGATTCATCAAGATACGGGAACTTCCCCAAAAGGCAAAAAAGCCGGGAACGCCCTTGGAATCGGGCATCACCGGCTTTCGGGAAGTTATGGGAACATGCTGGAAAATGTCGCGTTGATTTATTATGTAAATCCATCAAGAGATAATTTTTCTAAGCTTGAGGTTATGGTTAATAAATATGATATTAATTGTTTGATTATGCCAAATGATAAGTACAATGATGATGTTATGAGTCTGGGCTATACACTTTTTAAAACAATTTCTAATAGTTATGCTGGCATCACACATTATATTTATGTAAGATAGAATTATGAACTACTATAAGACAGGGCAATTCGCAAAACTAGCGAATGTGAGTGAAAGAACAATTCGATATTATGACAAAATAGGGTTATTAAAACCCTCTTTTGTTATGGAAAATGGATATCGTCAATATAGTGATTTAGATTTATTAAAATTACAGAAGATTTTATCTTTAAAACATTTGGGGTTTAGTATTGAAGAAATCTTTCCTATGGTTATGGATAATACGAATCTTAAGGAGAGCTTTGAGTTACAGATTGATTTGATTGAAGATAAAATTAGCCATTTACAGTCTTTAAAGGATGCTTTAAAAAGAGCGAGTCAAACGCCGGACTTAAGTTGGAATATGATTCTATCTTTAGTTCAATTATCGAATGAGGAAACGAATATTATTGAACAATATAAGAATGCGAAGAACTTAAATGATCGTATATCACTACATGAGAAGTATTCTACAAATAAGCAGGGTTGGTTTAATTGGTTATTCAATCAAATTGATTTTAGTAAAGTCAATCGATTGTTAGAACTTGGTTGTGGTAATGGTAAGTTATGGCAAGAAAATAGAATTGATTTAAGAAATAGAGAAATCTTCTTATCGGATATTAGTGAAGGTATGGTTGAAGAGGTCAGAAATAAATTGGGTTCTGATTTTAACTGCATTGTAGCGGATGCTGAAAAGATTCCTTTTAAAGATGAGTACTTTGATTCTATTATAGCTAATCATCTTCTATTCTATTTGAATGATTTGAATCTTGGCTTAAAAGAAATAAGTAGAGTGTTAAAATCAAACGGAATTCTATACTGTAGTACATATGGAAAGAACCATATGAAAGAAATCACAGAAATTGTACAGAGCTTTGATTCTAGAATTAATCTATCGAATCATAGTTTATATGAAATCTTTGGATTAGAGAATGGTGAAGGAATATTAAAGAAATATTTTAGCTCTGTTTCAAGATTTGATTATCAAGACTCATTAGAAATAACAGAATCAAAGCCTTTGATTGACTATATTATGTCTTGTCATGGGAATCAAAATGAAATATTAGGACCTAAACTCAATGAATTTAAAGAATATATTGAAGAATTGCTAGAGAATAATGGTAAAATAGATGTAACAAAACAGGCTGGATTATTTGTTTGTAAAAACTAGGTGGTGTATTATGTCAGATTTAATAAATAAATCAATGGATGTATTAAAAAGAGAAGGTGTTTCTAGTTTGGTGAAACATGCTTCACATTATATAAATAAAAAACGTGAATCTAAACCTAAAAGTGATGCTTTTAAAGATGTATTGTTTATTAATGGTTGCCCTAGAGACTTGTTGCCTCATCCGCCACGTTATAGAGTTACACATCAAATGGAGCAATTAAAGATAAATGGATATACATGTGATGAAGTATTTTTTGAAAATGTCGATTTAAAACAAGTACGAATGTATTCTTGTTTTGTGATATTTAGAGCACCATATACAGAAAAATTAAATGAATTTGTTCAATTAGCAAGATCTTGGAATAAACCGGTATTGTATGATATTGATGATTTAGTAATTGATACAAAATATACAAATGAGAATAAGTATGTTCAGAGTATGGATGCAAATACAAAGTTACGTTATGACAATGATGTTTTTCGTTATCAAAAACTTTTAAAAATCTGCGATGGGTGTATGACTACAACGACTGCATTAAAAAAGGAACTTGAAAAATACAATTCAAACGTTTGGATCAATCGTAATACAGCTTCTATAGAAATTGTAACTTTATCTCAAACTATAAAAAAAGAAGACAAATCCACAATTGATATTGGATATTTTAGTGGTAGTATAACGCATAATGAAGATTTTGAAATGATTCAATCCGTTATAAAGGATGCTTTAATTAAATATGATCATGTTTACTTACATTTAGTGGGTGAAATTGATTTGCCAAAAGAATTAAATGAATGTAAAGAAAAAATCATTGTTCATCCTTTTATGGATTATAAAAAGCTTCCTGAATTAATTTCTAAGATGGATATTAATCTAGCTCCACTTACAGAATCTATTTTTAATGAGGCTAAATCTGAAATAAAATGGATTGAAGCAAGTTTGGTTAAAACTTGTACAATTGCTTCCTGTTTAGGTGCTTTTAAAGAAATGGTAGAAGACCATAAAACGGGTATTTTGTGTTCAAATCTTGATGAGTGGAGTATTGAACTTACTAAGTTGATTGAAAATAAAAAATTACGCGATGATTTGGCTAACAATGCATATTTGTTCTGTATGAAACATTGTGTGACTTTATATACAGGTTCAAATTTAATTTCAATTCTTAAGAAAAACCGCAAGCGTGTCATTTGTATGGGATTTGCGAAACTTGAAATTTCAGGTGGTGTTATGGTTGCTCTACGTCATGCATCTTATTTACAGGATGCAGGATATCAAGTGATTTTACTTTCTTATTATGATACATGTACAGAATTCACGTTCATGAATCATGCATTTCCGGTGTTGCCGTTTAAGAATGATAAATTGGATGCTAAGATAGATTGTGGTGTCGCAACAATGTGGCCAACAGTTAAAATGCTGGATGATATTCGTTGTATAGAAAATAAAAAGTATTTAGTACAGAACTATGAAATTGATTTTTATGATTTTAAAGATCCTAGAAAAGTCGAGGCTTGTCAAAGTTATTCGTATCCATTTGACTATATTACAATTTCAAAATGGTGTAAGGAATGGTTGAAAGATGAGTTTAATAAAGAGGCCAAGTGGATATACAATGGTATCGATATTAAGCAGTACCAACCACATAAAAGAGTATTTAAAAATAAAGTTCGTATTTTAATTGAAGGTGATTCTTCAAGTCCACATAAAAATGTGGATGAAGCTTTCTTAATCACAAACAAATTAGATTCCTCTAAATATGAGATTTGGTATATGTCGTATAATGCCAAACCTAAAGATTGGTATAGAGTCGATAAATTCTTGCATAGAGTTCCTTATGAAGAAGTTCAAAAGGTATACGCAGATTGTGATATCTTATTAAAAACTTCTTTATTAGAAAGCTTTAGTTATCCACCAATTGAAATGATGGCTACAGGTGGTTATGTAGTAGCACTACTAAATGATGGAAACAAAGAATATTTAGAGGATGGAAAGAATTGTTTAATTTATCCAAATGGAGACGTTGAACAAGCTGTCCAATGTATTGAAAGAATCATTTATGATTCAAATTTACAGAATGTATTATATACCAATGGAGTAAAAACAGCTCAATCAAGAGATTGGGAAACAATTAAAGATTCAATTATTTATACATATTGTTCTTGACCCTAACGTAACGTTAGGGTTTATTTTATATGTGTGATATAATGTATTTAATTATGGAGGAACACATTATGAAAGGTATTATTTTAGCTGGTGGTAGTGGTACTCGTTTGTATCCTTTGACTAAGGTGACTAGTAAACAATTACTTCCTATTTATGACAAGCCAATGATTTATTATCCTATGTCGATTTTAATGCAGGCTGGGATTCGTGAAATTTTAATTATTTCAACTCCTGACGATACACCTCGTTTTCAAGAGTTATTGGGGGATGGTCATCAGTTTGGTATTGAGCTTTCTTATAAGGTTCAACCGAGTCCAGATGGACTTGCTCAAGCGTTTATCTTGGGTGAGGAGTTTATTGGCAATGATAGTTGTGCGATGATTTTGGGTGATAATATTTTCCATGGTCATGGTTTGACAAAGCGTCTTCGTGCGGCCGCAGAAAATGAAGTTGGGGCTACCGTATTTGGTTATTATGTAGAGGATCCTGAAAGATTTGGTGTTGTAGAATTTGATTCTGAGGGTAAGGCGATTAGTCTTGAAGAAAAACCTTTACATCCTAAATCAAATTATGCGGTTACTGGACTATATTTCTATGATAATAAAGTGGTTGAGTATGCGAAGAATTTGAAACCGAGTGCTCGTGGGGAATTGGAAATCACAGATTTGAACCGTATTTATTTAGAGAATGGTGAATTGAATGTCACTTTACTTGGTGATGGATTTACTTGGTTGGATACGGGTACGCATGAGTCTTTAGTGGATGCGACTAACTTTGTGAAGACGATTGAGGAACACCAGCATCGTAAGATTGCGTGTCTTGAAGAGATTGCGTATGACAATGGTTGGATTGGTGATGATGAATTGGCATCTACTTATGAAATTTATAAAAAGAATCAGTATGGTGCTTATTTGAAGAAGATCATGGATCGTAAGTATATTAAGTAATTGGGGGTATAGCGATGAAGGTAACGGAAACAAAGATTCCTGGCGTATTGATTATTGATACGGATGTATTTGGTGATCATAGAGGGTATTTTACGGAGACGTATTCTAAGCCTAAATATGAGAAGATGGGTATTACCGTCGATTTTGTACAGGATAATATGTCTTTTAGTGCTCAAAAGGGTACGCTTCGTGGTTTGCACTGGCAAAATCCGCCTTATGCACAGAGTAAATTGGTTTCTTGTACGAAGGGTACAGTGATTGATGTGGCTGTGGATATTCGTAAGGGAAGTCCTACATTTGGTCAATGGGTAAGTGTTGAGTTGAGTGAAGAGAATCATAGACAGTTCTTTATTCCTCAGGGATTTGCGCATGGATTCTTAACTTTAACGGATAATGTTGAATTTAGATATAAAGTTGATAACGTATACAACAAGGAATCTGAGGGTGGTATGCGTTATGATGATCCGACTTGTAATGTGGATTGGGGTTCATTGTTAAATGGTATTGAGCCTGTATTGAGTGAAAAAGATCAGATTGGTCCTACTTTAGAGGAATCGAATAATCAATTTGTATATGAAGGAGAATAAAAGAATGAAAATTTTAGTAACGGGTGGTGCTGGTTTCATTGGTGGAAACTTTGTACATTATATGGTAAATAAATATCCTGAGGATATGATTGTGAACTTGGATAAATTGACGTATGCAGGTAACTTAGAGACTTGTAAGCCTGTAGAAGATAAGCCTAACTATAAGTTTATCAAGGGTGATATTGCAGATCGTGAATTTATCATGGATTTATTTGAAAAAGAAAAGTTTGATGTCGTTGTAAACTTTGCGGCTGAAAGTCATGTTGACCGTAGTATTGAAGATCCTGAAATCTTTGTTAAGACAAATGTAATGGGAACAACAACATTATTAGATGCTTGTGTTAAGTATGGCATTCAAAGATATCACCAAGTATCTACTGACGAAGTATATGGTGATTTACCATTAGACCGTCCTGACTTGTTCTTTACTGAAAACACTCCACTTCACACTTCAAGTCCTTATTCAAGTGCGAAGGCAAGTGCTGACTTATTTGTTCTAGCATACCACAGAACGTATGGTTTACCAGTAACGATTAGTCGTTGTTCAAATAACTATGGTCCTTATCATTTCCCAGAAAAATTAATTCCATTAATTATTTCTCGTGCATTAAATGATGAAACAATTCCAGTATATGGAACAGGTGAAAATGTACGTGACTGGTTGCATGTATATGATCACTGTGTAGCTATTGATTTAATTGTTCGTAAGGGACGTGTTGGTGAAGTTTATAATGTGGGTGGCCACAACGAAAGAACAAACTTAGAAGTTGTGAAGACTGTATTACATGCATTAAACAAACCTGAAAGCTTAATTACGTATGTAACAGATAGAAAAGGTCATGACATGCGTTATGCGATTGATCCTACGAAGTTGGAAACAGAACTTGGATGGAAACCAAAATATACATTTGATACAGGTATTCCAATGACAATCCAATGGTATTTAGACAATAAAGAATGGTGGGAAAACATCATTAGTGGTGAATACCAAAACTATTTTGAAAAGATGTATGTAGAAAAAGGAAGAGCTAAGGAATAATCTTTAGCTTTTCTTCTTAAATGAAAGGAAGGTTTTCTTATGAAGATTTTTGTGACAGGTGTGGCTGGACAATTAGGTCATGATGTAATGAATGAATTGGCTTCTAGAGGATATGTTGGAGTAGGTACAGACTTAGCTGAAACCTATAGTGGTATTCAGGATGGTTCTTATGTTACTAATGCTGAATATGTATCTTTGGATATCACAAACAAAGAAGCTGTAATGAATACAATTAAAAGTGTTAATCCAGATGTAGTTGTACACTGTGCAGCATGGACTGCGGTAGACTTAGCTGAAGATGAAGATAAACAGGCTAAGGTTAAAGCTATTAATGTGGATGGTACACAAAATATTGCGAATGCATGTAAAGAAGTAGATGCGAAGATGGTCTATATTTCTACAGACTATGTATTTGATGGACAAGGAACAGAGCCTTGGCAACCGGATTGTAAAGATTATAAGCCATTGAATGTATATGGTCAGACTAAGCTAGGTGGAGAACTAGCTGTTTCAAATACGTTATCTAAATATTTCATTGTTCGGATTGCGTGGGTATTTGGAAAGAATGGAAATAACTTCATTAAAACGATGTTAAATGTGGGAAAAAAATTTGATACATTACGAGTTGTAAATGATCAAATTGGTACGCCTACATATACATTTGATTTAGCTAGATTATTAGTTGACATGATTGAAACCGATAAATATGGCTACTATCATGCAACAAATGAAGGTGGATATATCAGCTGGTATGATTTTGCGTGTGAAATCTTTAAACAGGCTGGATATACTACTAAAGTAAATCCTGTAACAACAGAAGAATATGGTTTATCAAAGGCGGCTCGTCCATTTAATTCTCGTTTGGATAAATCAAAACTCGTTGAAAATGGTTTTAAACCTCTTCCTACTTGGCAGGATGCTTTGAAAAGATATTTACTGAAAATTGAATTTAATTAAATTAGAAATAGGAGTAGTTTGAATGAATAAATTATTGGATAGAATCCAAAGTAATAAGAAATTTACATTTTTCATATTGATATTTCTAATGTTTTTTCTGGTATCTTCTATAGTCACTTATAAATCATTTGTTTCTCCATTTGCGACTAACGATAATGTAATTCATTCTTCAAAACCTGATTCTGAGAAAGAAAAATGGATTAATTTAGAGGGAAGTTATGTTAATCAGACGTTAACGAATGTAACTCCATATTTAACGGGGGTTGGAGTTCATCTACATGATGTAGATCCTGAATCAGAAAATACATTACACTTCTTACTTAAGAAAAATAATGAGTTGATTTATTCTTGGGATATAAAAGAAAAAGATTTAAATAATGGAATGTGTATTTTTAGAATGGATACAAATCCGGTGGATATGTCAAATGTTGATCTTGAATTTTATTCAGATGGTATAACAAATATAAAATTTGGAATAGTACAAAATGATCGTGATCAATTTGCGAAAATCAATAAATGTACAATGAACAACGCGCAAACTAATTATAGCATTGCTTATGATGTAATAAGTGGTAATTGTGCGGCAATCAAAGGCTTTTACTTGTTCATAGTTTTATTGTTTGTTTTGAGTATTTTCTTGTTTTATATTTTTATTTGTTTAGAAACAAAAATATCTACAGTTGCATTTTCAATGATTTTTATTTTAGGGCTTATTTACTCATTAGTGTTGCCGCAGTTTAGTGTACCAGATGAATGGTCACACTATTTAACGGCTTATTCCCAAAGTAGTGTTTTATTACATAAAAAAGCGTTTGATGAACATGGTAATGTAATATTGTATGAAGATGGTTCGATTTACTTTGTAAGGGAGCATTCTCCAAATAGGTCTACATATACAATTGAATATCAGGAATTAAAAGGACAACAATTGGTATCTTATAAAGGAGATACGATAACACGAGGTCCATTAAAATTAGCTACTTTTGCGTACGTACCACAAACATTTGGTATGATATTGGCTCGTTTAATGCATTTAAATAGTACTCAAGTAGCTTTTATGGGAAGAGTTTTTGCGCTATTATTCTATGCATTTATAATTTCAAAAGGTATTCAACTGGCTCCTTCTTTTGCAAAACGTATTTTATTAGCCGTTTCATTGTTGCCAATGGTAATGCAGCAAGTATGTTCATATAATTATGATTCAATTTTATTTGGAATTTGTTTCTTTAGTGTCGGATATTTATTGAATTTGATTCATCGGAAAGAAAAAATCAATAAAAAAGATTTTATTATTTTGGCTTTATGCGCAACTGTAATTGCTTCAATTAAATTTATTTATCTACCAGTCTTCGGACTTGGTTTGTTGATTCCAAAAGAGCGATTTAAAATTAAAAGAGGAAAAGAATTAACGATTTTGGGCATTCTATGTATATGTGCTTTTGCTTTTATGGGTGTAACATTATTTAATAAGCTATTCTGGGATTTACATCCAACAAATCCAGGTTTACCAAATGAATATATGACGTATAGCATTTCATATCTATTCACGAATGTTAAAGATGAGTTAATTCTATTGTCGCGTACGGTGCAAAACTATACAGCTGATTATATTTCACAAATGATTTCATCTCCTTTAGGTTGGGTGGAAATTTCAATGCCTGCGACTCAATTAATGGGTTTTGGTGGTATGCTTGCTTTATCTTGTATGGGTACAGAAAGAGATAAGAAATATAGTTTGCTTAAAAATTTATGGTTAGTTGCTTTATTTGCAGGAGTTGCCTTTATGGTATTGATTGCTTTACAAACTAGCTATACACCAACTTTCTTTGACATGGTATATGGTGTGCAGGGACGTTATTTCTTACCAATACTTCCATTGTTGATGATTGCCGTAAGGGGTTTGTTTGTATTAAAAGAGGATGCCACTAAAATTGAGAATAGTTTGATAGTTGGAAACATTTTCTTTCACATTACAGAAGTTTGTACGATATTATTTATTGTAATTGGAAGATAGAATATTTTAATAGAATGTGATAACATATAGAGCGGTTATTACATTCTTTTTTTATGGATGGGGGTTATGCGATGGAGGAAAAAGTATTAATTATTATTCCTGCATATAATGAAGAGGAAAGTATTTTAAGTACATATAGCACGATATTAGAATACAACAAAACACATACTCGTCAATTAACTACAATTGTGATTAATGACGGTTCAACGGATAACACAGAAAATATTTTAGTTAAGAACAAAATTCCACACATTAAATTGATTCACAATTTAGGTATAGGTGGTGCAGTGCAAACAGGATATAAGTATGCTTACGAGCACGGATATGACATCGCAATTCAATTCGATGGAGATGGACAGCATGATATACATTTCGTCGATGATTTAGTAGATCCTATTGTAAATAAACGCGCTAATATGACAATTGGTTCGCGATTTGTAGAAGGTTCTACTAGTGAGTTTAAGTCAACGAAAGCTCGTCAAATGGGAATTCGAATGATATCAGGGTTTATTAAAATTTTTACAAGTGTAAAATTGTATGATGTAACATCTGGTTTTCGTGCAATTGATAAAACTTTAATTCAAAAATTTTCGATGAATTATCCAACTGAATATCCAGAACCAATTTCTACAACAAATATCTTGAAGCATGGAAAAAAAGTGATAGAAGTGCCAGTTAAAATGAATGAGAGACAAGGTGGTGTTTCAAGTATTCATAGTTGGAAAAATGTATATTATATGATTAATGTATTAATGTCGATAATTAATATAGGGATTTGGAGGGATTAGCTTATGCCAGTTAATTTAAGAATAGCGATTTTTTTGGTTGCATGTATATTGGCATTTGTTGTAATGCAAATATTACATAAAGAAATGATTCCTGTTAAATATTCCTTATTATGGTGGGTTGCCATTATTATTTTACTTGTCTTAGCAATATGGCCTGATTTCTTTTTGTTTTTTGTCAACTTAATGAGTTTTCAAACAACATCAAATATGGTTATCGGTGTTTTTATTGTTATATTGTTATTTATCACAATGTCATTGACTGTTATTGTTTCTTCACAAAAAAATAAAATCAACTTATTGATACAGGAAGTATCCATGCTGAAACAAGAAATAAAGGATCATTCAAATGAATAATATATATGAACATTTATTAAATAAAAAAGTTTCATTAAAAGAAAATACATTATGGTATACAATGGGAACTCTGTGTAGTTCAGCCACAAGTTTTTTGTTGATGATTTATGTAACTCGTATTTTAGGTGTAGATGAAGCTGGTGTTTTTTCTATTTCTTATAGCGTAGGCCAATTAATGTTGAGTATTGGTTGGTTTGGAACTAGACAATTCCAGGTATCTGATGTCAATGAAGAATTCAAATTTTCAGATTATCTCTCTTTAAAACTATTAACATCTATTGTGATGATTGTAGGGTGTATCATATATTCGTTTTTTCTACATTTTAATACATATAAATTAATTGTTACATTTTTATATTGTTTATTTTTAATTTGTGATGTTTTTGCAGATCTTTTTTCTGCTCGCTTTCAACAAGTAGATAAATTGTTTTTATCGGGTATTTCTTATATTATCCGTATTTTAGGATATAATTTTGTAATCTTGATTTCATTGTTGTGCTTTAAAAATTTGATTCTTTCTATTATTTTAGCAATGTTATATTCAATGCTGGAACTTATATTATTTGATGTACAATTAATTAAAAAAATTAGTAGTGTGAATGTTCAGTTTAGAATCGAAAAGATTATTTCTTTGATTAAAAATTGTTTTCCATTGTTTATTAGTTCTTTCTTAACAACATTTATTGTAAATGTACCAAAAAATGCAATTGAATTAAATTTTGATTCTAGTATTCAAACTTATTACAATATTATTTTCATGCCTTCATATATTATAAATTTATTTTGTATGTTTATTTTTGTGCCATTATATACATCTATTGCTAATACATGGTTGAATTCAACTAAAGATAAATTTATTAATTTTGTTGTAAAATTATTTATATTTGATATTTTATTATCAATATTTGTTTTTGTTGGTTGTTATCTCTTAGGTATTCCATTATTAGAGCTTGTATATGGAGTCGAACTACAAAGCGTTAAGTCATCTTTCTTAATTCTGATTATAGCTGGATGCTTTACAAGTATGAATTCAATCCTGTCTTATATTTTTACTGTGGTACGTAAACAAAAATTTATGATTTATATTTATGTCATAGCTATGGTTTTATCTCAAATTATGGTTAAGTCATTGACTTTAAAATATGGAATTTTGGGTGCAAGTTTAGATTATTTACTTGGTATTGTTTCAATAACTATACTATTTGTTATTGGGTTATTATTTGTTTTAAAAGATAAAAAGGGTGAAAAGAATGAGTAATGTATTATATAAACAATATGATCCGGATGTATTAAATAAACTTCAAAAGGTACAAACTGAAATGCTAAAAGATGTATTAGAAGTTTGCAATAAATATGATTTACCATGCTTTTTGATTTATGGTACAGCCATAGGTGCAGTTCGTCATAAAGGATTTATTCCATGGGATGATGATATTGATGTCGGAATGCTTCGTAAAGATTATGATAAGTTATTGAGTGTCTTTACTAAAGAATTGGGTGAACACTATGAATTATTAACACCGGAAGTTGATCCTCGTTATGCTTGTACAGTTACGCATGTGCAACGTAAAAATACAGTGTTTATTACAGAAGTTAATAAAGATTTAAAATGTAATTGTCGCATTTTTTTGGATATCTTTCCATTTGATAATGTTCCAGAATCAGAATCAGAGCAAAATAAGTTGTTAAAAAAATCCACATTGTACGGTAAGTTGTTGTTTTTATCAGGCTCTGGTTCACCACATATTCCTTATACAGGATTGTTGTATTATATTCTTCATTTAGGTTGTCAAATTATTCATTACGGTTTAAAACTATTTCACATTACACCTAGTTTCTTATATAAGAAGTTTAAAAAGGTAAGTACTTCATTTAATGATGTAGATTGTGAATATGTTACATCTTACGAGTATATGGGATGTTTAAAAGATAAAGTAAAAAAAGCAGATTTACTTCCTCTTGTAAAAGTTCCGTTTGAAGATATTACTGCTTATATTCCAGCGAACAATGATGAATTTTTAAAGAAAGTGTATGATAACTACATGGAAATACCTCCGGTAGAAAAAAGGGTAAACCATGCACCATTAGTTATTCAATTTGAGGGGGAGGATCCTATTTATGGCGAATAAAAAAATTTGTATTTTTTCAGCACAACATTTGCCTCATATGGGAGGTGTTGAAAGATATACTTATAATTTATGTAAAAAATTAATTGAAAAGGGAAACGAACCAGTTGTCGTGACTTCAAAAATTGGCGATTTACCTAATTTTGAAATTATGCATGATACACGTATATATCGGTTTAATTGTTATCCGTTTTTAAAAGGTCGTTATCCCTTTTTAAAGAAGGATAGTGAATACAAAAAAATTATCTCTATATTAGAAAACGAGAATTTTGATTTGGTTATTGTGAATACACGGTTTTATCGTCATTCTTTAGTTGCAATGAAATTTGCTGAAAAGAATCACATTCCATGTATTACGATAGAGCATGGAACTTCTCATTTATCGGTTAATAACAAAGTTTTAGACTATTTTGGTTCGTTATATGAACATGCTTTGACAATGTTAGATAAGAAACATTGTGATAACTATTATGGTGTTTCTTTGGCTTGTAATGATTGGCTAAAGCATTTTCATATTAAAGCTAAAGGTGTTTTATATAATTCTATTGATGTTCACGAGGTTGAAGATTTAATAAAAAATGAGTGTGAGAATTATAGAGAGAAATATTCCATTCCAAATGATGCAACTGTTATCACTTTTACTGGAAGACTTCTTCCTGAAAAGGGAATTCCTCAATTATTGAATGTAATGGAAAAAATCAATAAAAAATATGATAATGTTTATTTATTTATTGCGGGTGAAGGGGATTTAGAAGAAATGATAAATCAACGTAAAAATAAACATATTATTCCATTAGGAAGAATTGATTTTAATCACATTGTAGCTTTATTGGATGATTCAGACATCTTCTGTCTTCCGTCTTTTTCAGAAGGTTTTTCTACTTCGGTATTAGAGGCAGTAGCTTGTAAGTGTTATATCGTGACGACGGCTCGTGGTGGATCAAAAGAATTAGTGATCAATGATAATTTTGGAACTATCATTGAAAATAATTCAGAGGAATTATTATTACTAGCTTTAGAAAATGCAATCTTAAATAAGGATAAGAGAAAAACGGCTACAGATTTATCTTATAAGAGGTTATGTGAAAACTTCACTTGGGATACAGTAGAAAGTAAAGTGGAGTCTATTATTGAAGAGTTTAGAAAAGGGTAAAATATTATGAAATTAAGAAAGTTATTATTGTGCTTATCATTTGGCTTTTTGGTAACTACAACTATTAATGTCTATGCAAATGAAACGGATGTTGAGGCACCAATTATAGAAGAGCAAGAAGGAATTGTTGATTCATCGGCTGATGAAATTCAATATGGATGGGACAGTACACATTCTACTTATACAAAAGAAGATGGTACACTAGCAATTGGATGGACTGAAATAGATGGAGCAACGTATTATTTTGATCAATCTGGTATTATGCAAAAAAATCAGTGGATTGAAGATAAATATATTGGTCCAGATGGAATAATGGTAACAAATCAATGGGTTGACGATAGATATGTTGATGACTCAGGAAACTGGGTTAAGAATATATTTGTATATCAAGATGGCTGGAAATATCTATATGGGGATGGTAGCTATGCTGTTAATAAGTTTGAAGTAATTGATGGTTCTACATATTATTTTAATAATTCTGGTTACATGGTAACAGGATGGAAAGTAATTAATGGAGACTGGTATTATTTTAATACGGCTGGTGTTTTACTAAAAAATCAATGGGTTGGTAACTATTATGTTGGATCTGATGGTAAGATGCTTATAAATCAATGGATTGGAAATTGTTATGTGGATGCATCCGGTTTATGGCAACCAAATAAATGGATGAATGATGGAAAATGGTGGTTCCGTTATGGAGATGGAAGTTATCCAAAAGGGAAATTTGAAGTACTTGATGGTTCTACATATTATTTCAATAATGCAGGTTACATGCAAACAGACTGGCAAATCATTAATGGAAATTGGTATTATTTTAATACGTCTGGTGTTATGTTAAAGAATCGCTGGATAAATAATTATTATGTTGGATCTGATGGAAAAATGTTAGTTAACCAATGGATTGATGATTTTTATGTTGATAACAATGGACTTTGGGATCAAAGTAAAAAAGCATATGAACTAGTTAACGATGCTAATGGTATACGTTGCTTTAATAATAAAATTTCAGATTATGAAAAGAACTGTTGGAAAAAAATAACCGGATATTATTATTACTTCAATCAAAATGGTTACGCTTTAACAGGAACTCAAACTATTGATGCAAAAATATATCATTTTGATTTAGATGGAAAAATGCTTACTGGTTGGTATGAGGAAAATGGGAATATTTATTGGCTAGATGAAAATGGTCAGAAATCATCAGGATGGCATTTAGTGAATGGGACATGGTATTACTGGCTGCCAGATACTTTTACTCAAGCTAATAGTGGTTGGCAACTAATTGAGAATAAGTATTACTATTTTTCAAAAGATGGTTCAATGAAAACGGGGTGGCTACAAATAAATAATTCTGATTGGTATTATTTAGGAAATGATGGAGCTTGTAAAACGGGTCTTTTAAATATTGATAGCAATGCATATTATTTTTATCAGAAGCTCCTCTTTTGCAAATGGGTGGTAAGTGACAAATTATTACAGGCAGTGCTATAATTAGAACGCTTGTAGAAAGGCAAGCTCTTGAAGAGCTTCATGAG
>JABLTP010081050.1_pt1 | contig 17389 bp, 12 predicted proteins | sample 7160111 | NCBI WGS metagenome assembly JABLTP01 (sample SAMN14651227, study PRJNA627086) | human gut metagenome | isolation source: feces | host: Homo sapiens
CTGCAGGCCGGTATTCTGGATGGTGCCGAGAACAACGAGCTGGCTCTGACCGATAACGGTCACGGCGATATCTGCAAGTATTACTCCTACGATATGCATCAGATGGTGCCGGACCTGCTGGTGGCGAACTATGCTTTCCTGGAGGGCCTCAGCGACGAGGAGCGCGCCATCTTCAATGAGGGCTTCGAGATCGTCAAGCAGGTCGAGCAGGGCGCCTGGGAGGACGCTGTAGCCGAGGCCAAGGATAAGGCCGAGAACGAGCAGCACGTCAATTTCATTTATCCGGACACTGCTCCGTTCCAGGAGGCAATGGCCCCCCTGCACGACTCTGTGCTGGCCGCAAACCCGGAGCTGCAGCCCATTTACGACCTGATCCAGCAGCATAACGCGGCCAACACCGCAGACTGAGGAGGAGCATCATGGAAAAACTGAGAAATACCCTGAACAAGGTGCTCAACCTGCTGGCAGGCCTGAGCATGACCATCATGGTGGTGCTGACCACCTATCAGGTCATCGTCCGTTACATCTTCAATTCGCCCTCCACCTGGTCGGAAGAACTGGTGGGCTATCTGTTCGGCTGGAGCACCATGCTGGGTGCCACCATCGTTTCCGGCGAGCGCGGCCACATGAACATCCCCGTGCTGGTGGACCGCTTCAACCCCACCATGCGCAAGGCCTTCCACATCTTTGCCGAGGTCATCGCCTTCATCTTCTCCGCCGCCATTCTGGTGTTCGGCGGCTTCCAGGTGTCCAAGCTGGCCATGGGCCAGCAGACCTCCTCGCTGGGTGTGGCCGTGGGCGTGTTCTACTGGGTCATGCCCGTCTGCGGCGTGATCATCCTGATCTACTCCATCCTCAACATCATCGGCATTGCCAACGGCTCCATCAGTCTGGATACCCCGGAGGATGCAGACTTCGCCAAGGTGGAAGCTGAAATGGCTGCCGAAGCTGATAAAGATAACAAGGAGGACTAAGCTGTGGCAATTCAAGCATTACTCGTTATTCTGGCAGTCCTGCTGGTGCTGCTGTTCCTCGGTGTGCCTATCTCGTACGCCATTGCGGTTTCTTCTCTTACCGCTATCCTCTCGTCCATTGATCTGAACGTTGCCGTGCTGACCGCTGCCCAGCGCACCTTTGTGGGCATGAGCAAGTTCAGCCTGACCGCCATCCCGTTCTTCATTCTGGCCGGCAACATCATGAATCAGGGCGGCATTGCAAAGCGTCTGGTGGACTTCGTCATGGCCATTCTGGGCAAGCTGCCCGGCGCGCTGCTGGTGACCAACATCGGCACCAATGCCCTGTTCGGTGCCATCTCCGGTTCCGCTTCCGCCGCTGCCGCTGCCGTCGGTTCCATGATCCGCGACGGTGCCGAGGAGCAGGGCTATGACCCCGCCGTCACCGCCGCCACCAACGCGGCTTCCTCCTGCTCCGGTCTGCTGATCCCGCCGTCCAACGCCCTGATCACCTATTCTCTGGCTTCCGGCGGCACCTCTGTGGCTGCCCTGTTCATGGCCGGTTACATCCCCGGCATCATCTGGGCCCTGTGCTGCTGCGTGGTGGGCGTGCTGCTGGCCATCAAGCTGGGCTATAAGGGCACCCCGGGCAAGTTCGACTGGAAGAACCTGGGCGTGTGCACCCTGCGCGCCCTGCCCAGCCTTTCGCTGATCATCGTGGTCATCGGCGGCATCATCGGCGGCGTGTTCTCCGCCACCGAGGGCTCGGCCATCGCCGTTGTCTATGCGCTGATCCTGGCTTTCTGCTACCGCTCCATCAACCTCAAGAGCCTGTGGAAGATCATTGTGGACTCTGCCAAGATGTCCGGCATGGTGGTCTTCCTGGTGGGCGTTTCCAACATTCTGGGCTGGGTCATGGCCTTCCTGCAGATCCCGGACGCTGTGGCGGCCGCTCTGCTGAGCCTGACCAGCAACAAGTACATCATCCTGCTCATCATGAACGTGATCCTGCTGGTGTCCGGCACCTTCATGGACGTGACCCCGGCTATCCTGATCTTCACCCCGCTGTTCCTGCCCATCTGCCAGAGCTTTGGCATGAGCACCATCCAGTTCGGTCTGATCCTCGTGTACAACCTGTGCATCGGCAACATCACCCCGCCCGTCGGCAACGCGCTGTTCGTGGGCATCAAGGTGGGCCGCACTTCGCTGTCCAAGGTCATGCCGTACATGCTCATGTACTATGTGGCCATCATCGGCGGTCTGCTGCTGGTCACCTTCATCCCCGCAGTGTCTATCGCACTGCCCCAGGCAATGGGCCTGATGTAAAACAGATATCATCCTTTTCTTCTCCGTGGGCGGTGCCTTGCAAAAGGCATCGCCCTTTTCCATACCGCTTGCACAAAGAAGGCAAAATGCGCTATACTACAAGGGCAAAGGGGGAGTGCATCATGCGCAGACGGACATTTCTGGCCGGGGCGGGCCTTGCAGCGCTGCAGCTGGCAGGCTGCGGCACCGCACCGCAGACGGTGCCGGACTACGTGCTGACCTATGCCGACAACCAGCCCTCTGACTATCCAACCACCCAGGGTGCGCAGTATTTCGCCGACCTTGTGCGGGAGCGCACCGGGGGCAAGGTGGTCATTCAGGTAAAGGCCGACGGCGAGTACGGCACCGAGCAGGAGGTATGGCAGCAGCTGGCCATCGGCGGGGTGGACTTTGCCCGGCTTTCGCTGTCCGTCCTCACCGACGATCTGCCCAAGCTGAATGTGCTGATGCTGCCCTACCTCTACCGGGATGCCGGCCATATGTGGCGGGTGCTGGACGGGGACATTGGCGAAGAATTTCTGCAGGCTTTCGCCGAGGGCGGCTGCGTGGGCCTGAGCTGGTACGACGCCGGGGCCCGGTCGTTCTATTCCCGCCAGCCCATCCGCAGCCTTGCGGACCTTGCGGGCAAGACGGTCCGCGTGCAGGATTCGCCGGTCATTCTGGAAATGATCCGGCTGCTGGGCGCGGTGCCGGAAACCACCGCCTACAGCGATGTCTATGCGGCGTTCCAGACGGGGCAGATCGACGCGGCCGAGAACAACTGGCCGGCCTACTACTCTATGGACCACTACAAGGTGGCGCGGTATTACACGCTGGACGAGCACAGCCGCGTGCCGGAGATCCAGCTGGTCAGCGGCAGCACCTGGACGAAGCTGCCGACAGAGTACCGCGAAACGCTGCGGGAGTGCGCGCGGGAGTCAGCGCAGTATGAGCGCGGGCTCTGGGCGCAGGAGGAGACGGCGGCCCGCCAGAAGGCGCTGGACGCCGGCTGCCGCGAGATCGCCCTCTCGGACGAAGAACTGGAGCGCTTCCGCACATTGGTGCAGCCGCTGTATGCACAGTTCTGCGCCGCCTATCTGCCGCTGGTGGAGGAGATCCAGCAGGAGTAAGCCGAAACTTACCCGGACGGGTCGATTTTTGTCCGCGGAGTAAAAACAGCTTTCTTGCAAAAGTAGATAAATTTCACGGGGCAGAAAGGCGGTTTTTTGTTGGCTGCGCGGAGATTTTTACAAATGCCCTTAATCATATTGACATGGTGGGGAATGGGGTGTAAACTACCAGCAATGGGCCGGAACGGCCCGGAACAAAAACTGCAGGGAGGAAACGGTCATGATGTGTTGTCGCGCAATGTGTTGTTGTTCTGCGAACGCTTCCCGGACCGGCTGCCTTGCAAACGGGCGTGCATTCTGAGCATGTCCCGCAGCGCTGCACAAAGGGTGCAGCCCGAAGGTCGTCAACTGCCTGGAAGCTTGCATAGGGCTTCCGGGCTTTTTGTTTTGGCCTTCGCAGTATCAGGATAACAAGGAGGGGGTCCGGCAATGGACTGGAATGCGATCCAGCAATATTTGCCGCTTTATCAGAAAGCCGCCGTGCTCACCCTGCGGCTGGGCGTCGCAGGCATCATCTTTGCCATCGTCATCGGCCTTGTGTGCGCGGTGATCCAGTATGACAAAATTCCCGTGCTGCGGCAGATCGTGGGGGTGTACATCCAGCTTTCCCGCAACACACCGCTGCTGGTGCAGCTGTTCTTCATCTACTACGGCCTGCCCAAGGTGGGCATCCGTACCAACGCCGAGCTCTGCGGCATCGCGGGTCTGGCCTTCCTGGGCGGCAGCTACATGGCCGAAGCATTCCGCAGCGGCCTGGAAGCCATCGAACCCATCCAGACCGAGAGCGCCTACAGCCTGGGCATGGACCGCTGGCAGGCTATGCGGTACGTCATTCTGCCGCAGGCCATGTCCACCAGTATGCCGGCCTTCATGGCGAACGTCATCTTCCTGCTCAAGGAGACCAGTGTGTTCAGCGCGGTCAGCCTGATGGACCTGATGTTCACGGCCAAGGACCTCATCGGCATGTACTCCAAGACCATCGAGTGCCTGTTTTTGCTGGTGGTGTTCTACCTCATCATTCTGCTGCCGGTGTCCATCGTGGGCAGCCTGATCGAAAGGAGGCTGCGCTATGCTGGATTTGGGTCTTGACGTTCTGTTCAAGGGCAAAAACTTGGCCCGTCTGCTGGGAGGCCTGGGCGTTGCGCTCAAGATCAGTGCCACCTCGGTGCTCATCAGCCTGCCGCTGGGCATCCTGCTGGGCGTGCTGATGACCTTCCGCAGCCCCATCATCAAGGCGATTTTGCGGCTGTATCTGGAGTTTATCCGCATCATGCCGCAGATGGTGCTGCTGTTCCTCGTCTACTTCGGCACCACCCGCGCCTTTGGGTGGAACCTTTCCGGCGAGACGGCGTCGGTCATCGTGTTCGTGCTGTGGGGCACCGCCGAGATGAGCGACCTTGTGCGCGGTGCACTGATCGCCATCCCGAAGCACCAGTACGAAAGCGCTGAAGCGCTGGGCATGAGCCGCGCGCAGGCGTACTGGTACATCATCATCCCGCAGACGGTGCGCCGCCTGATCCCGCTGTCCATCAACCTGATCACCCGCATGATCAAGACCACCAGTCTGGTGCTGATGATCGGCGTGGTGGAGGTGATCAAGGTGGCTCAGCAGATCATCGAAGCCAACCGCACCGCCAGCCCCAACGCCGCCTTCGGCATTTATCTCACGGTTTTCGTGTTATATTTCTTTGCCTGCTGGCCCATCAGCCTGCTGGCAAGCTACCTCGAGAAGAAATGGAAGTGACCGCACATGGCAGAACCTATTTTGACTGTTGAACATCTGATCAAGGCTTATGGTGAGACCCCGGTGCTGGACGACATCAGCTTTGCCGTCAAGCCCGGCGAGGTCATCGTGGTGGTCGGCCCTTCCGGCTGCGGCAAGAGCACCCTGCTGCGCTGTCTGAATGGCCTGGAGCCCACCCAGAGCGGCCGCGTCCGGCTGGGCAATGAAGCGGTCGCCTACGGCGGCAAGAACCTGACCCAGCTGCGCCAGCGCATCGGCATGGTGTTCCAGAGCTACGAGCTGTTCCCGCACCTGACCGTGCTGGATAACATCCTGCTGGCCCCCACCAAGGTGCAGAAGCGCCCGAAGGACGAGGTGCAGAAGGAAGCCGAAGCCCTGCTGGACCGCGTGGGTCTGCTGGCCAAGAAAAACAGCTACCCCCGCGAGCTTTCCGGCGGCCAGAAGCAGCGCGTGGCCATCGTGCGCGCCCTGTGTATGCACCCGGAGATCCTGCTGTTTGACGAAGTGACCGCCGCCCTCGACCCCGAAATGGTGCGCGAGGTGCTGGACGTGATGCTGGACCTTGCCAAGCAGGGCCGCACCATGATCATCGTCACCCACGAGATGCAGTTCGCCCGCGCCATCGCCAACCGGGTCATCTTCCTGGACGGCGGCAAGATCGTGGAAGAAGCTGCCCCGGCGGACTTTTTCGACCACCCCAAGACCGAGCGCGCGCAGCGCTTCCTGCGCACCTTCACGTTTGATGCTGTGAAATGAGTCACAGATCATATAACGGCTCCGGGGGTTCCGGGGCCATGGGAAAGATTTTGTAAAGGAGAATCCATTATGAAACAGTCCAAAATTTCGCGTCGTTCCTTCCTGCTGGGCCTGGGTGCCGTGTCCGCTGCTGCCGCGCTGACCGCATGCGGCGGCTCCTCTGCTTCCACTGCAGCATCTGGCAGTGCTGCTTCCGGCAGCGGCGTCGTGTACCGCACCCTGGACGAGATCAAGGAGTCCGGCACCATCAACATCGGCGTCTTCTCCGATAAGAACCCGTTCGGCTATGTGGACGAGAACGGCGAGTATCAGGGCTATGATATCTACTTCGGCAACCGTCTGGGCGAAGACCTGGGCGTGGAGATCAACTACGTCTCCACCGAGGCTGCCAACCGCATCGAGTACCTGCAGACCGGCAAGGTGGATGTGATCCTGGCAAACTTCACCGTCACCCCCGAGCGTGCTGAGGAAGTGGACTTTGCTCTGCCCTACATGAACGTGGCACTGGGCGTCATTTCTCCGGACGATGCCGTTGTCACCACGCTGGACAACTGGAACGCCGATGACCAGATGATCGTCATCTCCGGCCCCACCGCCGAGACCTACCTGACCAAGGAGTATCCCGACATCCCGCTGCAGAAGTACGATTCCTACGCAACTGCAAAGAATGCACTGGAGAACCGCAACGGCGTGGCATGGGCCAACGACAACACCGAGGTCATCGCTTTTGCAAAGCAGAACCCCGGCTACACCGTGGGCATCCCCTCGCTGGGCAGCGCCGACACCATTGCTCCCGCTGTGAGCCAGGGCAACACCACCGTGCTGGATTGGCTGAACGAGGAGATCAAGGCACTGGGCGAGGAGAACTTCTTCCACAAGGACTATGAGGAGACTCTGGTGGACACCTACGGCCTGGACTACGAGGACGAGCTGGTCGTCGAGGGCGGCGTTGTGGGCGGCTCGGACGATGCCGCTTCCAGCGAGGCTGCTTCTTCCGAGGCTGCTTCCGCATCCGCAGCACAGTAAACCGGAAAATGGTTCAAGGGCAGGCAGGGGCAAAACCTTTGCCTGCCCTTTTTGTGCGCCCGATTGCACCCGGGACACGAACGTGCTATACTGGAAGAAAAAACGACAGGGAGGGACAACGCATGAAATTGACATCCGCAGGCGCAAATAAAATGATCAAAGCATGGAACGAAGACCTGGAGGGGCTGCTGAAAAAAGAAGAAGCGGAAAGCAGAACGACCTATGGAATCAATGAGGAACCGCTGCCCGCAAACTACGACTTTGCTCGGATGCAGCAGCAGATGGATGCGCTGAACCAGAAGATCGCTGTGCTGCGTCATGCAGTGAACGTGTTTAATACCACCACTGTGTTGGAGGGATTTGGGTTTACCATCGACGAGGCACTGGTGCGCATGGCAATGCTGACAAAAAAGAAGCAGCGTCTGGCACGGATGAAGCAGGTGCCGTCGCTGGTGCGCACATCCCCCGGCTATGGCAGCAACACTCCGGAAATGACCTGCCGCAACTACGATGCAGAACAGGTGGAACAGGAGTACCGCCGTGTCAGTGATCAGCTGACGGCTTTGCAGCTGACGCTGGACCGCGCCAATCTGCTTTTGGAATTTGAAGTGGAGCTGGAGGGGTGACCGTGATATTCCGGGGTGAATGCGTTTTTATTTGAATCTGGGAGAGCCATAAGGTTCTGGTACAAGGTTACAAATTTGGGTTGTTTTGTTATTTGATCAAGGTTATGGATAAGGTTAAGGCTTTGATAAAATGCAGCAATGCAATCGCGCGTGCATCTAAAAGCCTCCGTATCGGCTTTTGTCGGTACGGGCGGGGAGGCACGGTTTCAGCCGCATCTAAGAGCAACAGGGCAGGCAGGGGCAAAACCTTTGCCTGCCCTTTTTGTGCGCCCGATTGCACCCGGGGCACGAACGTGCTATACTGGAAGAAAAAACGACAGCTGTCGTGTAAAAGCGAGGGAACCACCAATGAAGCGAGCCTACATCAACGGCATTCTGCTGGACGGCACCCAGCATATGGAACCCCAGGCCCACAAGGTGCTGCTGTGCGAGGACGGCACCATCACCGCGCTGGCGGACGAGGGCACCGATCTGGACGGGTATGAGGTCATCGACCTGCACGGCAATTATGTGATGCCGGGCCTGATCAACCTGCATGTGCACCTGGCGGGCAACGGCAAACCCAGTGCAAAGCCCCGCGACAATGCAGCGCTGGTGCGCAAGATCCTGAGCAATGCCCTGACCCGGGCGGTGGCCTACCGGCTGGTGTGCAGCTATGCCAAGCTGGAACTGCTGGGCGGCGTGACCACCATCCGCACCGTGGGCGGCATTGCCGATTTTGACACCCGCTGCCGGGATGATGCAGCAGCCGGCAAGCTGCTGGCACCCCGCATCCTTGCCGCCAACGAGGGCATCTCGGTGCCGGGCGGCCACATGGCAGGCTCGGTGGCCGTGGCGGTCCATAACAACGCCGAAGCACTGGCCCAGCTGAAAAAGGCCAGCGGCCAGAAAGTGGACCTTGTCAAGCTGATGATCACCGGCGGCGTGCTGGACGCCACCGAAAAAGGCACCCCCGGCGAGCTGAAAATGCCGCCGGAGATGGTCAAGGCCGTCTGCGACGAGGCCCACAAGCTGGGCTATACCGTGGCGGCCCACACCGAATCGCCCGAGGGCGTGAAGGTGGCGCTGGAAAACGGCGTGGATTCCATTGAGCACGGCGCAAAAATGGACGAAGAAACGGTGAAATTGTACAAGGAGCACGGCGCATTTGTGTGCACCACCATCTCTCCGGCACTGCCCTATGCACTGTTCGATACGGTCGTCTCCGGCGCATCGGAAAAAGACCAGTACAACGGCAAAATCGTCTTTGACGGTGTGGTGGAAAGCGCCAAGACCGCCCTTGCCAACGGCATTCCGGTGGGCCTGGGCAACGATGTGGGCTGCCCGTACATCACCCAGTACGACTTCTGGCGGGAGCTGTGCTATTTCCACAAGTACTGCGGCGTGAGCAACCAGTTTGCCCTCTACACCGCCACCCTGCGCAACGCCCAGCTGGCCGGGGTGGGGGACATCACCGGTTCCATCGAGCCGGGCAAGAGCGTCGATTTCATCGTGACGAAGCGCAATCCGCTGGAAGACCTGCGTGCCCTGCAGCATCTGGAGCTGGTGGTCTGCCGCGGCCATGTGGTGAAAAAACCGAACCCCAAGCGCAACAAGACGGTGGACGCCCTGCTGGACCCGTACCTGGAATAAAAACACAGAGAAAAGCCGCTTGCAAGCGTTTGGTTTGCAGGCGGCTTTTGCTTCCGAATATGGAAAGCTCGTCCTTCGGGAGGGCTGCTGAGCGCAGCGAAGCGGAGAGAGCTTTTCACATGCTTGCCATCACGGCCATGATGCTCTGCCAGCTTTTGTTCCGGGCGGCAGGCACGGCGGGACGGCTGCGGCGGGCAGGCGCACTGGTACTGGCCGAAGCGGCCGCGTTCATGGCGGTCAGGGGCACCGTCGGGTGAAAGAACACGGCGGTGTCACCGGCCAGCCACTGGGCCGCAAGGCGTGCCGCCTGCGGGTCTGCCTGCAGGGTGCGGCGCTCGGCACCGGCCAGAAAATCGGCCAGCCAGTAGAGGATGGCTGCCAGCGGCAGGCTGGGTGCGGCGTCCTGGCTCCAATAGGTCCAGCGGGCACCGGTGCCCACAAAGCTTTCCACGGTGATCTGGGCCCCGGTGCGGGCGTCCTGCGGGATGCGGCCCCGATAATCCACGCCGGCACACTGCTGCAGCTCAGAAAGGATGCGCTGGGTGCGGGCCAGGTCCAGCCGGTCTTCGCGGCAGTAGGCGCGGAAATCCGTCTCGTCGATGAGACCGTTGGCGCTGGCGGGGAAGCGGCCCACCAGCTGGCCGTCGGCGTTGTGGCACAGCTGCCAGCCTTTGCGGAACAGCTGGAAGCTCAGGCAGCGGCGGCCCATGGTGGAGTAGCACAGGATGGAGGTGCTCTCGCCGGGCAGCTGCTTGAGCTCCAGGCAGGCATCGTTGCCGCAGGTGTCCTGCAGCTTTACCGTTAAAAGCAGCTGTGCACCGGGGTGCTGGGCTGACATGGCGTTGTGCATGGCATCAAAATAACGGTTGGCATCCATGAGCGGTTCCTCCCTGAAAATGAGATACAGCGGTTCGTTGTATAACGGACGGGCGCTGCGTGAGACGACCCGGTGCACGACAGGCGGCTTACGCAGGAATGTTTTATTGACTGAACATAGTATAGCACATCTCACAACAAAAAACAACTATAAGTTTGCCAAAATTCGAAAAAATTCTGCAAACCGGGGCGGAACGGCTCGAAATATGGTTGTTGGAAAATGCATTCGGTTGTATTTGAACGCAAAACGCCCGCAGACGGGACGGCAAAACCGCTCGCCTGCGGGCGCTATTTTAATAAGGTATCATCAGTCACCCAGTTCACGGATCTCGTTCTGGATCAGCCGTCCGGCGGCGCGGGCCAGCTGGTCCATGCCGCGAATGCGGGCCATGTTCTTGCCGTAAATTTGTGCGGCGGCACCGGCAGAGCTGTCCTCCCCCATGAACACGGCCGAGACCCGGATGCCCATGCGCTGCAGCGCGCGCACCTGCGCGGCGGTGTCGGCCACACCGGCGGCGTCCTCATAGCCGCAGCCGAGGGGATTTTCTGCACTGGGCGGGATGCGGCGGCTGTCGTTGGGCGAAGCATCCGTCAGCACGATGAGCAGGTGCCGGGGTGCCGGCCCGGGCGCAAACTGCAAAAGGTCGCCTGCCGCGCGCAGGGCAAGGCCGTCGCGGTTCCAGCCGGAGGCAAAATAACGGTTGATGTTCTGCAGGTTTTTGTCTGCAAAGCCCTTGAGCACCCGCAGCACGGTGTAGCCCCGCAGGCTGCTGAAGCTGGACACCCGCACCGGGATGCCGCAGGCGGCAAGGCTTTGGGCCAAGATGCTGCCCTGCGCGGCGATGACCTCCTGACAGTGCAGGCGGGAAGCGGATGCATCCAGCAGAAGGTCCACCGTAAAGGCGGGCTGGTTTTCTTCTTCCGCGCACAAAAACACCCGGTCATCGTTCAAAAGCGGGGCGCGCCACACCCGCCCGGCGTTTAAGTTGCCGCTGCGGGCCACGCGGGCGTTGGGCTGCTGGTGCACGAGGATGCAGTTGCGAATTTGTTCCGTCAGCCGCAGCACGACGCTGCGGTGCAGTTCCCGGTTTTTGGCGTAATAGGCGCGGTTGCGGTCGGCCTGCAGCTCGGCCTGTTCGGCCAGATGCTTTGCCTCCGGCGTGGGGGCCTGCTCCGGGCTGGGCACACCGGCGCTGAACCACAAATGGCAGCCCAGATGGTCGCCCACGCACAGCTCCTGCTCGGCCTTGCGCAGCCGTTCCGGCGGGTAAATGGAGCGGCCAAAGCAGCTCTCGATGTAGGCGCGGTCCTGCGCGGCGTTCTGCTTTAAGGTGATGTGGGCTTTGCGCTTGTCCACGGCCAGCCCGCCGCCGGTGGCGTCCACAGAATTGGAGTGCTCCACAGTCACCCGGTCAGTCTTGATCATCTGGGTGGGCATGGCTTTGGTGGCAAGCTTTGCCAGCAGGCCGTCCAGGTGCAGATGCAGCGCCGCTTTCTGGTGCACGGTGCCGTCGAATAAGTTGAATTTTGCGTAGACGGCCAAAATTTCGGCCTTCAGCTGTTCCGGTTCGGGCACCTGTTCCGGGGCGAGGGCGGCGGCAAGGCCGGACTCGTAGGGGGTCATCACCGGGTCGGCACGGCCCAGCACCCGCCGCCAGCGTGCCGCCTGCATGGTGTAGACCAGCTGGTTTTTCGCCATCCATTCCTGCCGCGAAAGCTTGTACTGAATGGCAAAAAAGTAGTCGGCGTGAGCATGGCGCAGTGCTTGGAGCACCGGGCGGCGCGGCAGTTCCAGATGGTAAGCCGCGTTTTCCAGGTACAGCCAGGTCATGTCGTCCAGCATGGTCTGCCGCATGTCGCCGTCCCATGCATCAAAGATGCTGCGGATGAGCGCATCTCCGTAATATTTGTGGATGAGCCCCACGACGGTATTCATGTAAAAATCGGTGGTGCCGTCGGTGTAGCGGGCCAGAAACAGCGGCTCAAAGCCATAGGCTCCTGCAGCAGCCCAGACCTGATTGGCCGCGCGCCGCTCCTGGGCGGTGTAGCTCTGGGCTTCCATCAGCCGAACAGCTTTCCGGCGTCCAGCTTCGCCGGGATGCGCGCTGCGATGACGTCCCGGATCAGGCCCTGCTCGTAGGAATCAAAGGCCTTGTTGGTGATGCCCATATCCAGCGCCGCGCCCGCCGGGATGCCGCGCCGGATCAGCCGCAGCGCGTCCAGCATACCGCGCAGGTCCAGCGCTTTTGTGGAAATTTCCGCGCTGTCGCACTTTTTCTGCAGGTCGAGGAACAGCAGCGCGAACTGGTGCACATATTTCGCCGTCAGGTCCGGGAACTGGGCCCGCAGCAGCTTTTCCAGATTGTCCTGGGTGATGGTGGGCATCTGGATGACCACAAAGCGGGAGGTGAGGGCCTCGTTCAGCTCCCGGGTGCCGGCGTAGCCGTAGTTCATGGTGGCGATGAAGCGGGTCTCCTCCGCCAGCGGGATGCGGTCGTAGCCGGGCACGTCGATGGCGCGGCGGAAGTCCAGCACCGCGTGCAGCACGGCCAGCGCTTCGTTTTTGGCCATATTGATCTCGTCCAGCACGCCGAAGCCGCCGCACTGGGCGCAGCGGTACACCGGGCCGGGGCGGAACACCACCTGCCCGCCCGCGAACGTGTCCATGCCAATGAGGGACGCGGCGTCCATGTTCACATGGAACGAGATGTCCCACGCGGGGCGGCCGAAAGCGGCGGAAAGATTCTCGGCCAGCACATTTTTGCCGGTGGCCTTGCCGCCCGCCAGCAGCAGGTTTTCGCCGCAGAGCAGGGCCGCCAGCGCCTGCTCCCACACCTCTTTGCCGTAGTAGGTGAAGGCAGGGGAAGGGATGCGCGGGCGCAGTTCGGCGGCCAGCGGGTGGGCGGCGCGGTACTGCTGCACCGCTTCCAGCAGGGCAGGGTCAACGCCCTCCTGCCGCAGAGTCTCAAGGAAATCAGACATTTGTACAAACACCTCGATTTTGCCGGTCGGTTTCACATCACTGACCGGCTGTTCAAGCTTATCATAGCACAATCCGGGGCGTTTGTGTAGGGGGCGGGGGAGCAAAGAAACGGAAAATAAAAACCCCGGAGGGCGATGGGGCTCTCCGGGGAAGGGGCAAACATGCAAAGGGGTCAAAGGGGTGCTCAGCGGTTTTCTTTGCGGCGGTTCAGCACAGCGCCAAGCCCCAGCAGGATGCTGCCGCTCAGGGCGCTGAACAGCACCGCCAGCCGGTTGACGCCGGTCTGCGGCAGGGTGGAAGCCGCAGGAGCAGCCGGGGTGACGGCGGGGGTCTCTGCCGGGGGAACAACGGTGTCAGCCGGGGTCTCGGCAGGCAGGCTGTCGGCCGGGGTCTGCTCCGGGGTTCCGGGCTTCGTCTGGGTGGTCGTGGTCACCAGCGGGGCCGCGTCGGTGGTGGAGACGCAGCCGTAAGTATAGCGGACGGAGGCTTTGGTGTCCGTCTGCACGGTCTTGTCGCCGTCCAGCGTCACGACCGGGTCTTTCTCGGAGCGATAAGTATAAGTGATCTTACCGTCCAGCTTTTCCGCTGTTGCATCGGTTTCAGCGGTGGTCTGCTGCCACGGCGTTACCGTATCATAGGCGGCTGTGCCGGTCTTGGTGGTGGTGCCGGTGGTGGTCTGCCGGAAACCGGCGCTGTAGCTGCCCTGCTGCTGCCAGCCGGAGCCGCTGTGGGCAGCGGTGGAAGCGGTGCGGGCGCTCATGGAGGTGCCCACGGCGTCGTCCTCCTTGGTGATAACGGTCAGCGGGGCAACATAGGTCTTGATGGTGGACTCGTTCTGTCCCACCACTTCGCCGCTTTCCACCTGCACAAGGTCAGAGATCTTCAGGTCGTAACCGCCGTACCAGCTATTCGAATGGTTCCAGCGTGCCTTGGTTGCGTTGGCACATTTGTTGCTGCTGACATCCATATAACCATAGGCGGAAAGCTTGGAATTGTTGAGGTAGACCTGATACCAGACCGTTTCGGGAGTCCCCTTGTTGGCGTCATACCAGGACTGATCTGAAAGGCGGACGACCTGCCGCTGGATGTCTGCATCTGTGACTTCTTTGCCCTGCGCTTTCATAGCAGCCTTGTAGGCAGCAACGGCAGCATCATAGGTGACATAGTGCTGCACAGCACCGTCTGTATCCGTAAGCGCATCGTAGACCACTGTGCCGGTCAATCGGTAGAAAGCACTCTTGGTGGGGTTATTGTTATGCTCTTGGTTTTCAGTACGGGCATATTCATAAAAACCTTGGATGCTATCGGTTTTGTCGAAGCCGATATTTTTGGCAAGACCGGCTACCTTGTTGCTTGCAGGCTTATTGAGCAGATCGTCTACGTTGTAGTTCCATTCCAACTGGAGACCATTGCGGATGATCAGGCAATCGGTTGTTTTCGAGCTGCCGCCTTCATCCGGGAGCAGATGCAGGGTGGAATCGGTGATGAGTTCCAGATGCTGAAGGTAGTCATTGGTTCCACCGGTATAATAGTTATTGCGCAGTTCGTGGTACATTTCTTCATACTGCGTGCCTACGGTGTCCTCATTGACCCAGACCTTTTTGTTGGAGTCCTTCGCCAGCTTCTCCTGCTCTTTCAGGATTTTCGCCAGCTGATCTTCGTTCATGTTGTTCAGGCTGACGGCGGTGGTGATCTTCTGGATGATGTCCGTTTTCGTGCTCTTAGAGGTGATCTCCATATCACCCACCTTCAGCACCTGGTTGGGTTTCAGGCTCTGGCGGATGGCGTCAATCTGATCCCACAGCTTCTGGTAGGCATCGTCCTTCTCGTCCTCGGTGCGGGTCTCGGAGAGCGACCAGCTCTCGCGGGTCTCCACGCTGAGGGTCTGCTCCAGCAGGCCGGTGCAGTCGATGGTGTAGATGGTTTGGCCCTTCGTGTAGGTCGCGGTCACCTTGCCGTCCTTCCGGGTCACGGCAAGGTCGGAGGCACCGGCGGTCTTGTCCGCCAGCAGGGCAAGGATCTGCTTATCGGTCAGGTCGTTTTTGTTTTTCAGGGTGATGGTGGTCTTGGTGGTCTTGCCGGAAGCGTCGGTCACCTCGCTGGTGTAGGTATCGCCGTCCTTTTTCAGGCCGGTGTAGGTTTGGCCGTTTTTCACGATGGTGTAGGTGGCGTCGTCGCCCTCGCCTGCGGGCGTGATGGTCCAGCTGCTGCCCTGCTGGACCGTGCCCGGGGTTTCCGTGCTGTCGGCCTTGTCGAACACATCCCACGCAATGCGGGTCAGACCGGTGAAGCTGGTGTCGGTCACGGTATACCCGGCGGCAACCAGCTGCTCCACCGTCATGCCTTTTTCGGCGGCAAGCTGCTTCAGGGCGTAGTCCCGCTTTTCATCGTCGGTCAGGCTGGCGCTGTCGTAGTGGAAGCGGTAGACTTTCGTCTTGCCGTCCACCGTCCGGGTGTATTCGGTCACACGGCCTTCGGCGTCGGTCTTGATGTCAGAAGCACCCTCCGGGGCACCCAGCCCGTCGGTCAGGGGAGAGTCGGCAGTGCTGCCATCAAGCTGGAAGTAAGGCTTGCCGTCTTTCCGCCATGCGATGGTGGCACCGCCTGCCGTCGCGCTGCCGGTGACGGTGTGGGTACCGGACTCGCCGCTGTTGGCGTCATTAGCTTTTTCGGTGACCTGATAGGTCTCGCTGGTCTCGCCGCTGACCGTGACCGCAAAAGTGTAGGTCTTGTCGTCATGCGTATAGGTATAAGTGCCGTCCTCGTTGCGGGTGAAGTCCGCAAAGGAAACGTTCTCTGCGCCGGAGGCCTTGGCGGCGGCAGTGGTCAGGGCATTTTCCAGTGCAGCCTGCTTTGCGGCGGCGGCGGCCTGCTCCGGGGTCTGGCTGCCGTTTGCCAGCTGCTGGCTGCCCAACGTGCCCTTGTCGTTTTCCACCTTGACATGCACATTCATCTGCTTGCGCAGCAGGTTCGTCTGGTCCGGGTCCAGCTTGCAGGTCTCGCCGTCTTTGGTCAGGTAGAGGGCACCGTCCTTGCCGACGGTATAGCCCTTTTCTTCACCGCCCATCAAAGCGGCAAGGTCCTGATTGGAAAGCTCTGCCTGCCCGGCAGTGGTCTCATCCCCCAGCGTCAGGGTGTAGGTCTTGCTGCCCTTTTGTACCGTGATGGTCTTGCCGTCCTCGCTGCGCTGTGCAGCCGGGTCGGCCAGCAGCTCGGCAATGTGCAGGGTGTAGGTGTTCCCGGCACCGTCGGTCAGGGTGGTCTCGGGCGGGTAAGTGTAGTCCTGCTTCACGTCCTCGCGGCCGTGCTGGGTGCTTTTTTCCACCTTGACGATCAGGGTGGTGGTCACGGTCCGGGAAGCGGTGCTGGAATCCACCGTCACGGTGGTCTGCTGCTGGCGGCCGTTGGCGTCGGTGATGGTCTTGGTCAGGGTATAGGTGCCGTCGCCGTTGTCAACGTAGCCTGCGTCGATCAGCTTGGCAATGTCCTGCCCCTCCATGGAGCCGGTCTCGTGGGTGACCTTGGTCAGGGTGAGCTGGCGGGAGTTGCCGTCTTCGGATAGTTCGGATTCGCCCGTCACGATGTAGTTGCCGCCCACCTCGGCACCCTTGCCGGTGCTCCAGTCCACGGTGATGTCCTTCAGCTCTTCGTCGGCATCCAGCTCATCCTTGGGCGTGGTCTCGGTCTTGCTGGTGGAAGAAGACGCGCTGCCCTCCACGGTGGTGGTGGTCGTGGTGGTGCCCTGGCTCACGGTGGTGGTGGTCTCGGTGACCGAGCCGTCCGGGTTTTCGGTGGTGGTCTTATCCACCACCGTTCCGGCGGGGTCGTAGGTCGTGGAGCTTTCGTCGGTGCGGGTCTCGGTCTTGTCCGCAGTGCCCTTGTCCTTGCCGGTCTCGCCGTCCGTCACAGGGCCTTCGGTCGTTTCGGTGGTGGAGCCATCCGGGTTCTGGACGGTTTCGGCAGGCGGGTAGGCGACGGTGTCTTTCGGGCCGAGCACGGGCAGGGCAGGCTGTGGTTCTTCTGCAGGGTCAGAGTCATCGCCAGGCGTGGTGTCCTGCGCCGCATCGGCTGCAGACTGGCTGACCGTGTCGTTGATCTCGGCCGTGTCGGCGGCGGGCGCTTTCTTCGGCTGCACGACGGCATCCTGTTCCGGGAAGGCATCGGGCAGCTCATCTGCGGCGGACGCAGAGACGGGCTGTGCGGCGGCACATGCCGCAAGAGCAACCGCGGCTGCGGTCAATTTGAACTTCTTATTTGTCACACAAATACCCCCTAATGGATGATAAAAGCATGGCTCTATTCAAAAGGCCAATACTTCTTATTCTATTATACATCATAGGGGGGGGGTAAAGCGATAA
>JABLTP010046278.1_pt1 | contig 17363 bp, 14 predicted proteins | sample 7160111 | NCBI WGS metagenome assembly JABLTP01 (sample SAMN14651227, study PRJNA627086) | human gut metagenome | isolation source: feces | host: Homo sapiens
AGAACAGAAAAAAGGGATGGTTGATATGTGCCTAGATAATGACTTGCGCTTGAAAGCTCTCGATTTGTTTGAACGCGGATTCAGTTACAAAGCAGTTGCTCGTCAGTTGCAACTTAATCCCGAAACAGTGCGTGAATGGGTTTATTTGTGGCGTGCTTTGGGATCTGATCTTTATAAGCATCCCGAAAAGCGACCGCATCGCTACTCACCAGAAGTGAAATTGGCTGCAATAAAAGACCGTTTAAATGGCGTTCCGATGATAGACATAATGCGTCGTTATCAAATCGCAAGTAGAAACCGAATCAAGAGTTGGTGCGCGCAATATGCCAAGCAAGGCCCTTCGGCATTTGGGAAGAATAAGCAGCAATAGGAGAAATAACAATAAAAAAATCGGCAAGTAAGGCCGATGAACAAAACAGCTAATTCAACAGAGGCACTTCAGTAAAACATCAGATGAAAGATTAATTGTGACAGTAGAAATTTCAGTGATAATACCTGCATATAATGCGGAAAAAACCATAGGCAGATGTCTTGATTCCGTATTATGCCAGGCACCTGAAATGGAAATAATCATTGTCGACGATTGCTCAACCGATCAAACATATGATGTTTGCAAAGAGTACCAGTCACGCTATAGCAATATCGTCCTTATTCAAAATGATCAGAATATCGGGCAAGGCCTATCGCGTAATAAAGGAATCGAAGTAGCATCCGGTAAGTACCTTTCCTTTGTTGATTCGGACGATACGATATCTCAGTATATGTACAGCGATATGTTGTCTCTTGCTTATAGGGGTGAGTACGATATTGTGCGTTGTGGATTCAAGCGAATCTACGAATTCATGGCACCTTGCATTGAAGTCACTAAAAGGCTAAACAATATTGAAGAGTTTCGTACTTCTGACGAAATTTGCAAAAAATTTCTTCCTAAGTTTGTAGGTTTTTTGCCAGGCGAGTCGATTGAAAAACGTCTACCTTGGTCAGCATGTACCTATTTATATAAATCCGTAATTATAAAAAGTAAAAAAATAAAGTTTGTATCAGAGCGCTATAGCGAAGACTTGTTTTTTAATCTTGAAGTTCTTGATGCGGTAGAAACCTGTATTTCAACAGATGCTGAATACTATTTCTATATTGATAATCCGTGTTCAACGATGCATCAATATAATAATCCTCTTGCTAAATGCGAGAAATTACTTTCTTTTGCAGAGGGTAAAATAAAGACATTATTAAGAGGACTTATTTAACTATACTAAACTCCCTACCTGAAGCTGCTACGCAATTGATCTACGATACCTCTATTCCGTGGAGCGAAAAGAAAAGAATATTAAAGCAGCTCAGGAATGAGCTTCCTTTTGTTGTGTGTTTCGCGGTGTATCCCATACACGAATTACAGTTTTATCTACGAGCTTTCTTTGTATGTGCTAAACATAATTTTGTTACAGCAGAATTGCTTTGTGCCTATATAAACATTTTTAGAATGTGGATTATCAAGCAGTTTCGTTGGTGCCGAGATATTGCTCATTTGGGTCAAGCGCAAAGGTGTGAGAAAAATGAGCAATAAAAACCTAAACCAAACCAAGAGTAAACAAACTGCTTCTTGCTTAAATGATGTTTTAGATCAAGAAGCAAAAACGCCAATGTCTCGAACTGTACTTGCGACAAAGAATGCTGCGTTTGGTTTGGCTGGCCAGACAATCAACCTCTTAGTAACATTTGCTTCGCGCACGGTATTTATTTACCTGCTTGGTGAATATTATCTAGGCGTAAACTATCTTTTTGTAGATATTTTAAATGTGCTTTCGTTTGCTGAATTGGGTTTCGGATCAGCGATGACGTTCGCCTTGTATTCCCCCGTGGCGAAAGAACAAAATGAAAAAGTTCGACAGCTAATCTACTTTTATCGCAACGCTTATCGCGTAATTGCATTCGTAGTGTTGTTGTTTGGCTTAGCTCTTCTTCCATTTTTGCAATATTTGGTTTCGGATGCAGGAACTATTACGCTTTCAGAACTTCGGCTTTATTTCCTTATTTTTCTTGCTAATACGGTGATTTCTTATTTCGTCACGTATAAATTCGGCCTATTAAATGCGTTGCAAAAAACCTATATTCAGACAAATTTTGGAACTATAACGACAATTATTTGCGCATTAGCACAAATAGCAGCATTGGTTTTAACGCAGAGTTTTCTTGTCTATTTGCTGGCAAATTTTGTTGTGCTTACTGTGTCGCGTTTTATGTTGGCAAGGTATTTGAACGTTCGTTATCCAATACTCAAAAACAAGCCTAAGCAATTACTGCCCAAAAGCGAAAAACGAAAAATTCTGCACGAAGTGAAAGGCCTTGCTGTTCATCAATTTTCTGGTGTTGCAGTACACGCAACCGACAGCATAATCATCGCTATTATTCCTACGCTAGGTATTGTCTTAGTAGGTACGGTTGGTAATTACAACATGATCATAACCACAATTCAAGGAATTGTGCTTGTTATAGTAAACAGCGTTGTAGCTGGTTTCGGCAATTTAGCTGCACTTGAATCAAAGCAAAAGTTTAAAAAAGTATTTGATGAGGCAAACTTTATTGGGTTTTGGATTTTTGGGTTATGTGCTGTCTGTCTCTTTGTGCTTCTGCCTTCGTTTATTGAGCTATGGATCGGTGAAACTTATCTCATAGATGCCGCAAGTTTTACGCTGATTCTAGTGAATTTCTATTTGCAAGGACAAAGTGTGGTGTATAACAACGCACGCATTGCGAAAGGCAATTTTAACAAAGATAAATGGTGGTCCTTGCTTCAGGCGATAATCAATCTTGTTGTTTCGATAGTGTGCGCACTGCAATTTGGTTTGGTCGGAGTGTTTGTTGGAACGGTAGTTTCGCGCCTGGTTTTTGTAATTTCGAGACCTTGTTCAACGTATCGGTTTTTATTTGGATGTTCTCCTTGGCGGTATTTTGCCGACATTGCTAAGTATAGCTTCTTTGCTATTTTGGCAGTAGTTGTAGCTACGAGTGTGTCATCTATTTTCTTGGAAGCGCTCAGCATTGCAAACTTCTGTTTGGCTATGATTGTCTGCTTTGTTATTACCAATGTTGTTTTCTTTATATGCACGTTTAAAAGCACTGTATTTCAGGCAGTGAAAAAGCGCGTTTTCTCTTTGGTGAAATCCCCGTTAGAAAGGGGTGATTGCTTGTGAGTATGCAAAATGCAAACGCAAACACGGAATCTGAAAAAAATGCGAATGCAACAACAAAGAATGCAAGCGCTACCCAGTTCACTTCAGGACTCGTAAGTGTGGTAACCCCTTGTTATAACGGCGAGTCTTTTCTTGATCGTTATTTTGAAGGCATTCTTGCGCAAACTTATAGACCAATCGAAGTTGTTTTGGTTGATGATGGATCAACTGATGCAACCTATTCTTTGGCGCTCTCGTACAAAGAAAAGCTGGAAGCGCAAGGCATTCGGCTTGTTTGTATCCATCAAAATAATAGGGGTCAAGCTGCAGCTATTAATCGTGCATTACCTGCGGTGACGGGCGAGTTTATAATGTGGCCTGATAGCGATGATCTTATGTATCCCGACAATCTGAAGAAGAAAGTAGACTATTTAAATACCCATCCCAATACTGGTTTTGTTTGCTGCCGGGTCAATCGCGTCCGCGAGGGAAGCCTTAACAGGGTTATTTCGATAGATAAAGTTTCTGACCCTTCGAACCCCTGGATTTTCGATGCTCTTATTCGAGATAAAGGCGTTTATTGTCTGGATATTGCATACCTTGCACGAACGGAAGCTTTGTTTAGTGCCTTAGGGGGACGACGAATAGTAGAGAGCCCAGCAGGACAAAATTATCAACTGCTACTTCCTCTTGCATATTGCAATCGCTGCGGTTTCATCAATGAGGCGCTTGTTGCCTATGTTGTGCGTGAAGGAAGTCATTCTAATAGCTTTACTTCATTTGAAGCGCAAATTAAAAGGATCCATGAATTCGAAGAACTTCTCCACAAAGTGATACGCGTCATTCCAATGACAGAAAAAGAACGAGAACTTTATGACCAATACATAGACACGAAGTTCTTACCAAGACGCTTTGTTCTATGTGCTGAATTTGGTGAAACACAAGGTATGAATAAAGCCAAAAGGAAGCTTGACCAGTTGCAAGGGCGTTCTTTTGTGCGGGAAGTAATAGCGTTCTTGTGCCGTCTTCATCTTGGAGGTGCTTTGCCTAAGTTCGCTTCTGTTTTCGGGAAAGTGAAAAGCGCTTTTACGAGGGTGAATAGCAACCTGAAAAGAAAACAAAGAGAACCTTGAAAAGGGGAGGTTGCGATTTAAAAGGACGGAAGTACCAATCCAAAACACTTATTTCTAAGCAGGCAGACAAACAGTCACTAAAGATTGGGAAATCATGAAAGTCGGAATTCTTACTTTTCAAAACGCGAATAATTATGGTGCAGCACTTCAAGCCTTCGCTTCATGTAGCACAGTGCGCAAATTAGGATACGACGCTGAACTTATCAACTACGAAAATCCTTTGGTAACGGAGTATGAAAATCCACGGTTACCACACTTATCAGAAGTAATAACAAATCCTGTTGGTTCTGTATTTCGATTGACAACCGCAAAGGCTTTTTCTTGTCGAAAAAGAGCTTTTGATTCTTTTAGCGAAAAGCATAGGCTAATAGGTCCTTCGATTGAAACACAGGAGGATATCGAAGAGAAATATGATGTTGTTGTAGTTGGAAGCGATCAGGTGTGGAACCCAGTTATTACTGGTGGCGATATGACCTATTTTCTTTCGAAGGTCGATTCTTTACATACATGCAAAATGGCGTATGCGGCGAGCTTTGGCTACGAATCATTTCCAAGTAACTTGGCGAAACAATGCGGTGAAGCGCTTGCTGATTTTGATTGCATTGGGGTTCGTGAGATAGAAGGAAGCATTCTGGTGAAAACTTTGTCAGGTTTTGATTCCTCGGTTGTTTTAGACCCTACGTTGTTGTTTCGAAAAAGTGATTGGGAAACGGTAGCTGCGTCGGATTCAGCTCGAGACAGTATTTTGCAATTTGCTGAGCTAGACCAGGGATATGTATTTGTCTATATTGCTGCCGAGCGATCAAAAACTATTTCCTTTGCAAAGCGCGTAGCAAAACAAAGAGGTTTAAACATAGTACTTATAAGCGGTTATCGTAGTCTCCCTTTTATTCATTGTGGGAAAGATGCCTCGTTTGTCTCGTTGGAAGAATTTCTCTTCCTGATTCAGCATGCTAGTCTCGTGGTGACGAGCTCTTTTCATGGGTATGCTTTGGCGCTTGCTTTGGAAAAAGATGTTTATTTTTCGCTGGTCGATGGTGGAAATACTAAAAACTCTCGATTGCTATCGCTGGCAAAAATTACAAAGACCGAAAACAGAGAAATCTCCGATCAAACGTCTTTGTGCTCTATGGATTATTCCGCTATAAGAAGGCAAATCGAAACAGAACGCCAGCGGTCTCTTTTATTTTTGCAGCACGGTTTAGAAAAATGTGCCGTTGCTCGAAAGGAGAGGCAGGTATGAGCAAAGGAATACTATATACCTGTGATTTGATTTGCTATGGCGTTGCATCTCCTGTGGCGTTTCATGATTACATTTCTCTGCTAGAAAAGCGTTCGGGTAAGGTACTGAAGCAGTATATCCATCGTGGGTTTGGGCTCAAAACGCGCGAAGGAGCAAAAGTTGTTTACAAAGACGGAACGATAGAGCAGGACACGTTAGAAGCAAACCTATGGAGCCATCTTTGGTATCACTATTTAACCAGGGAAAGCTGTTATCAATGCAAATATCATTCTCTTGAGCGTCCAGGCAATATAACCATTGGAGATTACTGGGGCGTTGAAAAGGTGCTTCCTGAGTTTAAAGACGAATGGGGAGTATCGTGTGTTTTGGTAAACGACAGGCAGGGTTTAGCCTTACTAGATCAAGCAAAAGAATACCTTGTATTGCATAAAACATCAGCATTGGATGTTGCTAATGCGGCACAGCCTATGTTGTTTAAACAGCCTGAAGGCGACAGACAAAACGTTTTTTGGAAAGTTTGCGACAAGGTTGGTTTTGAGGAGGCTTGCAAATCCCTTGGATTTCTAGGATGCAAAAAATCTATCGAGCCAGTACGACGAATAGTGTCCTCGGCTTCCCATCTGTTTATATCGGCACTAAAAGCAAAAGCTAGTATTAATAGCAAGGTTAGAAACAATGAGACAAAAGAAGTATGCAAAGGTATAGGCAACTCTGAAGAGGGTAACGAATATAGCGAGACGTTTGGGCAGTGGAACGCCCCTCTAGCTTATGCCGCAAAACATACTAATGAAGCAATAAGAAAGCAAAGCTCTTCAGGTGGAGTATTTTATGCTCTGGCTCAAACTGTCATTAATCAAGGTGGAGTCGTATATGGCTGTGCGTTTGACGAAAACCTTAACGTTCAACATATTCGCTGTAAAACCATGGATGAAGTTGTTTGTTGCATGGGCTCAAAATACTCGCAAAGCGATCTTGGTGACTCTTTAGAAAAGGCTAATGAAGACATAAATGCTGGCAGGAATGTACTTTTTACGGGTACGCCTTGTCAGATAGCTGCGGTTCGTGCGGTATGTGAAAAACTGAAAATGTTTAACTTGTCTAACAAAATCAAAAAAGTTACTGCGAGTAAAGCAAGCAATACCGTTTTTGTTGGTGCAACTTGTCAGTCTTGCAAGGAAGCATCGGGCGTCGAAATTACCAAGTTATTTAACAGTGCTAAGGAGTGTTGTGGTTGTACAGCTTGTATGGCCTTATGCCCTCAGGGAGCAATAGAGATGCGGGTTGATTCTAAAGGATTTGCGTATCCGCACATCGTTTCGAATTTATGCACGGGGTGTATGAAGTGCATAAGCTCATGCAGTTTTCAGAATAAACTAGAAAATTCTATCGATTTCTTATGCCGAAATGAACGAAAAGAGGAACGATGTCGGTAGATATTTCGGTAATAATCCCTGCTTATAATGCAGAAAAAACACTCGTGCGCTGTCTCGATAGCGTTTTGTGTCAAAGGTCAAATTTAGAAGTAATTTTGATCGATGATTGTTCCACAGATGAGACTTTAGAGGTTTGCAAAGAGTATCAGTCTAGATATGACAATGTATGTGTTATTCGTAACTCAAATAATATTGGACAGGGTTTATCGCGAAATGTAGGGATTAAAAAAGCAGTCGGTAGGTATCTCGCTTTCGTAGATGCAGACGATATGATTTCTGAATACATGTTTGAGGATTTATTCTCCTTAGCATGTGCGGGCGATTACGACATTGTTGGCTGTAGTCTTAAAGAAATAAATGAGGGAGAGCTATCGAAAAACAATTTCGATATTTTCGTTAATCAACTTGCCAAACAACGGGTTCGAAGTGTTGAGAACTTCGATAAAGAAGGTATCGAGTCGGTTTTGATATCTGCCTTGATTGGAGGGGTCGTCGAAGAACCTCTTGTGAAAGTGCTTCCTTGGTCTCCATGTACGTATCTTTATCGAACTAACTTAATAAAAGCTAACGGTATCGTGTTTCTCTCTGAGAGAGTTACTTACAGTGAGGATTTATTCTTTAATCTTGATGCATTTCGAAAGGCGAATAGTTGCGCGATAACAACTACGGAATACTACTTTTATTTAAATAATCCCCTTTCTACAGTGCATCGTTATCATGATCCAGTAAGTAAATGTGAAAAGTTACTTACATATACGGGGAAAAGTAAAAGTTTATTTCGAAAGGCTCAGGTAAGAATTTTCAACACGTTTGTTGAAAGTTTGCTTCGACTAGCAACCGATAACTCTATTCCCTGGGTAAAAAAATGCATTATTACGAAAAAACTAAATTCTACCAGCGTATTTATTGATTCGTTCTTAAATGTATCTACAAATGATCTTACTTTTCCAAGCAAAATATTTTTGATGTGCGCCAGAAAAAAATGGACGATTCTTGAATTAACTCTTGTTTATGCGGCAGCAATAAAGAATCAAATTCTTGATTTATTTCATCAAGGAAGAGGAAGTTTGTCTACAACAGCAGACAGGAAGCAACATTTATAAGCACTGCAAAGCGTAGTGGATCTAGAGATCGCAAATAAACCGCTTCTATTAATTCCAATATAACAACGAAGAAGAATTTTAAAAACAGCAGATTTTACGTATCAAAAAAGTAACCTGTGTTGTTCAAATGTAAACCCGTGTAAATTACGACAAAAAAGTGGAAGAAAGTCTCTTTAGATAGCACCCATATGATATACTGGCCTGGTCTGTCAAGAGGGCAGGCATTGAAACTATAGGCCCCCGAGACATGTTTGCTGTTGGCGCATAGATCTACGCGTAGCATGCATGGTTAATGTTTGAAACCGCAAACACGTACGAAGGGTCCCTGATTACATTTTGAAAGGGGTCCGTTTTGACCGAAATCAAGAACACCTCCGTTATTGATTTTCAGGACATTTCTGATGAAGAAATGAACCAGATGATCGATGGCACCTTGACCGACTTCGACGAGGGCGATCTTATCGACGGTACCGTTGTTAAGATTGAGCACGATGAAGTTCTCGTTGACATCGGATTCAAGAGCGAGGGCGTTATTCCTGCTCGCGAGCTTTCCATCCGTAAGGACGCAGATCCTTCTGAGGTTGTAAACCTGGGTGACAAGATCGAGGCACTGGTTCTCCAGAAGGAGGACAAAGACGGCCGCCTCATCCTTTCCAAGAAGCGCGCAGAGTACGAGCGTGCTTGGATTCAGGTTGAGGATAAATTCAAGGCTGGCGAAGTTGTTACTGGTGAAGTTATCGAAGTTGTTAAGGGCGGCTTGATCCTTGACATTGGTCTTCGTGGCTTCTTGCCTGCATCCTTGGTTGACCTTCGTCGCGTTAAGGATCTTTCTGCTTATCTTGGTACCGAGATTGAAGCTCGTGTTATCGAGATGGATCGCAACCGTAACAACGTTGTTCTTTCTCGTCGTGTTCTTCTTGAGGAAGGCCGCAAGAACGAGCGTGCTGAAATTCTCGAGAAGCTCTCTAAGGGCATGCGCCTGAAGGGTACCGTTTCTTCTATCGTAGACTTCGGTGCATTTGTTGACCTTGGCGGCATTGACGGTTTGATTCACATCTCCGAGCTTTCTTGGAGCCATGTAAATCATCCTTCTGAGGTTGTTAAGGTTGGCGAAGAAGTTGAGGTTGAGGTTCTCGACGTTGATCTTCAGCGCGAGCGCATCTCCTTGGGTCTCAAGCAGACCACCGAGGATCCTTGGACCAAGCTTGTTGAAACCTATCCTGTAGGTACCGTTGTAGACGGCAAGGTTACCAAGATTGTTCCATTCGGTGCATTCATCGAACTCGGTGCAAACGTTGAAGGTTTGGTACACATTTCCGAGATGGCTATGAAGCACATCGACTCACCTGCTCAGGTAGTACACGTAGGCGACACCGTTAAGGTAAAGGTAATGGACGTAAACGTAGAGCGTCGTCGCATTTCCCTGTCTATGAAGGCTGCTGCTGAAGAGCTGGGCATCGAAATCGAAGTTGCTGAGCCAGAGCCAAAGCCTGAGGCTGCTGACGCTGAATAAATAGCGAAGCAACATAGCAAAGCTCAAAAGCGGAATCACTTGGGTGGTTCCGCTTTTTTGTTTGGTACGTGTGGAATATAACCAGAAATAGACTATGACTTTTGAGATAGTTTAAGGGTGCAGAATGTTTACCAACGATAACTTTTGGTGCATACTTATTATAAGTTAGCTATGGTTAATTTCCATAGCAACGCCGTGTACATTTCAAAAGTAAAGGAGATGGGTATGAATCCAGGATTGTTGGTAGGGGCTGGCTTCTTGCTGGGTAGTGTCGGTGTGAAGGCGCTTAGTAGCAAAAAGGCAAAAAAGCTTTATGTAAAAGGCATTGTCCAAGGCATGCGTGCTAAAGAAGAAGTTCAAACTATGGTGGATGAAGCGCGAGCTGAATTTGATGATCTGCTTGCAGAGGCTGGTTATGCCAAGGAATTAGAGGACGGAGAAGAAGACAGCGCACAAGAAACTTCGCAAAGTGAAGATGAAGAAGAAGGAGATGAAAACGACGACAAATCTGCGAATAAAATAAAAACTACTTCTGTGCTTGAGGAAACGGCAAAACAAGTGAAAAAGGTTGCTGTACAAGCTTCTAAGAGCGGTGCAGCTAAAAGTTCTGGACGTGGTGGCCATGGTCATGGCCATGGTAGAGCCGGAAAGTAGGAATTGTGAATTTCACAATCGTGCATGAGGTTCCAGGTCGTATTCGCATCTCGGTTGGGGGAAAGATGCCCGAGTCTCATGCATGTGCGATGGAGGAACGTTTACTTGCTCTGCCCGCAGTATATACGTGTGTAGCATACCCGAAAGCAGGATCGCTTGCAGTTACCTTTAATCGAACCAAACAAGGCCGTCTAGCGGTACTAAACGAGCTCGATATGCTGGACCCTGCAACTCTTACGAAAGTAAATCAGCGTGAAATGCTTGTTCGCACGCCGCGTTTTCGACATTTGTTTTCGCAGCTTGCCAATATGGTTCTTGCTCATTATGCCAGGAGAATAATGTTGCCTGCTCCTGTTAAAGTGGTGTGGACTATATGGTCGGCCATTCCCTTTGTAAGGGCAGCTTTGAAAAGCCTGAGAGCTGGAAGGCTTGATGTTCCTGTTCTTGATGCTGCTGCCATTTCTATGGGGCTTTTACAAGGGGAGCCTGCAACTTCGAGTTCTACCATGCTTTTGCTTCATGTAGGCGAAGCGCTTGAAGACTATACGCAAAGACGAACGGAAAGCGGCCTTATTCGATCGATGCTTACTCTTCCTGAAACGGTGCGAGTAGTGCGTGATGATGCTGAGTTTGAGGTTGAATTGAGTGATTTGCAACCGGATGATTGCGTTGTTGTGCGTACGGGGCACCAAATTCCTGTTGATGGCACTGTGATAAAGGGGGAAGCAGCGGTAAACCAAAGTTCTCTTACTGGTGAATCGATGCCGGTTGTTCGCGTGTCGGGCGATTCGGTTTATGCGGGTACAGTTGTCGAAGAAGGGGAAGTGCTGATCCAGATTTCGGGACTGCCGGAAGAAAGTAAGCTGCGTTCCATAGTTACGATGGTAGAGCAATCTGAAGAATTGAAATCTAGCGATCAGCGTCATATTGAACAGATGGCAGATAATCTTGTGCCATGGAATTTCTTATTAGCAGGTATTGTTGCAGCTACTACTCGTAATCTTCAAAAGACCTCTGCAGCACTTATGGTGGATTATTCCTGCGCACTTCGTTTATCGGGATCGATAGCGGTTATGGCTGCTCAGCGTGAAGGTGTACAGACGGGGTTTATGGTAAAAGGCTCGAAGTATTTTAACCATATGGCCCAAGCAGATACAATTGTGCTTGATAAGACTGGAACGCTTACCCAAGCAGTGCCTTCAGTTCGAGAGGTTGTTGCATATAACAATTGGGAGCGCGATGAGGTTTTGCGCTTGGCAGCTTGCCTGGAAGAGCATTTTCCTCATCCAGTTGCACGTGCAGTGGTAAACAAGGCTTTTGAGGAAGGCCTAGAACATCGTGAGCGCCATGCAGAAGTGGAATATGTGGTGGCACATGGCATCGTTTCTACTCTTGAGGGTGCTCGTGTGCTGATAGGCAGTGAGCACTTTGTGATCGAGGACGAGGAAGTGCCTATTTCTGAAGAAGAACTGGATGCAATTCATAGTCAGGCTGAAGGCTCTTCGCCGTTGTTTTTGGCGGTCGATGGGGCATTGCGTGGTGTTATCTATATTGACGACCCGCTTAAAGAAGAAATTAGTGAAGTGCTTGATGAACTTCGTCAGCTTGGGTTTAAGCGTGTGGTAATGCTTACCGGGGATAATTATCGAAGTGCTTCACGTATTGCTTGCATTGCAGGTGTTGATGATTTTCAGGCTGACATGCTGCCCGAAGATAAATGTCGGGCGATAGATAAGCTTCAGGAAGAAGGCCATAAAGTAGTTATGGTGGGAGATGGCGTCAATGATTCTCCTGCGCTTTCGCGTGCCTATGTAAGTGTTGCTATGGGAGCGGGAAGCGCTATTGCACGCGAAGCCGCTGATATTGCGTTAGTAACAGATGATCTTCATTCTCTTGTCGAACTTCGACGATTGAGTGTTGCTCTAGAAAAACGGATGAGACAAGGTTATTCCTTTACGGTAGTGTTTAATTCTTTGTTGCTTGCCTTAGGTATTTCGGGGCTGATAACACCTCAGGTTTCTTCGGTGTTGCATAATTCGGCAACGATAGGAATTTCTGCAGCGAATGCGCGGCATTTCTTGCCGAAAAGTTCCATAGATTAGTCTTATTACGTCCAGATGAGAAAAACGCAGATGAGGAAAAGTTAGGGCTGGAGTTTTGCTCCAGCCCTTTTGATTTAGGGCGTGTCTTGAAAAAGAAGGCAGTGAAGGTACTAGTGGCGTCTGTCATTCGTAATGTTTAATCACTGTCGTCTTGTAGTGCTGTGCGCATATTAGCGTATAGGCAAAGAAGGTCATACTTTAATTTTTTGAAACATGATTATTATTATCGGAAAAGCAGCTACCTGGGAAAATAGTCAAAAAAGTGCTTAATATATAGTTATCTGTAAACTCTCTAGGAGAAGCCAGTCATGACTAAAAGCAATTCTAGTTCTTCAATTGACGATTCGGTAAAAGAAGCACCTGCAAAAGAAGATCAGCAATTGCAAAGCACAACCGACACTAAGAGTTCCTCCAAAAGGAAGATCGCAATAATAATTGCGGTAGTAATCATCCTTATTGCTGCTATAGGAGCAGGGGCCTGGTATCTAATAGACCAACACAATAAAGAGGTTTGGGAGCAGGAGCATAAAACATATCCAGTTAATATCTCGATTCTCTCTGAGGGATATGACCCAGAAACCTCAAGTCCCATTCCAGTCCTTATTGGGGGAACCGACTTTGAAGGTAACTCTGTATCTATAGAGGCTTTGGTTGGTAATACGGATAGCGAACAGATAAGCCTTATGCGTGGTAACTATACAATCAGCGTTAGCACATCCCCTTTCTTGGCTGATGGAACCATGTTTGATGTGTCGGCAAGTGAAGGAGAATTTGAAGTTGTTGGTGATGGGGAAACAGGGCAAGGCAATGTTTCTCTTACTATGACGCAATTAAACCCAAGTGATCTAACGGAAGAGAATATAGCAGCGGCAAAGGACAAGCTGGTATCGCTTGGATTTAATGAGAACACTGCTAATCAATATGCAGATGCTGCGCTTAATCAAGTGAACGAGGTAAAGCTTGCTTCTCAGATGGCAGATGCTAAAGCAAGATTCACTGCAGAGCTAGAGCAGTTGAATTCTGAATTTGAGAATGATCCACGCCGCGCAGGCACACAGATGGAGATGAATACATCAGCGGCTGAATATCGCCAAAATACGATGCTCTTGTAGAGGATATCTATTCATATTTGACCACGGTACTAACAAGCAATGAGCTAGCTAGTTTAGAATCAAGCCAAACTTCATGGGAAGCCGAAAAAGAAGCAGGTTCTCAAGCAGCTGGAGAACGCTCGATCGGCGGAACAATGCATCCCCTGGACGTTAATACGGCAGCAATGGACTACGATAAAGAGCGCATCAATGAGCTGTTAGAAATGATGGGGTAGTACCAGTTAATCGTTGTTGTTGCCTAACTTTTCTGATGCTGATGTAAGTTCCGATTTAATGTTTTCATCAACGGAAGTAGTTATATCGTTGTCGCTCTCGGAAGTTATAACTTCATAAACTTCAACAATTGTTTCTTCGGATGCTTGAAAGGAATCGCGAAGAGATCCTTGTAGCTTTTTCGCCATAGGACCAAACGTAGTATAAGTTATGGCGCCAGAAACAATACCGCCGAGAATTGGTAAGGCTTTAGAAATTCCTTTTTTGGCAACTTCTTTTGTGAGTCTTATGCCAAGAAGCTTTGCAATGGTTTTAGCGATTTTCCAGGGGATTCCACGAAGGACTTTTGTTACAGCAACTTGACCGAATTTTCGTGCGAGTATATCTCCGGCATTTTTGCTCATTATTACAAGAACTTGAGAGGCCGCTTGAATCCCAAACATTGAACCTATATAGATTAGTATCTTTGTCATTCTGCGATCATCATCCATTGTGGTGAAGTCAGACTTTTCGCCATAAATATAAGCCAGTTGTTGGGCAATGCGAATATAAAAAGCAAAGGATTGGACTATGTCAGCAGATGTAGTTGCTGGAAGAGCGAGCAGATTACTTGGAATGCCAGCCGCAAATGATACCCCTGAAGTTATCAGCCGTGTTTTGCTGATATATGAGCCAGCAACAGAATCTAAAACATCTATTGGAATTTCAGTATAATCTCCGTCGGTAATTATTTTTTCTAATTGCGCTTTACTAATTCGAGTACCGAAGGCCTCATGAAGAAATTTATCTCTATCTAAAAGTAAGCCAGGTGTTTTCTTTATAAGTTCAGAGACAATAGCCCATACATCGAATGTGATTTCGCTCATAACTATCCTTTGACCAGAGACTTTGTTTAACGAACACTTTAGCACTATAGTTAGAGAAAGCTAAGATTTATTGTCAGAGTCAATCTTTCGTTCCGTAGGGTTCCGAAGATGAGCCTAATGAAAAGCATGCAGTTGTTGTATAAATTGCAGTAACTTAATCGCGAAAATGAAGATGTATTCAAATAAGTTGGGAAGACATTTTGAGTAATTATCGCAATGAAGCTGCTCCATCTTTGAGCGTTTATCGAAGGTTAGTTTAAGCAGGAACTATATCTAGTTTATAGCCTAGTGCTTCTATGACCTTTTGAACCGTGCTGAAAGATGGATTTCCTGTTGGAGAGAGTGCTTTGTAAAGGCCATCTCTCGTAATTCCTGTTTCTTTTGCAAGTTGGGTCATGCCGTGAGCTCGAGCGATATCGCCTAGTGCAGCAGATATAAGTGCGGGGTCACCGTCATCGAGCGCTGCATTGAGGTACGCAATAATGTCTTCATCTGTTTCTAGAAATTCTGCTGCATCGTATGTCATTGCTTGTTTCATCTTGCCATGTATCCTTACTCGTATTGTTTGTTAAGCTCTTTGGCTTTCCTGATATCCCGTTGTTGCGAAGATTTGTTGCCACCGATAAGTAGAAGAATTATTTCTTTTTCCCGTTGAGCAAAATACAGCATGTGACCTGGTCCGTAATCGAGTCGGAGTTCATAAACGCCGTCACCAACAGATTTATGATCGCCAAGATTTCCAGTAAGGGAAATTCTTCTGATGCGTAAATTGATCCGCGACTTAGCATCCAGATCCTTTAAGAGCTTTAGCCACTTGGCAAACTCATCTGTTAGACGAATCTCAATCATGTTTGAACTGTATATTATAGTATACAGTTAGTCAAGCTTAAGATGATATATAAGTAGAGGAAGCTTGAAATCGAACAATAGCAAGTTCTCTATCATCAGTTTTAGTTGAAGAGTTCTTTAAGATAATGAAGCGAATATTTCTAAAAATCCACTCATCTAGTAAGTAGCAAATTTGCTACTTTACCTCTTGTTTTGATGTTAGGCTTTTCTTCTATTACTAAAAGAGGGAGGTATTCGATGGATAACGTTAAATCTTCTAGTTCGCTTGTTGCTAAAGTTATTTCTTTGGTGGTAATCGCAGTACTTTCGTCGTTATGCTTAGTGGGTCTCTCGGGCTGTGCGGGTCCTTCTCCGACAGAAGTAACTCAGCAGTTTTTAGATGGCATTAAGAACAACGATACTGAATCTATCCAAGAAGTATATGGCGGCGATACTTCTACGATGCTTTCTGCTTGGCAGGAAGATGCAACTTCTGAGGAGGATTCTACTGCGGTAAGCTCTCAGGAAATGCAGGATTTATATCAGAATACTTTGATGCCAAAGCTGCGGGAATTTGATTACGAAGTTTCAAATGAACAGATCAACGGCGATACAGCAACAGTTGATGTGACTATCACTACGTATGCTGTGGGAGATGCATTTAGCTCATTCTTGTCTGATTACATGAATCAGGCAGTAACTCTTGCATTCTCTGGTGCTTCAGAGGATGACCTGACAGTATTAGCTGAATCTATCTTGAATTCTAAGATTAACTCTATGGAAAAATCTTATACCGATACAGTGACCATTTCATTAACCAAGTCCGATAATACTTGGAAGGTCGATACGCTTCAGGAAGACGGTGAAGTGGAAGATGCGCTGTTAGGTGGATTGCTTACAATTATTAATTCTTATGGTGAAGTATACGATTCAGGCGAATAAGGCCAATAGTCACAAGTAGCTTAATAGGGCGGCTTTAAGCCGCCCTTGGTACAAAATAGGCAGGGAGGTGCAACAATGCCCACGCAAGATACAATCAAGAAGGTAGTTTGCGACGTTGTAAAAAACTACGATGTCAAAGAAGCATATCTGTTTGGTTCGTATGCGCGCAGCGAAGAAACACCAAACAGCGATATAGATATTCGTCTCCTTTGTGGTAAAAGCATGCGTATTCAAGATTTATATCACATAGAGAAAGAACTTGAGGAGCGACTTTCTTTGTCGGTGGAGATAATCTCAGCTCCTCCAGAGGATTTACGCCCACGCTTTTATGATCGTATCAAACAGGATGAAATATTGCTCTATACTTCCGTTGTTAAAGATAAGTTCTGCTAAGTTAATAAAAGATCAGAACGAATGACTTTTGAAAAGCATTTACATGATGTTGAGGGAAAACATGGCTCAGCTTAATGAAGAAATTTTGGCGGAAATTTTAGAGCGTTATAAAGAGAAATTACCTGAAATAAGACCTAATGAAATATATAAGTGGCGTGCAACAAAAAAATTTCAAGACGCATGGGATCCTCATGCTGAAAATGTTGCAGCAATGTTAGAAGAAGCTTTAAGTGGTGCCAATAACCTACTTACTGGATATTTGTACTATCCAAAGAATATGTTGCTTGGGTTTGCGCAGGTCAACCCTCGAGAAACTATTAATGCTCTCCTTGATCTTTTTGATGAAAAGAGAGATCTAAAAACAAGACTTCAAGAATTCAAAACAGCCGCACAAATTCTTTTAGAAAAACTAAACGAAACATATATCAACGAAGGTGGCGCACCTGCCAAAAACGACTATCAAGATCCTCGAGCAGCAAGTGCTTATCTAGCATTTAGACACCCAGAACATAATTATCTTTACAAATCATCAATGTATGTAGCGTTTACTAAACGTATGGGTATACCCGCCGTAAAGAATAAGTTTGATAAGGCAGTTGCTTTTAAACAACTATGTGATCAAGTTCTTGATTATCTCAAAACGAATAAGCCTGAGGTG
>JABLTP010036210.1_pt1 | contig 17342 bp, 13 predicted proteins | sample 7160111 | NCBI WGS metagenome assembly JABLTP01 (sample SAMN14651227, study PRJNA627086) | human gut metagenome | isolation source: feces | host: Homo sapiens
ATCAAGTAAGTCCCCTGCTTCCATTGCGAAAAGCAATAAGCAGTGGGTGGGGACTTGCTTGTATCAGGAGGAGTGCAAGCTCCTTCTGACAAACTGCGGAGCAGTTATTCGGTTATGAGCAAGTAGCGAAGCGGATTGCGAATATCCGTTTTGACAATAATTTATCTGATTTTTTTATCAATTCTTCTGCATCGCACAGCGCAGCGCGCCTGGCCGCTCGTTGTGCATGTAAAAAGCGTCAGATCCCATGTGTCCTTTTCTGTTTTTGTTATCATTGCTTCCACCTGGTCTGGCAGAAGTTCTTCTGTTTCTTCTATTTCATAATATCGCACCCTCTCTTCTGCATCCGTAAAGCAAACCTCCGTTCCGGGCTCCAGCCATTTGATCGGGCTGAAATGACGGCGGTAATTGTGTCCGGCAATGACAAGATTATCCTCTGACGGTGAACCTGCATATCTTCCCGGCGCTGTTTTAAGTCCCTCTTCACTCCATTGTGCCATAACAGGGAGCTCCAGCGAAATCGATGGTATCGAGATCCATCCAATATAATCATTTCCGTCGATAGAAATGATTTCTTTTCCAAAATCGTCCGTGTCTGCAAGCGCATTTTCCTGTTCTGTTCTTTCTGTTTCCTCCCCACTTATATTCTCATCCTCTGCCTCTTCTTCTTCTTCTTCTTCTGCATCATCTTCTGTTTGCTTCTGCATCTGTTCCAGTACCTGTTCTGCACGCTCTTCTGCACGGGCAGAATCCCACTCGTTATACAGAAAAAGAGACAGTGCTGCCCCTATCAGCACTGCCCCAAGTATCATGCAAATCATTCCGGCTCTACGTTTCATTCTGTCTTTTTATCCTTTCGCAGACTCCACCCAACCGCAAACAGAAGCATTCCGGCGATTGCCATAACCGGAACCGGCCAGATGAGCTGCCCTGTATACGGAAGGCGAAGATTATTTCCGGAGGAAACCGGCTTTGGTGTGCTTACCGGCTGTTTTACCGGTGTCTCCGGCTTACCGGAAACGGATACTTCTATTTTCGGCATTGCCTCCACCTGATACTTCCACTGTCCGTTTTCCCTCATCGGCAAAGAGACCAGAAAAGGAGAAAACATCTCATAACCATTTGCCGCCTTTGTCTGTACAACCAGATAAATACCTTCTTCCAGGCCGGAAAAGCCTGCCATCCCGTCTGCTCCGATTGTCTGAGCGACCCCGACAGTAGAAGCGCCGATTTCTGCTTTTAGTTTTTCTGCCAGAAGCTCATCCTCCAGATTGTCCAGTTTCAATCCACAGTTTTCAAATCCATTCGTAAACTCATACTGGATTTCTGTTTCCTTCGAGGTAATCTCTGCCACCTGATACAATGCGACTTCTCCACCCGGAATTTTTGTGTTTGTTTTGCGATTCTGCATCACCACAGACAGGGAACCCTTCTGCCCCTGACCATGTGCTTCCGCAGCGGACACCCGCACAGCCGTCATCGCAAAAAAGCAGAGCAGCATACACAGAACGCGCAGGCTCTTTTGAATCCCTTTCTTTTTCAAACTGATCACCTCACTTTTTCTTTTTTCGTCCGTGAAACAAAAGCCAGAACAACAGGATCAGAAGCATCGGCGCCGCAAGAACCGGTGCGGTAATGACTGGCTCGATCTGGAAGGCTTCTGCCGTCACATGGATATTTTTTTCCTTTACCGTTTCCACCCTGTGTCCGCGCACCAGCAGACGATGGGTGTTGATGCCATACGGCGTACACGTCATGAGTGTACAGTAATCTTTCCCTTCTTCGATCTGAAGCTTGTCCGTCTCCGACGGAAGAACAATTGCAATTTCATCTACCTGATACGTCAGGACACGGTCAAGAATCGTAATGGTAAATGTATCCTCCGTCTCCAGCTTGTCCAGATTCGTAAAGAGTTTGGCACTTGGCAGCCCTCGGTGCGCAGACAGCACCGCATGGGTCGAGGCTCCTCCCACCGGAAGGCTGCTGCCTTCCAGATGACCGCATGCAATCTGCAAAACACCATCCTCTGTTCCATGGTAAATCGGAAGCTCTACCTTTATTTTAGGAATAGAAATGTACCCCATAATACCCGTTCCGGTAATATCCAGCGTCTTCTTATAACCGGCCAGTTTCGACGGTTCATAGAACAGCTCCGGATGCGATGCGAGCTCCTTATTATATTCTTCCGCCTTCTGAAAATACGCATCCGTATCCTTCTGCGCCATTTCTGCTGCCGTTTTCTCGTAATTTGCTACTGCGCGGGATTGGCTTTTCTGGTTGATATAATTGCTGACAGAAGGGTATAGCAGCACGGACAGGCCCACGAAAAAGATAAAAATCAGAAAAATAGTACTTGCATGTTTTTTCATACGTCACTCCCTGCTGTTATTCCCGGACGGTCCTTTGGAACCGCCCGGGCCTATTTTTTACTTGTTGTTCATACGTTTTTTCGTAATAAGAAGAACTGCTGCAGCTGCCATCAGCATACCGCCGATCACATAAAAGACGGTAGTACCGATTCCACCGGTCTCCGGTAAGGTGGAACCGGATTTATTTACGATATTTGCACTTACTGCCCCTGTTGTCACATTACCCGTGAAAACATCTCCGCCAGATAAAGATGTCAGTTTCGGATCAGCGCTGTCAATTTCGTGTTCTGCCGTGATCGTAAATTCAATCGGATTAATGGTATTGTAACCGGACGGCGTTTTTGTCTCTACGATTTTGTAATCGCCATCGTCAAGACCTTTCCATTCGAATACGTTTTGATTATCGCCTGTTCCGGTAAGTTTTCCTTTGCTGATCCAGCTTCCGTCTTTCGCTTTCTTAAACAGCTCAAACTCTGCCCCTTCCAGCGGTTGCTGATTTTCCTTTACCTTGTTTGCTGTTACCTTGTAGGTAAATACAATATTTTTATCTTCCGGTGTTTTTCCGGTTTCTTCCGGTTTTGTCTTTCCATCCCCTGTGTTGTTTGGATTATTGCTGTACTCCAGATCTGCTGTGTTTGGATTTCCCGTCGAGCCAAGTACGGCATCTGTATCCAGGGTTGCTTTGTATGTTACGGTGACTTTTGTTCCGTTTGTTGCTTCATGAGCTTTTACATCCATAATCGCAACATCCATGGTTTTCTTGGCAGCATCCCATGCTACGGTATACTGATCTTTTTCTAACGTTTTTTCTCCTACCTTGACCTCTACACTTTCCTTTAACAGAGTAAGATGTGTCATGGTATCATGGAAATTCAGATAGTAATGGTCATAATTTGACAGATCCCCCATCGTGGCTGTCAGTTTGTATGGGATTTCATCGTCGATATCATAGTCTGCGGAATCCTGCCAGTCTGTCTCCTGTCCCGTAGAATCGTTGATATCCTTTACTTTTTTCTCCAGGGTTGGTTTGTCTGTCTTTTTCGTTGGCGTTACTTCACCTGCTCCATTTACTTTCAGAAAAGAGAGATTCTTTGCGTCATCCTTTCCCTTTGTATCTGTCGCGTCAACGATCAGATAGTAGCCGGCAGCCGGAAGGTTCACCTTTCCTGTTCCCGTGGTCTTCGTGTCTGTTACATGTGCTGCAGCTGTTTTTGCGAATGCATTTGCTTCTGTAATCTTTGTATTATACGTTTCCAGAACCTTTGCGACATCCGCTGCGCTCGCACACGTTTTAAACGCTTCTTGCTTTTTTAATTCTGTTAAGAGTTCCTCCCCCTGAACGCCATCCCCCCAGGTTACGTTTGACAGTTTGTTTCCTTCTGTAAGATCTCCCTTAAAAATCTGATATGCGGCAAACGTATGCTGCGTGAGCTCAACATCTGCAGCAACTCCTGTCACACAAAACGCCAGTACCATCACCATGCTAACCAGCACAGCCAGTACCTTTTTCATTGTTTTCATTTGTTTTTCCTCCATTTTTGCTCATTATGATTTATATCTTCTTTCGCGGCGCAGTGGATTTCGCCGCCACAGCAGGGGTACAGGATTACTTTTCCCCCCTTTCCCGTCTGCGCCCAAGAGAAGAAATTCCATACAGCACAGCAATGCCCATCAGGGTAATACCGCTGACTGTAAACAAGGTGGTTCCGGATCCGCCGGATTCCGGAAGTTCATAGACCGGAGTTTCATTTTTCTCATTTTCTATGTAAATAATCTGAGATGTTTTTGTCAGATCAAATGCCTGCTTCGGCAGTTCTTTCGGAAGGGTATTGGCTGTATTGCCATCTTCACTAAAGTAGAAATAAACTGCATTTTCTTCCGGGTTCTCCGGCAGCAGATAGTCCTTCGGGGCATTCGTCTCCACCAGACGGTACAGGACATTTTTCTCATAGGAAAGATCCGCATCCTCCTTTTGCCACTGGATGATGATTTTTCCGTCTGTGTCCGTGGTATAGCTGATACCAGTGTTTACATACCCCGTTCCGTCATATTTCTGAAGCTGGAACACTGCTCCGGCGAGCGTAGTTCCGTAATCGCCCTTGCTTACTTTATAAAGGGTACAGCGTTTTTCGGTACTTACCTGGCCGGTATGGGTTTGTTCTTTCCAAATCACATCATTTTGATATTCATCGTCCTTATATGCGGTTCCATCCAGCTGTGCGCTGTTAAACACCATCACAGCATAGTCTCCAGTATACCCCCTCGGAACATCTGCCTGAAACTGATAATCGTACTCCAGTATCATCGGTGTTTCATCCGGTAAACCGTTCGCCGTTAAAGTACTTGCGGTCATCGTTCCTCCCTGCCAGTCCGGATTCCCAACGGATGTCTGTACTGTCCAGGTCCAGTTTTTGATTTCGTCACCCTTTAAAACGGTTCCATCCTTCTGTTTTTCCGCCCGATACAGTTTTACACTTCCCGGAACCAGCCAGGCGCTCAAATCCAGCGTTTTTTTATCGCTCCAGTTCGTCGAGTGGACACCCATTTTCGTGTAATACTGCATCACATCTGTCAACGTCAGCGTATCTGCCCCGTTTACCAGATCTCTTCCATCCGGATTCAGGCAGATGGAGTATTTTACACGACGGCTGTCGTTGTCCCAGACGCCTGTTTTATCCACCACTTTACTCTCATTTTCTGAGGTATCCTCGGTCCATTGCTGTGTCTGGTCGGCGCTTCCCATGCTTCCTTTGTCGCTCGTCGCCTCCGCATGATTCTGAAAACTATACGTTTCTCCTGCTGCATACGGATCCAGCTTCTCCTTGCTGACCTTGCATTTTACAACCAGCGTATAAACGCCGGCATCCAGCTTGGCTCCATTCTGTGCATCTGTGCGCGTAAGCTTCAGACTTACTTCCCGGTTCTGCTGCGTTCCTGTAATCTGATAAACACTGTTTCCGCCGGAAACAGCACCGTCCTTCGAAATGGTAATCTGTCCCACGCCGGAAAGATTACTTTCTCCCCTGATTTCTTCCAGCTCCATTCCCTCCGGGAGCGTGTCCAGAACGGAAAGCATACTGCTTTTTTCTGCCAGTGTTGCCGTAATTTTCCAGGTCAGCGTTCCGTCTGCATTTTTCTTACTCGTTGTTTCGGCACTTCCGTTTTCATCTGTTTTGACGATACCGCCCTTTTTATATTCATAATCCGCATACGCCTCTCTCTGCCCGACTCTGATTTTATTGCAGAACCAGGTGGATCCGATCGAAGCGTCCGCAATGTTCGCCGTTGTTTTGTATGCAAAAATCAGTTTTTTCGCACCACTTGGCACAGTAAGGGTATCCTTTAATGTCATTTTACAGGTTGTGTAGGTCAATGAATCCGCATTTCCTGTTGTGTGATTCAGAATCTCGTTTAGCGTATAGCTTTTCCCGTCCGATGCCCGGAAGCTGATCTCTGCAATCTCCGAAACCGAAACCGTTGCAACCCGGTTTTCCTCGGCATCTGCCCAGTAAATCCCTTCTGTCCACGCCTGTACCTGTTCTTTTGTCAGATAATGTGTTCCGCCGGCTCCGCCCCATTGATTTTTGGTCGGGTCATCCACGATACTGGTTCCGGACAAAATTCCGCTTTCCGGCACCGTTAAAGTAACCTTCCACGGAAGAACCATTGTTGTTCCATCTTCAGATTTTTCTGCCGAGCCAACCGCTTTTGCAATTTCGCCTCCGCCGATCCATACTGTCCCTGTTGTACTGATTTGGGCACTTCCGTCCCCTGGCCGGAACGTCGCTGTGTTCTTCACTTCCCGGCTGTTCCAGGACGGTTCTGCCTTGGTACGGTATGTAATGGTATACTCGCCGGTGTTGATTTTTCCTTCTTCCGCTGTGAAGCGAATTCCGGTAATGTTTCCACTTTCATTCCGCGTGATCTCATATCCTTCCGCAGGCTGTATCGTTACATCTGTACCATCCGCCAGCTTTGCCAGCATTTCATCGGTAAGGCCGGAGTCCGCAAGGTTCAGGTGATTCCGGTTCAGCGTTATCTTCCAGATAATCTGATTTTCCGCCGCATCAAAGGATCCGGTTTTTTCCAGTGTGTGTTTGTTTTGAATCGTAATATTTGTTTCCGCACTGCTCTTCACCTTCGTTTTGTCGTTTTCCGAGCTCGCACTGGCGATGTTCTTCGCCGTCGGCTGCTCCGTATTTAAATTTGTTACCTCGTAGGTATATACAATTTTATAACGCGTATATTCTTTGTATGAACCTCCATTATTATCTGTTTTCTCCTGTGCCGGCTCTATTTTCGGAAGTGTCATCCGAATGGTTCCGTTTTCCGACGTACTCTCCTGGTCTTCCATCGTTTCTTCCGTAATCGGGTTTGAGTCCCACCAGCTTCCATTTTCGCCATAATAACGTGAAACCGTTTCTTTGGTAACGGTAATTTCCGAACTGCCAAGTTTCATTCCTTCCACCTGGATCACATCCTGAAAATCAATGGTTTCCGGTGTTCCTTTCAAAGAAGTCACGTACACGGTGTAAATCAATTTTCCATTCTTGATCTCATAGAAGCCGTTTTTCTTTGTACTGATATCATAATGGTTTGTCTCATTGACCGGGTACTTGATGGACTCTTTTGGAATATCAAGCGTCACCTGATCTTTTCCGACAAGTTTAATATTTCCGTCCCCGTCCGCTTTTGTTCCATCAATCTCGCCGGAAAACTGAACAAAGCCCTGAATCGTTTCCCCGGCTGCCGCTACATAGGCCTGTTCAAAATCAATGTCCAGACGGTATGCGCCACTCTCTGTTTTTTCAAATTGATACGTTCCTGCCTTCTTTCCGTCCGCATCATAGAGATCGTGGTTCTTTCCGTCCAGAAGCCCATTCGGAATGATAACGCCTTCCGGATATTCATAGTAATACTGGTACCCGTTCTTCTCTATCTGCTCTTTTTGAAAGTTAAAATCGACCTTCAGATCCGAAGAATAGACATTTCTGTCGGCATCATACCTTGTCTCCCCGCCGGTAAGTCCCGTCACCTGCTCACTCATGGAAATTCTCTGTTCCTTTGGTGTCTCCGCCTGCGACGTCTCATCCGATTCCGTTTCCGGTGCATCTGTATTTGCTGTGTTTGCTGTATTTACCGTATCCTCTGTATGTTCCGGTTCTTCTGCGTCTGCTGCCATCTCCTCTGCAGCTTTTTCTTCCGTCTTCACTTCTTTTTGTGTCTGTAAAAGTGGATTCTCCGGTATCAGACCATATCCAAGAATTTTTGCATCCTCCGTCGCCCATTCATTTTCCTTTACCATATCAGCGGAGTTTCCCTCAACCACCTTCAGAGTTCCGGATTCCTGCACTTTTTCTACAATGCCGACATGATCCGCGCTTCCATCCTGATCCAGATCGAAGAACACCAGATCTCCGCTTTTGGGCTGTTTTGTCTGGCTTTCCACATACATTCCGGCATTTTTCAGCTCCGAAATCCATGCTGCACAGCCGGAGTTTACCGGCATCTGTTCCGCCGGGATTCCTGCATACCGGATGCAAAATGCCGCAAACATGGCGCACCAGTCTCCATACTCATTTCCATACCACGCACCGTAGCGTGTATATCCCTTCCGCGTTGTTCCGTCATCTGCAAACCTGAAATTTTTCCGGCTTTCCTGGTATCCCATCTGGCTCTGTGCAATCAGAACCACATTTTCCGCCCAGTTTTCCGTCAGATTCTGCGGAATCGTACTTTCCCAGTCCGCTTCCGTTTCCACATCCGCCGTCTCATCAATCAGACATTCTACGGTATGCGTATGCTCCGGTATCGTACACGCAAGCTCCGTCTTGTAGCATTCTTCTGTGTGATGATGCGCCGGAACAGGTTCCTGTTCTTCTTTCCCACAGATCTGTTCCCGTTCTGTATAGTAGCAGTTTTCGGTATGTGTATGCTCTTCTTTTTCACAGATCAGTGTTCCATCTTCATCGTAGCATTCCTGTCCATGTACATGCTCTTCTTTTTCGCAGTTCAGCGTAGTTTTTTCCTCATAACAGCTTTCCGTGTGCGTATGCCCTTCCTGCCCATCGGTTTCCTCTTTCTGGCAAACCAGTGTTTTGGTATAGCAGGCATCCGTATGAACATGTTCTGCCGTGTAACCACACTGATAATCTGCCGTCATGGAAATACCGGTATGATGCAGCTTCCAGCTGACAACCAGAAAAATCCCGGCCGCCAGGACAAGAAACACTGCCAGATACAGCCGGATGCTTTTATGTTTATCCTGAAAATTTCGGATATAATGATTTAATGTATTTTTCACCTTGCACCTCACTATCTGATTCTGGAAAAACGGTTCAAAGGCCAGACCCGCAAAAATACTTTTCCCACAATCTGTTCTTTCTCTACGCATCCGATCGTACTGCTGCGGCTGTCAATTGACACACTTCTGTGATCTCCCAGCACAAAGTAACGGTTTTCCGGTACCTGATACGGAAATTTCACATCACATTCGCCCAATGCCAGTTCATCCACATACGGCTCATCCAGTTGTTTTCCATTCACACTGACAACCCCGTTTTCCGCTATATCAATCACATCCCCGGGACCACCGATAATCCGCTTGATCAGCAGCTTATTCTGCCATCCAAAGCTGCAGAGATCCCCCGTTTTATAATGATCGTTTTTCACCAGCAACAGAATATCCCGGTCGGAAAGTGTCGGTTCCATACTGGTTCCCGAAACCTGAAGAACCGGAAAAAACAGCGTCGCAAGAAGAACTGCAGCAGCCGCAACAACTACAAGCGAATAAATCGTGCTCCGCAGAACCGCCCGATACCGATTCTGATACTGCAGCCGGCTTCGTTCCCGGCTGATTTCCTGCATCGACGGAATTTTTATTTTTTCCATCCTTCGCAGTTTCATGTATTTCCTCCCGTGTACGCTTCCAGACTCTGCAGCAGTGTTGCAAGTTCCTGGTGCTGCCGCATATAAGCTCCGCATTTTTTCTCAAACGCATCCCATTTTTGTTTTCGTTCCTGTTCCGCTTCTTCTGCCATCCGCTGACATGCTTCCTCTGTCTCTTTCTGCTTCTGTACTGCTGCTGCGAGCATTTCCTGACATGTCATTTTCATCTTTTCCATTTCGGCATGCACCGCAATTTCAGTCTGCTTTCTGAGAAGCTCTGTCTCCTCTTCTGTTTTCGCACGGATCGCCAAAGCTTCCTCCTCTGCCTCTTTCCGTATCCGCTTTGCATACTGTTCCGCCTCTTCATTCGCTGCACGGACGGAATTCAGATATTCATCCGCTGCTTTCTGTGCGCTTGCAAAAACGTGATTCAATTCCATCGCCGCTTCCGCAATTGATCCGGCTTTCGCAATCTGAATCGTCCGGTTCTGCAATTGCTGTTCCGCTTCCTCCAGTTTCTGATTTACTTCTTCTTCCTCTTTTTTCAGCGCATAAATGATTTCGATCAGTTCGGTCCGGTTCATTTTTCGCAATTCTTTTTCTTCCGCCATGTTCTGCAGCCTCTCAAGTTTCAATTTTTTTCTCTTTTTCATTACTTGTCAAATTCAAAAATAGCACAAAAAAAGCAGTAACACAAGGGTTTTTACTAATTTTTGTCAAAAAAAATCCTGTGTACCGCTCTTTTTTGTTTATTTTTTCTACTTGATTTTTATTTTTTCCAACGAAACCATTTTCGTTTTGTGCTGTTTTAAAACAGCATCTGTAATTATTTTTTACATTCTTCGTAACTATTCAGAGCCCCATCTCGGTTTCTGATTACTGCAGGGGCTCCTGTCGTGGAGGAACGCCATCGGAAGTGAAGCACCTGATCTGCGCCGTCAGTTTTTCCCCACACGTAAAATCGCATCCTGAATATTTTCCACCGGAACCAATGCAATTCCTCCGATTTTTTCCACCGATTTCATGCAAACCGCCGGCAGAATCACCCGTTCAAAGCCAAGTTTTTTGGCTTCCAGCACACGCTGCTCTGCCATACTTACCGCGCGAACCTCTCCGCTTAATCCTACCTCACCGAATACAACCGTTTTTTCGTCTATCACCTGGTCTTTATAGCTCGACACAACGGCAAGTGCAATGCCAAGATCGATCGCCGGTTCATTCATTTTTATTCCACCGGCGATATTGACATAGGCATCACTCGTGGAAAGATTGACTCTTGCACGTTTCTCAAGTACCGCCATCAGAAGGTTTACTCTGTTAAAATCGCAGCCCGCAGCAGTACGGCGCGGGATTCCAAAATTACTGTGGCAGACTAACGCCTGGATTTCGATCAGAATCGGCCGCGTTCCTTCCATGGAGCACGCAACAACAGAACCGGAGGCACCCTCCGGCCTTCCATTCAGCATATATTCTGACGGATTTTTCACTTCCACTAGCCCCTCTGCCTGCATTTCAAATACACCAATTTCGTTTGTGGAACCAAAGCGGTTTTTTACACCACGCAAAATACGATAAGAGGCATGGCGATCCCCTTCAAAATACAGCACGGTGTCTACCATATGCTCTAAAACCCTCGGTCCGGCTACATTTCCATCCTTCGTCACATGACCAACGATAAAAATCGAAATTCCCATCCCTTTGGCAATCTGCATCAGTACATTTGTTGATTCCCGTACCTGTGAAACACTGCCCGGTGCTGAGCCAACCTCTTCGTTGTACATCGTCTGAATGGAGTCAATCACCGCAATTTCCGGCTTTTCTCTTTCCATCACAGCACGGATCATGTCAAGGTTTGTCTCACAGAGCAGAGAAAGATTCTCATTAAACTCTCCGATCCGCACAGCACGCAGTTTGATCTGGCGCAGGGACTCCTCCCCTGAAATATATAAAACCTGGTGTCCCGCCGCAGACAGCATACGGCACACCTGCAAAAGGAGGGTGGATTTTCCGATTCCCGGATCGCCGCCGACAAGGGTCAGCGAGCCCGGCACAATTCCTCCGCCAAGTACCCGGTCAAGCTCTCCGATTCCCGTTGGAATCCGTTCCTCTTTCCCTGTTGAAATTTCTGTCAGATGAACCGGCTTTCGGCCCGCAGCACTATGGCTGCCGATGCCCTGATTACCCGCCGATGTTTTCGATGCCGTCGGTTCTTCTACAAAGGTGTTCCATTCTCTGCACGCCGGACACTGCCCCATCCACTTTGCGGATTCATAGCCACAGTTCTGACAGAAAAAGGCTGTTTTTTTTGTTTTCGCCATCGTTATCTCCTTTTTTGATCTGCCTGGAAAAAAAGGCTGCCGCACACGTTCTGCGACAGCCTTTTCCTTATTTTATTATGCTTTTATGATCTCTACCTCTACGCCCTCTGCTTTTTCCAGCTCCACACTGAAAGAAAGCTTTCCACCGAGATTTGTGGTCATATGACCGACATTTACGCCGTCGAGCAGCACCTTGTATTCGGTCTCTGCTTCCATCTCAACCGTGATCTGCGCGTCCTCCGGTCCTTCTACTTTGAAGGTCATTCCTTCATCGAATACATTCAGATCGGTAACTGCTGTTCCCGGAACAGATTCGTATACGAACATTCCATTTCTCTCCAGCTTTGTGATTTCTTTGAAGGTTTTTACTTTATAAAGATCTCCTCTGTGTTCAAAGTCAGATTTTTTTGCCTTTGCCGCAAGCTCATAATCTCCGAAGCTGATTCCTCCGTCTGCTTCTGTGCGGATTAATTCTTTCACTACTGACATTTTCAAATGCCCTCCTGGTCTTGTCTTTTGTGTTGTGTTGTTTCGTTTCTTTGTGAAAATCATACCATAATCAAAAAGATTTTACCATATAAATTATGAATTTTTATTTTTTTCGAGAACTTTAAACGTAATCTCCTTTTTGCTCATACCGGCCGCTACCGTATCACCTTTCTTTACTGTTCCATTCAGGATGGCTTCTGCCAGCGGATCTTCTATTTTACTCTGGATCGCACGTTTTAACGGACGGGCACCATATTTACTGTCAAAGCTGTTTTCCACAAGATACTCTTTTACGGTGTCGCGGACCTTCAGTTCGATATCCATCTGCTCCCTGCAGCGACGCTCCAGGTCTTTGAGCAGAATCTGCAGAATCTTCTTGGTATCTGCTTTGGTCAGCTGGTGGAATACAATAATCTCATCGATTCGGTTCAGGAATTCCGGTTTAAACATCCGTTTGACTTCCTCCATGACCTGACCCTTCATGTACTCATAGTCCTTGCGTTCATCTTCCTCTGAAAGGAATCCGAGACGCTTTGGCGCTACGATGTTCTGCGCTCCGGCGTTGGATGTCATGATGATACAGGTCTGTTTGAAATCAACTTTTCTTCCCTGTGCATCGGTGATATGACCGTCGTCAAGCACCTGAAGCAGAATATTGAAAACATCCGGGTGGGCTTTTTCAATCTCATCAAACAGGATCACGCTGTACGGATTTCGGCGTACTTTTTCAGAGAGCTGGCCGCCCTCCTCATAACCGACGTATCCCGGAGGAGAACCGATCAGCTTGGAAACACTGTGTTTCTCCATGTATTCCGACATATCAACACGGATCAATGCCTGTTCTGTGCCAAAGACTGCCTCCGCGAGTGCCTTGGAAAGCTCTGTTTTTCCGACACCGGTCGGTCCCAGAAACAGGAACGAACCTGTCGGACGATTCGGATCTTTTAAGCCGACTCTGCCTCGTTTGACAGCCTTCGCCACAGCCGCTACTGCTTCCTCCTGCCCAACGACACGCTTATGGAGCGTCTGTTCCAGTCGTGCCAGGCGTTTCGATTCGCCCTCTGCAAGACGCTGCACCGGAATCTTCGTCCAGGTTGAGACCGTCTTTGCGATTTCTTCCTCCGTCACCTGCAGTTTTCTGCTCTTGCAGCGGCGCTCAAAACGTTTTCTGATCTGCTCTAATTCTTTTTCCAGCTCCTGCTGGCGTGCCTGCAGTTTTTTTGCCTGTTCAAAATCGCCTGCGCTGATGGCAGCTTCTTTTTCCTTCTGCACCTCAAACAGCACCTGCTCCTCTTTTGTCATATTGTCCGGCACCTGATAGCCTGCAAGCTGTACCCCTGCAGATGCTTCGTCGACCAGATCAATCGCTTTATCCGGCAGAAAACGATCATTGATATAGCGCACACTCATTTTTACAGCTGCTTCCAGCGCTTCATCCGTAATTTCTACGCCATGATGGCGCTCGTAGTATGGACGCAGTCCTTTTAAGATATCGAGTGCCTCGCTTTCTGTCGGTTCTTCTACTTTCACCGGCTGAAAACGACGTTCCAGAGCCGCGTCTTTTTCGATATATTTTCGGTATTCCTCCAATGTTGTTGCACCGATGAGCTGAATTTCTCCGCGGGAAAGGGACGGTTTTAAGATATTGGATGCATCGAGTGCTCCCTCTGCACCGCCGGCCCCGATGATAGTGTGAAGTTCATCGATGAACAGCAGAATATTTTCATTTTCCGTAACTTCTTTAACAACGCGTTTGATACGCTCTTCAAATTCACCGCGGTATTTGCTTCCGGCTACCATTCCGGAAAGGTCAAGGACAACAACACGTTTATCGCGGATCGTTTCCGGCACGATTCCAAGCGCAATCCGCTGCGCCAGACCTTCCGCAATCGCTGTTTTTCCGACACCCGGCTCTCCGATCAGACACGGGTTGTTTTTTGTCCGGCGACTTAAGATCTGAATGACACGCTCAATTTCCTGCCCACGGCCGACAACCGGATCGAGTTTTCCTTCACGCGCAAGCTCGGTCAGATCCCGGCTGTACTGATCCAGTGCCGGCGTTTCGCTGCTCTGTGCTCCACCTCTTGTCTGCGGTCCGCGGCCGGTATTTGCATTTCCGCTTCCACCGCCCTGCAGCGGTGTCTCGCCCATGGCAGTAAGGATTGCTCCATATAGTTTCTGAATGTTGATCCCCATGGTAAAAAGCAAACGGGTAGCAACACAGTCACTTTCTTTTAAGATTGCAATCAACAGATGCTCGGTTCCCACAGCTCTGCTCTTAAAACGCGCTGCCTCCGCTTCTGCATTTTCAAGCACTCTGCGTACCCGCGGAGTATAGCCCGGACGGGATTCGGTTACGGTGTTTCCACCCGGTGCAATCAGACGGTCAATCAGTTCGGTAAGCTGTCCGGCATCTACGTGAAACTCAGAAAGCACCATGCCTGCTGTGCCATCCTCCACGTTCAGAAGTCCGATCAGAAGGTGTTCGGTTCCCACGTAATTATGTCCACATTTTTCAGCTGTCCTAACCGCATATGCCAGTGCTTTTTTTGCCTGACTGGTATATCCTTCTCTCATAACACTATTATCTCCTTCATGTTTCGTCTGCGTAATTGCTGTAAATTTCATCTACAAGCTGATGTACTTCTTCTTTTGATATATTTTTGCAGACGGCTTTTGCAAGAATCACCTGCAGATCTTCGCGCAGTTCCTGCATAGCATACAGTTTATCCGCATCGATAGAAATAACGGCTCCTTTTCTTCGATCAATCGAAAGAAGCCCCTCCTGCCGGAGTACGCTGTAGGCCTTATTTACGGTATGCATGTTGATTCCGATATTGTCTGCGAGCTGTCTTACCGAAGGTAGAGTATCTCCTTCCTGAATTCTGGAAGTGGCAATACCCAGAATAATCTGATTTCTCAGCTGGATATAGATCGCTTCATCGCTGTTGAAATCGATCTGTATTGTCTCATAATACATAGTTACACCCTGCTTTCTCGTATCGTTTTGTTATACATATGTTATAACAATTCGCAGACTTTGTCAACAAACGGTTTCCCTACCTGTTTTTCTCGTAGATGATCTGAAGACCTTTCAGAAGCAGATTCTCATCGATGATGATATCATGTCTGCAGTGCGGAATCACAGCTTTCGCCAGACCTCCGGTAGCCACAATCGTGCATTTGCAGCCAAGTTCTTCTTCCATCCGTTCGATCATGCCGTCGATGCTGGCAGCGTTTCCATAAATCATGCCGCCTTTCATACAGTCCAGCGTATTTTTGCCAATGACTTTTTTCGGTGCTGTCAGACTGGTCTGGCTAAGCTGCGCGGCATTTGATACAAGAGCATCCAGCGAAGTACGAAGTCCCGGAAGAATCACGCCTCCGATAAAGCTTCCTTTCTGATCAAGTACACTCATCGTCGTGGCAGTTCCCATATCAATAACAATCTGCGGGCATGTGTATTCATTCAGAGCCGCTACTGCCACAACAACAAGGTCACTTCCTGCCGTTGCAGGGTCGTCCAGTTTGATATTAAGTCCGGTCTTCACACCGGGGCCGACAACTTTGACCGGCTTTTTAATGACTTTTTCTGCCGCACTCCGGCAGAGCTCTGTCACCTGCGGAACAACGGAAGAGATGATACCTCCTTCGATCTGCTCCACCGGAATCTCATACAGTTCCAGTACATTTTTCAGGCTGACTGCGTATTCCAGCTCTGTTTTTGCCTTGTCCGTGGAGAGTCTTTCGATGAAATATGTTTTTTTCCCTTCCACACACCCAAGGACGATGTTCGTGTTGCCGATGTCTATTGCAAGGATCATGATTCAAGTTCCTCCTGTAAAAACTATGAAATGAAATTCTTGTGGTTTTATTATACATGGTGCGGCGCCTTGAGACAAGGAAAAAGAGTTCTCGGTAAATTCCATTTTTTTCTCTTGCGTCCTTGTTGTTTTTATGGTAAAATATATTTTGTTCTGATTACGAACAATGCCGCTGTGGCGGAATTGGTAGACGCACTTGACTCAAAATCAAGCGGTGAATAACCGTGCCGGTTCGAGTCCGGCCAGCGGCATAGCTAAAAAAGATCTGCAAAAACGAAAGTTGATGCAGATCTTTTTTAATTGTCTTCCCTTCAAAAAAGCAGCTTTTGAAAGAAAGAAAACCCCTTTCGCAAAACCCGCCATCTGCCGCACGGTTCTTTTTGAAAGGGGTTTTACTGTTGTTACCTCTTATTTGTTTCCAAACATCTTTTCATATTCCGGTGTTCCATCCAGTGTAGCGAAGTAATCCTTCGGGGTTTCTGCACGGCGGATGACCTCAAAGCTACCATCCTCTTTGAGCAGAACTTCTGCAGATTTTAACTTTCCGTTGTAGTTGTAGCCCATCGAAAAGCCGTGTGCACCTGTATCGTGGATAAAGAGAAGATCTCCGACCTCTACTTCCGGCAGCATTCTGTCGATAGCAAATTTGTCATTGTTTTCGCATAAGGAACCCGTTACGTCATATTTGTGATCGCACGGCTGATCTTCTTTTCCCATCACCGTGATGTGGTGGTAAGCGCCGTACATTGCCGGTCGCATCAGGTTGACCGCGCATGCATCACAGCCGATATACTCTTTGTAAATGTGTTTCTGATGGATTGCGCGCGTAACGAGTCCGCCGTACGGTCCCATCATGAAACGGCCCATTTCCGTGTAAATTGCAACATCGCCCATGCCGGCTGATGAGCGCAGCACCAGAATTTTTGCATTCGGCTTCTCCTCGAGCGGATACCAGCCGATCACCGGACCGTCTGTGCCGTCATCTCCAAGATGCTGCACGCGGTACTCCGGCCAGGAAATCCGGTAGGAAACACCCATCAGGGATACCGTAAACTCGTGTTTTTCGGCGTCATACGGTACATTACACCGGCTGGAAATCTCCGCCGGATCCGCGTTCTGGTATACTTCCAGGTAATGTTCATAGGGAATCCGTTCTTTGCTGTCTTTTTCGTAATTCAAGTCTACTGCCATGTGAATCCAATTCCTCTCAAAAAAAGGTTCTCACTTCCGTTTTTATACTTCTACAGACGGGAACATCGCTGTGTCCGTGTGCGGCAGGAAGCAGGCCGCTACAAATTCATCCATATACGTCGGTACGGTCGAGAGCTCCAGATACGTCATGTTCCGGGCAACCTCGTACGTCTTCTTCTCTGCCGCTGTCGATAAGAGCATCGAATACGCGCCGGTCAGGGAAGAGTTGCCGATGTAATGGAAATTTTCCAGCGGGATGTCCG
>JABLTP010035693.1_pt1 | contig 17238 bp, 15 predicted proteins | sample 7160111 | NCBI WGS metagenome assembly JABLTP01 (sample SAMN14651227, study PRJNA627086) | human gut metagenome | isolation source: feces | host: Homo sapiens
CGATTACCACCGATCCGCAGCCGAAAATGTCGGAATCGGAGCAGATGCAGGAGATGCAGCTGTGACCGGCAGCGCGTTCCGCACCGTCGCGCCCGTGTCGGCGGTTTGTGCGGCTTTCCGGACACAGCCGAGCGCGTACCCGCCAAACACCAGAAAACCGGACGTTGCGCCGGTGTGCGGGAGCTTTACGGGAACGGCAGGCACAGAAGGAAACCGCCTGCGGGCGGTTTTCGGCGGAGGGAGAAGCCGCAATCGGCGAGGCAGGACAAAGCCGCGGTGTCGTGCGCGCCCCGCGGCGGTCACATCTGCCCGCGGTGCGGGCAGTTCAGGGTTTTCGCGGAGGGGTTGTTGCGAGGGCAAAAATAGCCTTGTTGGGGTCAGAAAGGCAAAATGCCCCGCTGTTTCAAGGAAAACAGCGGGGTTACACACAGAAAATGGAGGAAAAACGGCATGGCGAGCAATAAGATCAAGTTTCCGCTCTGGCTGACGCCGGAGTGCAAACAGGTCGTGGAAGATAACTACCGTGAGGATCAATGCCAGAGCCGGAGCGAGTTCATCGAAAAGGCGATCTGGTTTTACGCAGGGTTTCTGCACACGCTGGATGCAGGCGCATATCTCCCGCGTGTCTTGAAGCAGATGCTGGATGGTACGCTTGGCATATTTGCAGAGCGCATCGGTCGACAGCTTTTCAAACTGGCGGTCGAGCAGAACGTCAACAATCACATCCTCGCTTCGGATACAGACATTGACGCGGCACGGTACATGAAAATGCACACGCTCAGCATGGAGCAGGTCAGGGGTACAAACGGAAAAATCTCGTTTGTGGACGTATTGCAATAGGAAAAGGCGTTGTAACGGATGGCAAAACTGATTCAGAAAAGCGGCTTTCTCAGCAAAAAAACGGGCTGGTCGTTATATGAAATATATCGCTATACGTGACGGTGTAGAAATCTTGAATGAGGACGCAGAGGGCATTTATATGCGCTATATTGCTACCCGCCCGCGCGCGGAAACGCATGAGGGGCATGGACTCTTCGGTGCAGAGCCGCACGTCGATTTGGAAAAGACCATGCAAGAATTGAAAACGCATGAGGGCAACGTCTGGACGATCATCTATTCCCTGCATCGTGAGGACGCGGAGCGTTTGGGATATAACAATGCCGCAGCATGGCGCAAGCTGCTCGTCAGCCAACAGAATAAGTTTGCGGAAGCGTTTCATATTCCAGCGTCGGCACTGCACTGGTACGCAGCTTACCACGATGCGGATACGCACCCGCATATTCACATGATGATCTGGACAGACCAGAAGACGGTTTTGAAGCGGGATGCTGTCGTGAAATTGCGCTCTGTGATGACAAACAGCATCTTTCAGGCAGAATTAGAAAATCTCTATATTCGGAAGGACGCAGCCTATAAGGACGTGAGCGAAGCGGCGCGAGAAGTCATGCGTGAACTCGTTGACCGTATGGAATCCGTCTCCGCCCAGCCCGCGTCCATCCAACAAAAGCTGTTGGAGCTTGCGCTGGAGCTGCGCACGACCAGCGGCAAAAAGCAGTACGCTTATCTTAAAAAGCCGCTTAAGGATATGGTAGATTCCATCGTGGATGAACTGGAAAAGCTGCCGGAGGTGGCAGCATATTATTCCGTCTGGAATGGTCTGCGCGACACGCTGGAGGGCTACTATAAAAACCGACCCCGGCAGCACAATCCGCTCTCGCGGCAGAAGGAATTCCGCGCGATCAAGAATGCCATCATTCAAGAAGCGGAGCGTTTGCGGCAGCAGATGGAGCAAACGCAGGCAGCGACGGAACAGGACTCTTCGCAGGATGAAGAACCGTCTGTGGAGAAAACTTCATCGGACACTTCTACAAATCCGACGCTTGCAGATGAAAAAACTTCATCCACAGCTTCTCACCATGCGCGACTTCCATCCGAGTATCTTCTGAATTCAACCGTCCGCCTGTTTCACCAGATGGGACAAATCTTCCGCGACAATGCCGCGCCGCCCAGCAATCCAATGGGCATCCGTGTGGACTCCAAGCGCCGCAAAAAGCTCATGCAAAAGCGGCTGGCAATGGGTCATAAGCAGGATGATCATGAGCAGGAGCAGGGCTACGGTCAGACGCTGCATTAAAAAACAGGCCCCGGAAAGCGGAGCTTGTAAATTTAATCTGTTTCCTTTGGATTGGCTTCTGCAAGAAGTCGATCAAAGTCGCTTTGATAAGACTGGTCCTGCAAAACACGGTATTTCTCAAATTCACTTTCAGCGAAAGCCTTTGCGATTGCCGCAGTCACTTTACCCTTGTCCCGCAAAATTTCCGCATCGTTAAACTGTAAAAAGGCGTCTAGCTTGGAAGCCCAGTCTGCCATCGTCATAGGAATGTGTCTGCGCGCTTGACGGGTCGCATAGTCCAGATACATGGTTACGATCTCGTTCAATTCGTGTAGTTCATCCGAGGAAAGATAGTTCTTTGCAACAGAAACGTCTGCCTTTACGATTTTTCCGTTTGGCGCGTTACGCCATGTCGTAAGACCCATATGTTCCTTCTTGTGGTCTGCACGGTTCACAATGACTTCGGCGGCGGTACTGCCATGAACGGCATAATGCATTTTGTTTTAAACGGTTGCGAAAAAGTCTTTTGTGATTTGACTGTCCAGAGAATAATCGACAGCAGTGGCATATATATCTGTGATCTTCTGATAGAAACGGCGCTCACTGGCGCGAATCTCCTGGATTTCAGAAATCAGATGGTCAAAATAATCCTCATCAAAGATTTGACCATTGATCAACCGGTTCTTGTCCAATACATAGCCTTGCTTCGCAAAGGTGTCCAAGACCTTGGTGGCCCACTGCCGGAATTGCGCTGCGCGCTCAGAATTGACACGATAGCCGACAGAAATGATAGCAGGCAGCGAATAAAACAGATATTGATAGGTGCGTCCGTTATCAGCAACTTGTGCAAATTTTGCACAAGTTGTTTTTTCGTCCAGTTCACCGGCAGCGTATATATTTTTCAGATGCTTGGTAATGACACTTCGATCTGCATCAAATAGCTGAGAGATTCCCTTTTGTGTAAGCCAAACGGTGCCACCCTGCACGCGAACTTCAATGCCGGATTCACCGGAATCTTTTGTGAAAACGAGAAAGTCGACTGTGCTGTTCCGAATCTGAAGTTTTTTTATTTCCTGCTTATCCATTGTTCATTGCGCCTCGCTTGCAATTAGTTTCGGCTTGACCGGCAATACCTGTGTACAACTTTATTCTATATGAAAATGCAGAAGATTACAATCTATAAAAAGAGGTGGCGATATTTATCAGCAAATTTATTGAATTTACCCCAGAACAAAAAGAACGTGCCGCAACCGTTGATCTCGAAGAATTTCTTCTCCGGCAAGGGGAAAAGTTCATCAAATCCGGGCGGGAAAAGCGGCTTGCCAGCGACCACAGCATTACGGTGCGCGGCTGCGAGTGGTTCGACCATGCCTCGAATGAGGGCGGTCGAGCCGTCAGTTTTATACAAAAATATTACGGCAAGAGCTACGTCGAAGCCATGTCCATGCTGTTGGGCGAGAGCATGGAGCCGTTTTATCCGCAGGCAAAAAAACAGGAGCCGACTGAGCAAAAGCCCTTCGCACCGCCTGTTCCGAACGCGAATATGCACCGCGTATTTGCGTATCTTCTCAAAACGCGCGGGCTGGACGCGGATGTTGTTTCGTACTTTGCCCACAGAAAACTGCTCTATGAGGACGCAGCGCATCATAATGCCGTGTTCATTGGCACGGACGAAGGAAACTGCCCACGCCACGCACATCTGCGCAGCACAAACAGCTTCGGAAAAGCCTTTCGTCTGAACGTCGAGTCCAGCGATCCGCGTTACAGTTTTCATCATACCGGCACGGACGGAAGCCTGTATGTGTTTGAAGCGCCCATTGATATGCTGTCGTATATCTCCATGAACCCGCATCAGTGGCAGGAACACAGCTATGTAGCCTGCTGCGGCACGTCGCCGATTCCGGTGGTACAGATGCTACAACCGGATACGCAGATCGTCTATCTCTGCCTCGATAATGACAAAGCTGGTCACGCTGCAAGTGAGCGGATGGCAGAGCTTCTGCGCGAACGCGACGTTATGACGGAACGACTTGTACCGGAACTGAAAGACTGGAACGACGATCTTCTTCATACATTATAAATATGGATGGCAAATAGCAAACGCGGACGCTCCCCGCCAAGGGGAACGTCCGCGCATTTGCTGTCACCAGCACCGTGACACTACGGCGTAGCTTGAAGGGTAAACTCTAGCCGAGATCTAACACAGACAAACAATTAAAAGTCTCAGCATCGCTTATAATCGTTCTACTACTTACAGAATTGGTCTGTCTCAACCAATCCCAAGTGTTGCAGGATCTGGTGGAGCTCTGCTTCTTGCGGCATAGCTGTGGGAAGCGAGTTGCCAGAGTGTATTTCCCAACGCTCGGTATGCCAGAGCGTCTGATTCGGCTCGATCATTTGCAGCGGAGAAAGCGACTCCACCTCGACGCCCCAGTCTGCATCATAGGTCTCAAAATTACAGCCGAAGTCCGGGTATTCGCGTGCTGCCTCCCATGCAAAGCGCTTGATATAGCATTGCTGATGGACAAATGCCACTGCCCAGCCCTGCGTATTCCGGCAGCCAAGCTTTAGCGGTTCGGCACGCGCAGGATCGCAATGTACAACATGATACGCGTCGAAAAACTGCATCCGCGCGTCCTGCATCTTCGTGTACGGCCAAATAATGAGGCTGCGGTTCGGAAGGTAGCCCGTATCCTCACAGCTCCCCGCAAACACGACCGTACTGCCGGGTGCGCAGGCACTGATGCCCCACGCGGCACACTGAACTGCCCATGCGCCGGTGTTTTTAATGCCGATCTGCACCTCCACATCCTCTGGACGCAGGGTCACACGCAGCCGTTTCTGCATTTGTGTCCATGCCTCCGGCTGCGCGTCCACAATGAGGCTGTCGCCGAGCACCGAATAGGACTCCACGGGGCGGCTGTCCGAGATATAGCTTCTGGGGAACGTCTCCGGGCAATGGCAGATACGGAAGCCGCCGTACACATGGCAGACAGAGCCGTCCGGCAAAACATCCGCCTCCAGCACATCCTCTGCGAATACATTCTGGTATCCTTCCGCGCTGAAGTGCAAGATCCGCGGGCCGACGTCCAGCGTTACGATCAGCTCTTTTCCATAGCCGCGCAGAAATACGGCGCGGCCAAGACCTTTATAGTCATTCAGATATTCAAATTCCATACGGTTCTCCTGCGTTTCGGATAGAATGGACAGGGACGCCCTGTCAGGCGTCCCTGTTAGGATTATTTCTGCTTGTTCTTGGAGGAAATGTCGAACAGGACTGCAATGAGAAGGACAACGCCCTTGATCGCCTGCTGCCAGTCAACATTGATGCCGAGGATGGACATACCGTTATTCAGAACACCCATGATCAGTGCGCCGATGATCGCGCCGCCCACCGTGCCGACGCCGCCGGTGGCCGAAGCACCGCCGATGTAGCACGAGGCGATGGCGTCCATTTCAAAGCCGGTGCCCGCCTTCGGCGTTGCCGCGTTCAGACGCCCGGAGAAAACGATGCCCGCCACAGCCGCCAGAAGCCCCATGTTGGTAAAGGCGAGGAACTTGATACGCTTTGTATCGATGCCGGAGAGCTTTGCCGCTTTTTCGTTGCCGCCCAGTGCGTAAAGCTGGCGGCCCATTACGGTTTTGGTCGTGAAGAAGTAATAGATCAGGAACAAAATGGCCAGCAGGACCAGGACAGACGGGATGCCCTCATAGCGGCCGAGCCAGAAGCAAAAGAATACGATCGCCACGCAGCTGAGCACGAGCTTGACCGTAAAGGAGGCTGCGCTGGGAACTTCCGCGCCAAAGCGGATCATCTGCCGCCGTGAGCGAAGCTGCGACCAGACAAGGAACGGGCAGATAAGCGCGCCGATGATGACGGCGGAGAACTTCATACCGCCCAGCGGCAGGAAGTCCGGCAGGAAGCCGGTCGAGATCGCCTGATAGGTCTCCGGGTACGGTGCAAGCGTCCGTCCTGCGAGCAGAACGAGTGTCAAGCCGCGGAAGATCAGCATGGAGGCAAGCGTAGCGATAAACGCGGGAACTTCTTTATAGGCAATGAAGAAGCCATTCACTGCGCCGATCGCAATACCAACCAGCAGACCGACCAGCATGGCAAACCACGGGCTAATACTGCCGATGATGCACATCTTTGCCGTGACCGCGCCTACGAACGCGACATAAGAGCCGACGCCGAGGTCAATGTTGCCGCCGGTGATGATACAAAGCAGCATACCGATCGCCAGGATCAGAACATAGCTGTTCTGCTGAATGAGGTTCGTGACATTCTGCGGAACGAGCAGAACGCCCTGCGTCAGGATCTCGAACATCAGCACAATGATCACAAAGGCGATGAGAATGGTGTTCTTTTTCAAGGCGCTTTTTAACGCGCCGCTTTTCGTTTTCATTTTGTAGCTCCTTCCTTGCTGCTGCTTTTCATAATACAGGACATGACAGCCTCCTGCGAGAACTGCGGCCGATCCAGTTCGCCTACGATTTTGCCCTCGTTCATGACATAAATGCGGTCGCACATGCCCAGAAGCTCAGCCATTTCGGAGGAGATAAAGATCACAGCTTTGCCCTGTGCAGCCAGTTCATTGATGATGCTGTATATTTCGCGCTTTGCACCGACGTCGATACCACGGGTCGGCTCGTCCAGGATCAGAACATCCGGCGCGGTCAAAATCCAGCGCGCCAGAACGACCTTTTGCTGGTTGCCGCCCGAAAGATTCACGGTTTTCTGATAGATCGTCGGACATTTGACGTTCAGTTCCTTTGCCTTTGCCTGTGCCTCCCGAATCTCCAGCGACCGATTCCGCACGCCTCGGTTGGAGAGCTTTTTGAGGCTGGAGAGGACGATATTGTCACAGACGGATTCGCCGAGCACCAGACCGGCAGCCTTTCGGTCTTCGGTCGCATACGCCAGACCGTCATCGATCGCCTCGCTGACGCGCTTATAGCGGACGGGCTTATCCTCTTTCAGAATTTCGCCTGAAAAAGAAGTGCCATAGCTTCCGGCGTAAAGACTGAGCGCCAGCTCCGTCCGTCCCGCGCCCATAAGACCGGCAAGTCCGATGACTTCACCCTTGCGTACATGCAGGCTGATGTTGTCGAGCACCTTTTTCTCGGCGTCGCCGTTGCACACGCTCCAGTTGCGGATCTCAAACATCGTCGGACCGAGCGTAACATTTCTGGCGGGGTAGACGTCCAGAATTTCGCGTCCGACCATGCCGCGGATGATTCGCTCTTCGGAAAGCTCGTCCGTCCGCCGGTCCAGCGTTTCGATCGTGCGCCCGTCACGGAGAATTGTGATCTTATCGGAGATCTGCTCCAGCTCATTGAGCTTATGAGAAATAATAATGCTCGTCATGCCCTCGGCTTTCAGCTTGACCAGTAGGTCCAAAAGCCGCTGCGCGTCCGTCTCGTTCAGGGAGGATGTCGGCTCATCCAGGATCAGAAGCCGGACGTTTTTGCTCAGTGCCTTCGCAATTTCCACCAGCTGCTGCTGACCGGGGCTAATATCTTTTACAAGTGTGTAAATGGAGCCCGTATAGCCGACTCTTTTCAGCAGTTCGCCTGCGCGTTTATAGGTCTCGCCCCAGTTGATCACACCGTTATGTTCAATTTCATTGCTTAAAAATACGTTTTCTGCGACTGACAGATACGGGATCAATGCCAGCTCCTGATGAATGATCGCAATGCCTTTTGCTTCACTTTCTTTGATCCCCTTGAAACGGCAGACCTCGCCGTCGAAGATGATCTCGCCGGTATAGCTGCCATAGGGATAAACGCCGCTGAGAATATTCATCAGCGTTGATTTTCCTGCGCCGTTTTCTCCGCACAGGGCATGAATTTCGGTTTCTTCTACAACAAGATTCACATCGTCCAGCGCCTTGACGCCTGGAAACGTCTTTGTGATATGCTGCATTTCAAGAATTGTCTTGCTCAATCTATCACCCTTTTCTTCGTGTATCGGTCTTTCCCTCATATCGGTTCAAGTGACCCGTGTACCGCTAGTGCGGTACACGGGCTGCCTGTATGCAATCTTTACTCGACAATTCCTGCCCAGGTGTCGTCTGCCTTATCGTAGAAACCGCTCTCGAAGAGCTTCATGTAGTTCGATGCGTCGATGTTATCGACCTCGCACAGGTAAGCGGGGACGACCTTCACGCCGTTATCATAGGTCGTGGTGTCGTTGACGGGGATCTCCGTGCCCTTGACCAGCGCATCGACCATCTGCGCGCAGATCTCTGCGGGCTTACGGAAGTCCTTCCAGACCGTCTGTGCCTGCTCACCGGCAATGATGGACTTGACGGAGGCGACTTCAGCGTCCTGACCGGTGACAATGGGAAGCGGGCGGTCAGCCGTGCCGTAACCGGCGTTCTTCAGAGAGGAAATGACGCCAATGGACAGACCGTCATAGGGAACGAGGACTGCGTCGAGCGTGCTGCCGTCGGAATAGTAGGCGGTGATGAGGTTATCCATACGAGTCTGAGCGACTGCGCCGTCCCAGTTCTGAATGCCGCACTGTTCAATGCCAAACTGGCCGGACTTGACAACGATCTTGCCCTCGTCGATGTAGGGCTGGAGCAGCGCGATCGCGCCGTCATAGAAATAATAGGAGTTGTTGTCGTCAGGAGAGCCGCAGAAAATCTCGAGGTTGAACGGACCTTCCGCGCCGGTATCCAGACCGAGCTTTTCAATGATGTACTTTGCTTCGGCTTCGCCGACCTTGGTGTTGTCAAAGGTCACATAGCAGTCTACGTCCGGCGTGTTCATCAGCAGGCGGTCATAAGCGATGACCTTGACGCCCTGCTTTGCAGCCTTCGCCAAGACCTCTGTCAGAGCGCCGCCGTCAACGGAGGCAACGATCAGGACCTTTGCCCCCTTGGTGATCATGTTTTCGATCTGATTGACCTGTGTTGCGGGAACGTCTTCTGCCCACTGCTCATCAAACTTGGTGTAGCCGAGCTCTCTGAGGAAGTCTTTGGTAAATTCACAGTGGCGCAGCCAGCTTTCGTCAGAGTGAGTCGGCATGGAAATGCCAATCAGCACATCGGATGTCTGCCCGTCTGCGGCGGGGGCATCGGCCTGCTTGGCGCAGCCGGCAAACACCAGAAGGGTCGCCAGAGCAAGCAGAATTGCAAGAACTTTTTTCATTTTTCTTACCTCCAGTTAATTTTGTAAGGCATCCAGCGCCTTGACAACAAATTTTTGCGGTGCGGATATCTTAAATTCTCAACTCGTCTATATATGTGTACAAGCTAGGTGAGACAAAACCGCACCTGTTCAGTCTGCCGGGCGGCATATCATAGCCGCACGACAGACTGGCGTTCGATCAGCTTCGGCTGGTATAGATGCTGGCGCGGCTGCACAATCTCGCCCCGCAGCATCTGCAATAAACAATCGGCAGCGTCCTCGCCCATAATATCCTTGGGGTGCGTGACGGAGGTGATCTGCGGCAGCGAGGCGGCGGCAAGCGCCGTATCGTCGTAGCCGATCACCGAAACATCCTCCGGCACACGCACGCCGATCTGTGCGAAAAAGTGATAGCAATCCACGGCAAGCAGATCGTTATAGCAGACGATCGCGGTGATCTGCCGGCTTTGCAGCAGCGCCTGCAGCGCAGGCTGGTACTCGCCGTCCGCGTCGAGGATCTGCGGTGTGAACGAATGCTCTTCCATGGCGCGGCAGTAGCCGCGGGTACGAAAAACAGAATCGCGGTAGCTGCTGCGGAACAGGCCGAGAATCTTCCGATGCCCCATGGCGATCAGATGCTCCGTTGCCAGCTTGCCGCCGTAAACGTCGTCCGTCATATACCCGACAAGGTCCTGATCGCGGAATTTTCCGTCGATGGTGACAACGGGGATGCCTGCCGCTTGGCAGCTCTCCAGCTCCTGCAGAAGCTCCTCGGAAATGTCCTGCACGCGGCGATACGGCTGGATAATGATGCCGGACGTGCCGCGGCTGATGATCTGCTGAAGCAGCTTCTCGAACATTTCCACATTATCGCGCGTATCGTTCAGCACGAGCTGATACCCTTCCCGATCGAGCACACGACCAATGCCGCTGAGAAAATACGGTGCAAAGTAGTTATCACCTGTATCCAGCAGCACGTCAATACTCTTTTTTGCCTGCCGCGGCAGAGCGACGCAAAAGGTTCCCCGCCCACGTTCCTTTGCAAGGCAGCCATTATTGACAAGTTCCGTCAGTGCGGCGCGAACCGTCATTCTGGCAACGTGATAATGCTCCAGCATCTCCGTTTCCGACATCAGCTTATCGCCGATCTTGATCTGCCCGGATAAAATCTGCTGTTCAATATCCCGCTTGATCTGCTGGTACATGGGCTCAAAGCTCTTGCGATCGATCATGGTATCACTCCATTCTGTCAACAGAAATCAAAAAGTTTATACTATCATACCAGATTCGACCGCGTTTTGTAAAGCAGTTACATCAAAGCTGAATGCATTCGATATTCAGCATATCAGCCAGCATTCTCCAGCGGCGGGAAATGTCACCGAGGTTGATGACCTCGTGATGCGTTCCGCCATTGCGGATCCAATTCTCCACGCATTTTGCCGGACCGCAGTCCGGACGCCAGAAGAAATAGGGCATTTCGTTGTTTTTCATCTGGTTATCAGGCAACATATCGCCGTTGCAGACCAGAAGCCGGAAGCGGTCGCCGCAAACAGGTGCGAGGCTGGTCAGCGTTGCGCGCCCAACACGCGGTGTAAAGCGCGGCGTCGGCGGATTGGCAAGCCCACCCTCGCCGAGATAGCGGTCGATGATCTGCGGCGGAACGTCCGTACGGTGTGTTGACCAGTTTCCTTCGCCTGCGTGGCAGAAGATAATGGCGTTGCGCCCAAAGTCCATGGAGTACATCTCGGTAAAGTTGCCGTCATCATCGCCGATGCAATGCGCCGTGGCAACCATCGCCGCGCAGAGGCTGTCGCCTTCCGCTGCATAGCCGTAGCCATCCGCCATCAGGTGTGATGCCGCCAGCAGCGGGAGCTGCTTGAAGCGCCCATCCTCGGCAAAAATATCAAACTGCGCGGTGAATGCGTCCAGGCCATGGGCATCCAGATACTTTTTGAAGCCGAAGTACATTTTGATGGCTTCATAGTGGCTTTCGTAGGAGAGCTTCGGGTCAATTACAAAGTGCTCACGATCCCATGCGATCCGCGCGTCGATCTCTTCCTTCGTCGTCTCGTTCATGAACTGCACGACGCTGCCGATGCAGTCATAGCGGTATTCAGGACCGATCTTTTTGAGGATCGACATATCGTCCGCCAGAATGTCGTTCATGCCGGGCATCTTACCGATCACGCCAACCTTCATCCGCCGCAGGAACGTCCAGGTCTGCGCTGCCTTGGCGAAGTCCTGTACAAACGCCTTAAACTCCGGCTCGTGCCGGTTGCCGGCAAAGAACTGGCACTTGAGTCCCATGCGCGTAATGGCACAGGCGTTATCCTGCGCGCCGTGTACGCCCTGATTGACGGTCAGCATAAGCTCATCCCAGTCATCGCCGACGGTCTGGTCCGGCTGCACAACAGCAAAGCCGAGCGGCAGATGGTTTTCCTGCAGTGCGCGCACAAGCCACGAGCCCTGTGAATAGGTCAGAAGGATGATGAGCATACCGTCGAGATCGCGGCTGTTCATGTTGCGCACCTTGGACTCAATATCCGCGCGATTCATGGCTGCACCGGGGAAATAGATCTCCGCGACGTCTGCAAGGTCATGGACAATCTCCCGTGCATACGCCTCCTGACGGGAGGTGATGCCAGGGAAGATCGGTTCATAGCCGTCCGTCATCAGACCGAGCAGCCCGAGACGCGGCAATCTGCGTTCTCTCATATTGATTTCGTTCCTTTCTGAAATAGAATTTCATTACACTGGAATACCTGTTGATAGCGCCGGTAGAACGGTTCATATACCGCATGAACCTGCGCGTTCGGGTGAACGATCTGCGCAATCCTGTTGCAGCGCTGCGCTTCGGTGATCGTCTCCCAATCGCCCATCTGCACGGCAGCGAGCATCGCCGCGCCCATGCTGCCGCATTCATTTTGCTCCATCAGCACCAGCTCTGTGCCGGTGATGTCAGCAATCATCTGATTCCAGAACGCGTTTTTAGAGCCGCCGCCGAAGAAATGTACTCGCTTGGCATCTACGCCGAGCGAACGCAGCAGTTCGAGATTTTCGCGAAGCATGAAACCGATGCTCTCTAATACGGCGCGCACAAGTTCAGCCTTACCGGTGCTCAGCGTCAGTCCGAAGAAGACGCCTGACGCCTCCGGCAGGAGCTTTGGCTGAAGGCTGCCGGAAAAGTACGGTAAAAGCGTCAGCCCGCCCGCACCGGCAGGTGCAGTCGCGGCAAGCGCGCACAGGGTATCATAAATATTCTGGTTTTCTTCCGCACATTTGCGTGCTTCTGCGGCAAAAACCGTATCTTTGAGCCACTTAAAGACGATGCCCGCCGCTGGGCAGAACGGCAGCAGCACGCGCTGCTGCGGCGCATAGCCGCGATAAACGATCATCGGCGGCTGCGGAAGCGCGGACGCATCGTAGCTGCAGGTCATGACCATGGCAGTGCCGATCGTCGCGGTCAGGATTCCCGGCTGCAAACCGCCGCCGCCAATTGCCGCAGCGATCTGGTCCATCGCACCCATCACAACGCGGACGTTTTCGCGCAGCCCCAGAGCCTGTGCCGCCTCCTGACGCAACGCCCCTGCGCACTCACCGCAGGCAAGAATCTGCGGCAGCTTCGCCTCGTCCAGGGAGAGCGCACGCAAAAGCTCCGTCATATACCCGCCAGTCTGCAGACTATACCAGCCTGTAGAGGTTTGCAGGGAGGGCTCGGTCACAAACTGCCCCGTCAGGCGCATGACCAGATAATCCTCCAGCAGTAAAAAACGATGTGCACGCTGGTAGATCTCCGGCTGCTGCTCACGAAACCAGAGCAGCTTACTTAGCGGCAGTGCGCCGCCGAGGTCCGTTACGCCGGTCTGTTCATAAAGGGCTTCAGGGGAAATGACAGCGGCGATCTCTTCTGCCTGCTCGCCTGCGCGGCTGTCAAGCCAGACCACAGCGTTACTCAGCGCGTTGCCCTGCGCATCGACAGGGATCATCGTTTCACCCTGTGTAGTAATGCAGATAGCGGCGACCTGTTCCAGCGAGACTTCCGTTTTCAGATGCGCCACCGCGCGGCACATCGCGTCCCAGTAATCCTCGCTGTTCATCTCGATCCGCCCGCCGTCCGTAATCAGATCGTACTCTTCAATGCACTGTGCGAGCATTTTGAGCTCCGCGTCGATCAGGCCGGCTTTGATGGAGGTTGTGCCGTAATCAAAGGTCAGATAATGATTCATGTTGGCTCTCCATTTCCTGTATGTAAGCCTCATTCTAAGAGCGATTCCGTGAAAAGTCAATAACTTATCTATATGTTTGTATATGTAACTAGAAATCAGGAGTGCGATTTGGTGAAATCGCCTATATTCACGTGCAAGCCTTTTCACTATAATAATTATGCCAATATACCCAGTTTTGATAGGATATATCTGATTTTATTATCCGCGACGCAGAAAAGAAAAACCCGGCATTGACAAAAGCTGTGATCCATGGCATAATGCAACATATACATATAACTGTATATGTCAGGAGGCTATCATGCAGTATCAGGAACAAAAGCTGTACACCGGCAATCCGCGCCAGTTGTTTTCAGTTCGGGAGTCCCGCTTGCTCGGCGGAAAGATGGATGGTGTGCGCGTTGCCGATATTCACAACGGCGGCAATTTGGAGGTGTGCGTGGCGGTGGACCGCTGCATGGACATTCCGGAGATCCGCTATCGCGGGCGCGTGCTCAACTATATTACTCCGAATGGGATCGTGCACCCGTCCTATTATAACTGCTTTGGCGAGGGCTGGAGCGAGGCGTTCGCGGGCGGTCTGCTGTACACTTGCGGGCTGAGCAACACTGGGTTGCGGGAAGACACAGACTGGCTGACGCAGAAGGAGCACGGGTGCATTGCCAACACACCGGCGGAGCAGTTTGCCGTGCGCATCACGGAATCTGGCGACGGACCTGCTGCGGAACTCTCCGGCGTTATGCGCGAGGGGATGCTGGCGGGCATTCGCCTCAAGATGGTGCGGACGATCCGCGTGAGCTACCTGCGCGATGAAATTGAAGTGGTAGATATGGTCAGCAACGAGGGCTTTCGTACCGCGCCGCATATGATCCTGTATCACTGCAACTTGGGCTACCCCCTTTTGCAGCCGGATTCCGCCTTTTTTATCCCGAACCGTGGCGTCCGCGCACGCACACCGTTTGCTGAGACGCATCTGCCGGAACTGAATACAATCCTCCCGCCGCAGGATGAGTTGGAGGAAATGTGCTATTATTACATGCCTGCACCCGATGAAAGCGGCTGGGAGCAGGTCCGCTTGGAAAACCGACGTGAGCATATCGGGCTGACGCTCTCGTTTGACACCGCTACGCTGCCGCATTTTGTGCAGTGGAAGAATTTCGTCAAGGGCGAGTATGTGATGGGCTTGGAGCCTGCCAACTGCACCATTGACGGCCGCAGCGACGCACTTGCACGCGGACAGATGCAGTTCTTAGAACCTGGACAGAGCGCGACCTATCGCCTGAAATTCCATTTTGACGACACAAAGGAGTGAGAACAGATGGAACTGATGAAAAAGCACGTCGATCTCGACCGGCTGGAGGTTCTATACGAGATGCCGTTTGAGCAAGCTGCGCTTGAACGTGACTTTGATGTGCGCGGCGGCTGCTGGACGCTGCAGGATGGTACGCTGATCGGCGCAAATCGAGAAAATAACCCTGGTATGATCATCTCCCGTCAGGATTTTTTCGGGCCTGTCATGCTGGATTTTGAAGCACGTACCATTCTGCCCTGTACGCACGACATCAATTGTATGTGGAGCGGGAGCTGGGATTATGAAACGAACACCCGCGCACTTGCCTACGTCGCTGGTCTGGAGGGTTGGTGGGACGGTAAGGTCGGATTTGAAAAATCACCGGAATACCGGCTGAACTGCGGGACGCAGATGCTGAATTTTGAACCCGGACGGTATTACCACATCCAGTGCGGCTCGATCGGCGGGCACATTTTTGTCATGGTGGACGGTGTACTTGCGCTGGAGGTCACAGATCCTGACCCGATCGACCAGAATCAATTCGGCAAGGTCGGCTTTGAGGCATATTGCAGCCAGATTCAGATCCGCAAATTCAGCGTAAAACGGCTGTCCTATACCGAAACGAGTCCTAAATACATACCCGAATTTTAAGGAGGGCGTCAATATGAAACCAACGATTCGCACCCCGTATTTTGAGGTTGGAACGAAAAACTATGTGTACGGCGACAAGCTCCTGGAGTACGCCAAGGCAGCGGACGCGGCAGCGGAGAAGTACGACATCGACGTGCTGTTCATCTGCCCGGCGCTGGAGGTCCGCCGTGTGGCGGAAAACACGAAGCACCTGTTCGTGCTGGCGACGTATATGGATACGCTCCGCCCCGGCCGCGGCTGCGCGGATATCCTGCCGGAGGGCTTGAAGGCTGCCGGTGCGGTCGGCGTGATGATCAACCACTGCGAAAAGCCCATGAGCCTGCCACAGATGAAAAAGACCATCGACCGCGCGCGGGAGCTGGACTTCCTCGTCTTCGCCTGCGCCGATACGCTGGATGAAGCCAAGGCCATCGCCCAGCTGCACCCCGACATCATCAACCCCGAGCCCTCCGAGATCATCGGCGGCGGCAAGGGCGCGAGCCCCATGGCATATGTCCGGGATTCCATCAAGGTCATCAAGGAGATCGACCCCAATATCATGGTCGAGCAGGCGGCGGGCATCACCTGCGGGCAGGAGGTCTATGACTTCATCATGGCTGGTTCCGAAGCCGCCGGTGCGGCCTCCGGCATCATGAACGCCGCAGACCCCATCGCCATGATCGACGAAATGATCGCCGCCACGCGCCGCGCGGCCGACGATCTGAAAAAACAGGAGGGCTGATATGGTTTACAGAGAAAGTTTGAAGCTCCAGTCGCGTGACCGCGCGGTCTCGTTCCACGATGTGACCCAGCAGGTCAAGGAGATCGCCGCAAAGTCCGGCATGAAAAACGGTATCTGCGTCGTCTACTCGCACCACACCACCTGCTCCGTCATCACGCAGGAATGCGCGTTCGACATGTCCATGACGGGCCTCGAGACGCTGCAACAGGATCTGGTCAACGTCTTTGAGGAGTGGATCCCCACCTGCCGGTATGAGGGCATGTATCTGCATCCCGGCCGCAAGGCGCTGGACTTTGCCGAGTCCGTCGGCGAAGACAACTTCGGCTGCCACAACACCGACGCGCACCTGCGCTCGTCCATCATCGGCCGGAACGTCACCATCGTGATGGAGGACGGCGAGCTGGACCTCGGCGAATTCGGCCGCATCCACTTCATCGACTGGGATCAGACCCGCGCGCGCAAGCGCACCGTGCAGGTCATGCTGATTGGCGAGTAAGGCCGCGAATTTATCATACGATTTATATTTGGAGGTCAACACAATGGAATTCAAGGTTTATCAGAAAGAACTCGAGCTGCAGTCCCGTGGGTGGATCCCCACCTTCCACGATGTTTCCCGCGAGGTCGTTGAGATCGTCAAGGAATCCGGCATCAAGAACGGCACGGTCTGCATCGCGTCGCACCACACCACCTGCTCCGTCATGATCCAGGAGTGCTCGCACGACATCGATTCGTTCGATCTGGAATACCTGCAGCACGATCTGCTCGACATCATGCGCAAGATGATCCCCGACTTCGCCGAGGAGCATCAGTACCGTCATCCCGGCCCCATCCATACGCAGTTCGGCCGCTACGTCAATGAGCCGGGCGACTACACGAGCATGAACACCGACGGCCACCTGCGCTCCGTCTTCTTCGGCCGCAGCGAGACCATGACCATCAAGGACGGTGTCCTCGATGGCGGCGAGTTCGCGCACATCTACTTCATCGACTGGGACCATGTCCGCGCCCGTCATCGTCAGCTGAACGTCACCGTTATGGGTACGACGGAGGATGTCAATGACCGCAAGTTCCACGGCGGCCAGACCATCAACACCCTCCGCAA
>JABLTP010081599.1_pt1 | contig 17185 bp, 12 predicted proteins | sample 7160111 | NCBI WGS metagenome assembly JABLTP01 (sample SAMN14651227, study PRJNA627086) | human gut metagenome | isolation source: feces | host: Homo sapiens
ATATCGATGCGACCGAAAGCATCCATAGCGGTTTGCACAAGAGAGTCTTGATCTTCGTTGGATCTAACATCGCATCGTACAGGAATAATGTGCGTACCCAGTTCGCGACCAGATTCTTCTGCTATTTCTTTGGCACGGGCTACGATTTTCTCTTCGTCCATATCGGCAATTACTAAATCGGCGCCATATGCTGCAAAGGTACGTGCAATAGCGCGTCCTATGCCGATTTCGCTTCCAACCCCGGTAATAATTGCTTTTTTCCCAGTCAGATCAAAGCGTGGGATCCCCATTTGTCCCGTGGTAAAAATAGTGTGGTCGCTTCCCTTCATAGTTCCCCTCCTATGATTGCGGTTATTAATGTGCGTCATTAATGATAAAACGAAAGGACGCCTGTAAGGGCGCCCCAACTAATTGACTTATTTCAAGTTTAAGCCTTCTTATTAAGTATCTTTTGTGCTATGGATTGTCAGGCTTTGGAGACCTCGGCGCTTTGCCAGTCAAAAGCCTTAAACTCTAGAGGTCTCGCATTTTAGGCATTTTAGAGACTTACACTTTGGAAGCTGTATCTTAGAGACCTTCACGCTCCAGGTAGGATTTCATGGCGTATTGCGTAATGTCTGAACGATTTATAACACCCACCACTCTGCCATGATCTAATACGGGCGCTTTCTTTAAATGGTTGTCTCCTAAAATTCGGCAAACTTGAGGGAGGTCGGCATCGATGTCAACTCCGATGGTGTTTCGCGTCGCAATTTCCATGACGTTACGATTAACCAAAGCATCAAGTTTCTCGTCGAATCCTGAATTATCACGCTGCAAACGCATGATTAGAACCACTGGGTCAGTATACATATGGCTTCGATCGGATAATTCACGCATAACGTCGCCATCAGAAACAAAACCGACAGGTTCGTTTTTGTCGTTGACAATAGGCATAGCACTTACGTTCTTTTCGACAAACATATGAATCGCGTCGAGTACTGTTGCGCTAGCAGGGAGTGTGAATACGTCGCGTCGCATAATGGTTTCCAGAAGCGAAGTTTCGGTACGAATAGGAGCTTCGTCCGAACGGGCAGCTGGCTTGTTCTCCACAAAGATAAAAGTCATGATCAAGCCAATAGTGCACAGCACTCCCGATACGGCAAACGATATATTGATGCCAGTAATGCTTGCATGAACCGAATCCATGGAACCCATGAGAGATGCGGCAACAAGTGTGTAAACTGAAACTAAGATTGCAGTACCAAGAGAACCGGAGACTTGACGAAGTGTGTTGTTTACCGAGGTTCCGTGATTCATTACTTTGTTGTCAAGCGCATTCATTGCCCACGTTGTAATTGGCATGTTGACTAACGAAAGCGAGAACATACGAATCGTGTAGAGCACCGTGAGGAATACCACATCGGTACTATCATTTAAGGTCGCAAAGGCAAAGGTGCTGATAACCAATAAAGACATACCGATAATACTCAGAACACGGGGGCCATGCTTGTCAAAGAGGCGACCAGCAACAGGACCCATAATGCCCATCAAGATAGCACCTGGCATAAGGACTAAACCTGATACGGTGGCGGAATAGCCCATGAGAGACTGCAGGTATATTGGCATCAAAATGCCTGCGGATAGAAGAGATGCTTGTACAAGCATGCCAATGATGGTGCCCATCAAGAATTTGTGATTCTGAAGTACCCGCACATTAAGCATGGGTTTTTCCATGGAAAGCTGACGACGGAAGAAGAAAACAAGAATCACTACGCCGATAAGACTTGCTACAAGTGCCTCGACGCTGATGCCTGATGAACCAATTACGCTAAAGCCGTAAAGCATGGTGCCAAATCCGAGGGTGGATAGGATAAGTGAAGGTTTATCCAGGGTAACGCCTTCAGAATTGGGCTTTTGTTTCTGCAGAACAAAGGGAGTTATTGCAATAACGATTGCGGCAAACACCGCGATTGCCAAGAACAAATCGCGCCAGCTGTAGTGGTCAATTACCAAACCTGCAACAGCAGGACCGATGGCGGGGCCGAAAGCGATTACCACACCAAACATACCCATTGCCGTGCCACGACGTTCGACGGGGAACATGAGCATGAGCACTGTCATAACCATAGGCATAAGGATACCTGCGCCTGCTGCTTGTGCTAAGCGACCGGTAAGCAAAAGAGGGAAATTTGGTGCTAAGCCGCAAAGCAAACTACCCAAGGCGAAAATGCCCATGGAAACAATAAACAGAGAACGGGTTGTGAAACGGTCAATTAAAAAGGCCGTTATAGGGATCATGATTGCATTTACAAGAGTAAAGCCTGTGGTGAGCCATTGTGCCGTTGCCGCATCGATGCCCATTTCTGCCATGATGGGAGGAAGTGCGGGGGTTACTACCGTTTGGTTAAGCACGGTTACAAAAGCGCCCAGAATAAGAATAATGAGCGTAACTTTTTGTTTGCTTGTTAAACCCCAGCCCATATGTGACCTTTCTTTTTGTGCTCTTCGACAGTTTTTTTCTAGTGATAATATTACACTCGGTGTATTAATATAGTAAGTGTAAGTTTTGTAGATATACGTAAACGGCATGCTAAACATCATATTTACAAAGTAAGTTTCGAAATTGTAGTGCGGAGAGTGCGAAAAAGGTAAAGGCAGGGCGCACAGGGAAATCATGAGCAAGCAAACTAACAAAAAAGACGAAAGCACCAGTCTTAAAAGTGATGGTGGTAGTAAAAGCGATGGTAGTACTGTCTCGCAAAGTAACGATAGTCTCGTGAATCTTGGTTTGCGAGAAAGAAAAAAGGAACAAACTCGACAGGCGTTAGAAAAAGCTATTCTCTGTCTCGTGATAGAAAAAGGCTATGAAGAAGTTACCGTTGAAGAGGTTTGTCAAAAGGTAGGTATTTCACGTAAGACCTTCTTTAATTACTTTTCCTCAAAACGAGCTGCTGTTCTTGGTCGTTCCTACATCCCCAGTAAAGAGATGTTTTTGAAAGCCTTAGAGTCACATCCAGATTCTGATTATATTGATGTGATTACGGGGTGTATCGAACATGGCCTTACGGCAGAAGACGCCTCTCAAGAAATTAGGGACTTGCGTAAAACTGCCATGCTGGGTTCTCCGGAAATATTTTTTCGGAGCAATAAGAGTTCTTTAGTGTTGCAGCCTGCCATCATTGAAACTCTTCATGCTTACTTCACCAAGTATCCCGAAAGACGTAAAGCACCTGAATTGTCTCTTGATGAAGAATGTCTCATTGGTACGTCAGCCATAATTTGTGTCATGCGTTCGCATATTATGCTCTCGAGTTTTAAGGATCACCCTGCTCGTATTAGCGAAGCAAGAGAAGCGGTAAAAAGGTATTTATCGTAAAAATTTTCAAATTTAAACAATTAAAGTAAAAACATTTAAAATAACGAAACTGTGTTTATTGGACAGGTGTCGTCATAAGTACGCCGTTTTATATCGTCAAAGGACAGTTTCGTGGAATATAGTGCCGCTCGTACAAAACTTGCAACGGTAGCGTTGGTTACGGTTGGCTTTGCCCTGGGGTTTGCAGAATTTATCGTTATCGGTATTACTCCTGATATCGCAGAGATTTATCAGATTCCTCTTTCTGATGCGGGCAATCTTGTGGGTTATTTTGCAGTGGCTTATGCGGTTTCTACACCTATTATTGTGCTTTCAACTGGTCGTTTTAGGCGTTTTCCTCTTTTTGTCATATTTCTCATAGTGTTTAATGTGGGCAATATACTTGCCATCTTGGCACCAAGCTATGAGGTTTTGATGCTTGCGCGCATTTGTACCGCTATTGTTTCAGGCGTCACCCTTTCTACCGTAATGACGTTTATCAACGACATCATTCCCCAGGAGCAGGCTCCTCGTATTATTTCGTTTGTGTATGCAGGCTTTTCGGTAGCAAGTGTATTGGGTACTCCTATTGGTACTTTGCTCTCGGATGCGTTCGGTATTAAATCTGCTTTTGTTGCAGTGGAAGCGGTGGCACTTCTGGTTACGGTTCTGCTTTTAATCTCTGTTCCTCGATCAGGATCAACTGATGTTTCTTCGAGCGTGCGCGAACAGTTGGTGATTTTAAAAGATCGTCGCATCATTCTCGTGCTTGTTATGAAGGCTTTCGGAATGGCAGCAACGTATGTCTTCTATGTATATGTAACTCCTATTCTCGAAGATTCAGTGGGTCTTTCGGTTTGGATGGTAAGTTTAGTTTTATTCTTCTACGGTGGGGCTACTATCGTATCCAATTTAGGCAGTGGCTCTCTGGCGCAGCGTTATGGTCTCGGGAAGTTACCGTTGATGTTTGCTCTGCAAGCAGTGGTTTTGGTGCTTCTTGGGGTAAGTCTTGCTTCGGGAAATACGGTGCTTTGTATCATTAATGTGGTATTGACGGGCGTTTTTATTTACCACATGAACGCGCCGCTCCAGTCGTATCTTTTGCAGGTTTCAGCAAAGGATTATCCGCGCGCTCTTACGTTAGCATCGGCGGTTATGCCAACTTCGTCTGATATTGGTATCGCAACAGGATCCTTCATGGGTGGTGTTGTGGCAACCAATTTAGGCTTTGCATGGTCGGGACCTGTAGGAGCGGTTTTGGCAGTCATTTCAGTAGTCGCTGCTTTTATGATTTTGCAGCCTGAAAGCCGCATGGGCGGTTCGCTGCGTTCCCGTCTTCGCAGGAATCACAAGCAATAAACCACCCAATAAGGCTTAAGAATCGCGCGGAAGTTAGATTAAGAATCGTGCGGAAGTTAGATTAAGAATCGTGCGGAAGTTAGAGACCGTATACGTCTCAGGGTTTTGTTGTCTTGGTTGAGAGATGCTTCTTGCGGTTTTGCCTGGCAGGGTTTACCTAGTAGAGAATTCCAAGCTTTTTTGCTTCATAGGTAAGCTCATCACGAAAATCGGGGTGAGCAATGTTGATTAAGCGTTGAGCACGGGTAGGGATGTCAGCCCATCTCAGATCGGCAACACCATATTCGGTAACTACGTATTGCAGATCATTGCGCAACGACGTAATGGCACTTCCTGGCGCAAGCGTAGGGACAATTTTCGAAACGTCGCCCTTCTTCGTGTGGGCAACACTCGTTACCGCTATAAAGCCACGTCCGTTTTTGGAGTTTTTCACGCCGCGCACAAAATCAAATTGACCACCGCTTGCAGAGTATTGGCGGGTGCCAATGCTTTCAGCGCAAACCTGCCCTGTTAAATCAATGCTTACTGCGGTGTTAACAGAAACGAGATTGTCGTTCTGGGCAATATTGATTGGGTTGCAAACTGTTTCGTACGAACAATAGTACATGTCTGGATTATCGTTAATGAAGTCGTATAAGCGCTGGGTACCAGTGGAGTAACCCCCAACAGATACGCCGGGCATATAGTTCTTACGGGAGTTGTCAATGACCCCCTTCATCTGGAGCTGAACGAAGGCGTCAGAGAACATTTCGGTAAAAACACCCAGATGCTTTTTGCAATCAAGGCCTGCAGCGATGGCATTAATGATGCCGCCAATACCAAGTTGGATACAGTCACCATCATTAACGCGATCAACAATCAGTTCTGCAACTTTAATCTCCTCGGGAGTAGGAGCAGGTGTTTCGACATCTTCAAGCAATTCGTCGTGAATAAAAAAGGCATCAATGTCGTTTACATGATAGTTATGGGAGTCGCCAAAAACTCGAGGAAGACGTGTGTTGATCTGTGCGATGATGTGTTTTGCGCCACGTAGTGCTCCCTGCTCGAATCCGAGGGGGCCAATATTGCAATACCCTTGGTCGTTTGGTGGGGTCATCTGGACAACTGCGTAATCGAGCCCGATTTCTTCCAACATGCGATTGGTGTCAGAAAAGTGTACGGGAATATGGGTGACACATTGCGACCCTTGAGCGAACCCGGTACGTTCGTTGGGACCAGCAAAGTAGGTATGATAGCGGAACTGATCTGGCGTTACTTGAAGGTCAGCAAAGGTGATATCACCATTCATGTAGTTGCCATACATGTCGATACCAGACAGCGTGCCCTTTTTAACACGATTGAGCAGCTCATTGATAATGGTGGTAGGCACATGGAGTCCGCCCAGGTATATTTTTTGCTTTGCTTCCTGAGGACTGTTATGAGAACTGCTTACAGTGTTTTTATCAAACAGCTTGTTTGAAGTTGAAGTAGTGCCGGTAAGATGCTTTTCGAAAACTTGATCAAGCGTAATTTGCTTGCGTTCATAGTCCTGTTGCCAGTCCATGTGATTCTCCTGACTCATACTGCCCCTGAAATCCCCTCATGCACACGACACGATTTGTTCGCATACGGTCACTGCATTATAAGCTGTTCCTGCGAAACTTTATGTTTCGTAGGTAACGCACTAACGTAGTATCAAGTGACTTGTTGTGCGAGTCGGAAACCGTTGTCGTGGCGTCTTTGGTCAGACTTTCGCCCTCCGATGCTATTCATGCAGCTATTAAATTGTGTGCAGATAAAGTGTAGCACGCTTTCTAAATGTTTCGCTTCCGTAACAAATACCGCTTCGTTCGCCGTTCATCTTCGTATTGCAACGCTAAAAAAGTCCGCCACTTTAGTTCGGTGTAGAATTTAAATTCGCGGTTGAAAGGAATATTCATGGAAGAACGCAAGCTTTCTCTTTATGACAACATCACAAAAGTTAACTCAGTTGATCCAGAACTCTATGAACGATATCCCGTTAAACGAGGTCTTCGCAACAGCGATGGTTCGGGCGTGATTGCGGGCATTACGAATATTTCGAATGTTCATGGTTATGTGATAAGTGAAGGCGACAAGATTGCCGACGAGGGAAAACTGACGCTTCGTGGATACGATTTATACGATTTGCTCAGTGGCGATGAAAATAAGCGTTTCCGCTACGAGGAAATTGCGTATCTCCTTTTAATGGGGGATTTACCCACGCAAGAACAGCTTGATTTCTTTGTGTCTCGTTTGGATGCTCATCGTGAATTACCTGATGGATTTACGGCATCAAAAATTATGAGCACCCCTTCGCCTGATATCATGAATCTTCTTGCTCGCTCTGTTTTGGTTTTGTATGCCGACGATCCCAATGCAGAAGATCGTTCCTATGAACATGAAATATCTACCGCTGTTACCCTTATTTCCCGCTTGCCACGTATTATGGTGCTTGCTTACTACGCCAAGCAGGCAGCATTCAATGGTAAGTCCATGATTATGCACCGCTTCATCCCAGGCGAATCCACAGCGGAAACCATTCTTTCGATGCTTCGTCCCGATCGTCACTACACCGAAGAAGAAGCGCGCATGTTGGATATCATGATGTGTCTTCATGCTGAGCACGGTGGTGGTAATAATTCAACCTTCACCTGCCGTGTTTTATCTTCTTCTGATACCGATCCTTATTCTGCTTATGCAGGCGCTATTGGTTCCTTGAAGGGTTCCAAGCATGGTGGCGCTAATCACCAGGTTTTAGCAATGCAAAAGGAAATTAAGGAAAACGTGTCGGATTGGGAAAACGAAGACGAAGTGGCTTCGTATATTGCCAAAATCGTCAACAAAGAGGCTTTCGATCATACCGGTCTTATCTATGGTATGGGTCATGCGGTTTATACCAAGTCCGATCCTCGCGCAGTTGTTCTTAAGAAATTTGCCACCAAGATGGCAGAAGGTACTGAGTTCGAAGCTGAATTAAACCTGCTAAAACTTATCGAGCGCATCAGCCCTGAAGTAATTTTGCAGGAAAAGGGCACCAAGAAGGACATGTGCGCAAATGTTGATATGTATTCAGGATTTGTTTATTCCTTGTTGGGAATTCCTACGGATCTGATTACGCCTTTGTTCGCTTGTTCTCGTATGGCAGGCTGGGCTGCTCATCGCTTTGAAGAATTGGTAAGTGGCAAGCGCATCATTCGTCCTGCATACAAAACTGGCATGAAGCCTCGTGCGTACAAGCCGATTGCTGAGCGCTAAAAATACGCTTTCGCAAGATTCTTATCTTGGACTTTTACGTCCAAGATAAGATCAAGCCAACTTTGGGCAAAAGCCCCTTAGTCAGGGATATGCCGATTCCAGGCAATGATTAAACTGAACTTCAGGCAAGTTAAAATGTGATTTGCTATCATTGGTAAGGCCAAAAGCAATGCCGAAGAGCATGCGTGTGCCCTTCGGGTACCTTGGTCTGTGCATATATGACAAGCAAAGGGGATCTTATGGAAGCCTATAAGCAGGAATTTATTGAATTTATGGTAGAGAGCCAAGTTTTAAAGTTTGGCGAATTTACCCTGAAAAGTGGGCGTAAATCTCCGTTCTTTATGAATGCGGGTGCGTATGTAACAGGCGGTCAATTAAAGCGTCTGGGAGAATATTACGCGCGCGCTATTCATGATAATTTCGGTCTTGATTTTGATGTTGTTTTTGGACCTGCGTATAAAGGTATCCCTTTGGCAGTAGTTACGGCAATTGCTCTTGAAGACCTCTATGGCAAGGAAGTTCGCTATTGCTCGAATCGCAAAGAGGTAAAAGATCATGGTGCTGATGCAGGCAATTTACTTGGGTCAGACCTTCATGACGGCGATCGCGTAATTATGGTTGAGGATGTTACTACCTCAGGTAAATCAATCGATGAAACCTATCCTATTCTGAAGGCCGCTGCAAATGTCGACGTAAAAGGCTTGATTGTGTCCTTGAATCGTATGGAAGTAGGCAAGGGGGGTGTCGTTACGGCACAGCAAGAGGTTCAGGAAAAGTATGGCTTCCCTGTTGCCTCCATCGTAAGCATGGCCGAAGTAACTGAAATGCTCTACAACCGAGAGGTTCAGGGCAAGGTTGTCATCAATGATGATATTAAAGCAGCGCTCGATGCATACTACGAACAGTACGGAGTTAAAAACGTATAACGTTCGTATCAGGGTGCTCAGCACTTGCACGTTTAGCTAATTTTATAGAGTAACTTTCAAGAGTCCGCACATTATGTGTGGGCTCTTGACGTTGTGTCGCTTAAAATTATTATTACGTACGGGATGAAAACTAAATACGTTCAACTAAGGTAATCAGAGACTTAAAATCAAGGAGCCCGACTATGACAAACCTTCTTGAAATCCCAAAGCTTGGCTTTGGTTGTATGCGTCTTCCTCTAACCGATCCTAACGATCAAACTTCCATCGATCTTGAGCAGTTTAAAGCTATGGTGGATGCTTTTATGGAGGCAGGCGGCACGTATTTCGATACTGCCTATGTATATCATGAAGGCACTTCGGAAGTTGCGGTACACAAAGCGTTGGTGGAGCGTTATCCTCGCGAGTCGTTCACTATTGCTACGAAATGTTTAGCGTGGGCCCAGCCAGATGAGCGGTCCGCGAAAGCATGCCTCGACACTTCACTTGAGCGTCTGGGCGTTGACTATGTAGATTTTTATTTGCTTCACAATGTTGGTGGTCCGCGTACAGCTAAATTCGATGAATACGGTATGTGGGAATGGGCTCAGCAAAAGAAAGAAGAGGGCGTAATCAAGCACCTCGGTTTCTCTATTCATGATGGTGCAGATGCACTCGATAAATTACTGACCGAACATCCCACTATGGATTTTGTCCAATTGCAGGTCAACTATCTTGATTGGGAGGATCCAGTAGTTGAATCTCGTCGCTGCATGGAAGTGGCAGAAAAACATGGCGTCCCCGTGGTCATTATGGAGCCTGCACGTGGAGGGCGTTTGGCTAATTTGCCTGAGCGTGGCACACAAATTTTAAAGACCGCAGAACCTTCCTTAAGTGTTGCTTCATGGGCTTATCGTTTCTGCTATTTCCTGCCAAATGTTATTTCGGTTCTTTCCGGAATGTCTACCTTAGAGCAGGTAAAAGAAAATGTTGCAGAATGGAAGAACGCCCAACCATTTTCCGAGGAAGATCGAAAGGTTTTGGCAGAAGCGCTCGAGGCGCTTCGCAGCGTAGGCATGATTGATTGCACGAATTGTCGCTATTGTGCAAAAGATTGTCCTGCGGGAGTCAAGATTCCTGAAATTATGAGTCTGATGAATTTGGAAAAAATGACCGAGGATCGTGAATTTGTAAAAGGGCAGTACGGTTGGCAGACCACAGGCGGTCGCGCTTCTCAATGTACCCAATGCGGCAATTGTGAAGCTATGTGTCCTCAGCAGCTGCCTATTATTGATCTTTTGGAAGATGCAGCAGATTGGTACGAAGACTAGTTTGCTAGACGATGCTAAACGGCTGGCCCTGCTTTGGGTTAGCCGTTTTTTTATGACTATATTCCTAGTCCGCCCATATTATGAAATCGCTTTTGGAGCATTTCAGTTGGATAGGCGTAGTCGATATATTGTTCAAAGGCATTTTGGGGAGGGATGCCGCTTGCTCTGTCGTCGGTGCGAACTAAAACGCAAATGGTCATGATTATGTTCAGAACAAGAAATACCGAAAGAGCAACGGTAACGAAGCGAGAAAGTTTGCTTTTTAAGTTGAGATAGCTAAATCCTTTTTCGCAAAGGGGAAGACCTATCTTTACCCACATCATTCCGAGGGTACCCCACACCAAAGCATGGAATAAATCGGTTCTTCCATCGAAGTTAAACGGATTATTGAGGTAACTCCAAGCAACGATGCCACCAAACGTTTCCATTGCCCAGCTGGCAAAATACTCTAATCCGCCTCCCACAATCGCTCCAATAGCAATAAGCACAAGGGGATTTTTCTTTTGCAGGGGTTCGAGGATAAGGGTTAGCAGCACTGCTGCAGTACCGTAAATGGGAGAAAAGGGCCCCCAAATAAAACCAGGACGACTTTCCCATTCATTAAAGGCAAGATAATGCTGAAGGGTTTCACCGATGAGCCCTACGACTGACATAAGAAGGAATACCCATAAGAGCTTGGTAAAGCTCTCACCTACATGAGTGCGCTCGGATATTGCAGGTGAAGAAGAGCGCTCGAGTGCAGTTGCTTGCTCCATGTCCCTCCTCGTTTCTAAAACTTCTCAGTCCTAAAAAGACCCCTTATTAAGAAAGGTCTCTCTTGTAAAGAAAGACCTTTTAGCTCGCTTTGCGAACTTACGTATTCGATATTTCCTATTGTACCTATTGAGATTTTCTTGTCAGAGAAAGTCATAATGAAATAAAAAATGAACACAATGTTTAATTAATAGGTGAGTTAGCCGACAATTCGATGTTTTCTCTCCAAACATGGTGAAAGCCAAAGAAAAGGGGCGTTATTATTTCGCCATGAAACAAACTCCCCTTAAACAAATATCTGTACAGCTTAAGCGACTACTTCGTGACGCAAGGCTTTGCGTTTTGAACTATTTCCGCAAGGGCACGCAAGCTCTTTTTGAAGAAACCCAAGGTCGAAGCAGTTTAGCGAGTGATTTACCTTTCGCAAGCGATGTAAATATAGCGAGCGATGCAAATATAGCGAGCAATTTGCAAACTGCCTTTCAGCGGATCAAAGTTGCAGTTCAAGATGCTTTTCCCAAGGAAAAGAACATCCCGTAGTGGTTGTGATTTGCGTTTGTGCCTTGGTAGTGTCTTGTCTGGCGGCAGGTGTCTCGTGTGTTTTTGTTGACAGGACTTCAGCGAATTCAGAGATGGAGAGTCAGAAGCCTGTTTTGGTAAACGACGATCCTCTTGTTTCGTTCGATGTAGGAGATTCTGCTATCGCCGAACGACTCGGTGTTTTTAGCGCTGATCAACAAGGAGCGCTGCACTTTTCCGAAGAAGGAGGAGTGGTGTTTGCGCAAATAGGCGATACGGCGGTGCAGGAGGCTGTGACGGACTTATTTATTAATGTATCGGCAATACAAGGGATATCAAGTTCAGAAGAAGCTCCTGAAGCGTTTTCTCTCATCGGAGGAATATCTGAAGAACCGGAGGAGTTGCTGGGGGATGAGTTAACCGAGGCAATCCGAGCGCTGGAATCCCAAGGCTATGAAGCAGGATGCTTCTTTATGAACTTGGATTCAGGTAAAGGTGTTTCCTATAACTTGGATACCCGTATCTACGGCGCAAGTTCGTTTAAGGGCATCTATGCAGCATATCTCAGCGAACATTTAGCAGACGGCGAAGTGGGGCTTTCTTCTTCGGCAATCAGTCTCATGGATGCTTCGGTGCGTTATTCAGACAATACCGCCTTTTCAACGCTAAGAAACTCTTACGATGGAGCAGGATTTGCGGGCTGGATTGAATCATGTGGGGTAAACTCCGACATTGTTAACGATACTCATTTCCCACGGTATTCAGCACGTGAATCAGCCTTACTTTGGTTTCATACATATCAGTATTTACAAACAGGAACCGAAGCAGCAAATCGTCTGCGGGAACTTTTTACCCAAACAAACGTTTCTTTCATTCGTGAGGGAGTGACAAACGTTTTGTCTTCGGAAAATGAGATGTCAAATGACGCAGCTTCAGAGGAGCGCGATGAGTCAGAAGGGTCAGTTACCAATACCGACGCGGTAGTGCTTAATAAGGCGGGATGGATTGCCTCAACGCCTCGCTTTAGCGGTCTTTGTGATGCGGGATTAATAGAATACGACGGTCAAACGTATCTGATTTCAGTGATGACGAGTGCTCCCGATAGCACTTCTCATCGTGATCAGGTAATCGAAATAGCTGAAGAGTTGTTTAAGACACGCTAGGGTTCGAATATCGATGAGTGAAGTGTGCGGGGTAACACGTGGCGCTAGACTGCCATAACGTAGTGTGGGTGCTAGGCAAGGTTTAAAAATAGGGCTCGATCAGGATTTGGGCATGTTGGAGTAAGAATAGTTGCGCTAGGTTTGTGAAGAGCGCCTCTCTACCGCTTATATAATTGACAAAGATTTATGCATTGATACCATGATGTAACAGTAAGTGATAACACGTTCGAGTGGGTTATGCTGCCGAGCAGGTTATGCTGAAGTACACGAGGGAAACAGCGAAGTGCTGTTCCAGAAAAGGAGATTTAGCTGTCGTGAACGATTCCGACGGCGGCGGTCGATGTTATTCGATCCGAAAACGCTTTAGTAATCATACGAATGTAGTAAGTGGTCCAACGCGGTCTATGTCTTGGTGTGACATGACTGCGTTTTCTTATGCCCAAGTTATTTTGTCTGTTCAGTGCATGAGCGCTGGTATGAATCTATCCCTAAAGGGGGAGATGGCCGTGTAAGAGCTCGGGTGAGGTTTTGGAAGTTTTTTCGCGGCTTATTGAAAGGAACGATTAATACATGCCGATTTGGGTAAGTCTTTTATTAGTAGTTTTCTTCTTATTGATGAACGCCTTTTTCGTTATGGCGGAGTTTTCTTTGGTGCGTGTTCGTAAGTCACAAGTTGAACTTCTTGTTGAAGAAGGGAAACCAGGGGCGAAACGCGCTGCGCATATTGCCGACAATGTGAACGCATATCTTTCTGCTTGCCAGTTAGGTATTACGCTTGCTTCTTTGGCGCTAGGTTGGTTAGGCGAACCAGCGATTTCTGCGCTTTTCCATCCTGTCTTTGTGGCCCTGGGTCTTCCTGATGCTGCCGTTACTGCTATTTCAGTTGCCATCGGCTATTTCATCATGACTGCTCTTCATGTTGTTGTGGGCGAACTGGTTCCTAAGTCTATGGCAATTTTGAATACAGAAAGCTACGCATTGCATACCGCAGCTCCTTTGCATGCGTTCTATATGATGACCTATCCCATCATGTGGTTGTTCAATACGCTTACCAACGGCATTATGCGTTTAACGGGTCATGATGTTTCAAAAGAACATGATGCCTATACTGAAGAGGAAATCAAGATCCTGTTAGAGGAAAGTGCTGAATCAGGTTCTATTGAACAGGATCAATATCAGTATCTTGATAACATCTTCGACCTCGACGATAAAGATGCCGAATCTATCATGACACCTCGCACCGAAGTGGTGGCAATTGACCTTGACGACGATCTTGCAACGAATCTTGAGATTATGGGCGCTAATAAGTTCACCCGTTATCCGATTTACAAGGAAGATAAAGATAACATCATCGGTTTTGTCCATATCAAAGATGCCTATCTGCTGCCAGAGGGCTCTTCGATGAAGGATTTGCGCATTCGTACTATCCAGGCAGTTCCTGAAAGTCTTTCGATTTCCAAATTGATGCAAATGCTTCAGTCGAAGCATACGAAGATCGCGGTCGTAGTTGATGAGCATGGCGGTACTTCCGGTATCGTTACCATGAGTGACGTGGTAGAGCAAATTATTGGTCGAATGGAAGACGAATACCTTCATGACGATCAGGATGAAATCTTGAAGGTCCGCGAAAATCAGTATGTAGTTGACGGGTCTCTTCCGGTAGATCAGTTCGTAGAGTTTTTGGGCTTCGAACCCGTTCCTGTGTACGACTATGAAACAGCGGGTGGCTTGATGCTTGATCTCTTGGATAAAATTCCTGAAGAGGGAGACCAGTACGAGCTTGTTCACGCCGATAAGAAGTTCACCCTTGTTATCAATATCATGGATGGCTACCGCATCGATAAGATCAGCGTTCTTATCGAGCATATCGAAGTCCCGGAAGAAAACGACGAAGGTAAGTAGTGGGAGTGCTGCTACGGTAGAAGAGCTGCTGTGGAAGAGTTACTGCAGAAGAGAAGAGCTACCGCGGAAGAGCTACTGCAAAAGAGCATTCTGTTCAAGCGCTAAGAGTTGCTGGAAATATTTGCTTGTTTGAGCAAGCTTCTTTGGATGGCCATCTAGTTTTAGGTGGCCATTTTCTAAGAACAGGACACGGTCCATACTGCTCACGCCCTGTAAATGATGGGTAATCATGACTATAGTTTTGTGCTGTAGAGTAGAAAAGATAGATTCAAGGACCTGTTGTTCAGTAAGAGGGTCGAGTCCCACCATAGGTTCGTCAAGTATGACTATAGGAGCGTCCTGCAAAAGAACGCGTGCAAGGGCGATGCGGTGACGCTCTCCGCCAGAAAAACGAAGTCCCGCTTCGTCAACAATAGTATTTAAGCCTTGAGGTAGGCGCTCGAGAAGAGACCCCAGTCCAACCTTATGAAGCGTTTCAATAAGCTCTTCGTCGTTTGCGTGAGGATTTCCTATCAGGAGGTTATCACGCAAGGTGGCGTTGAACACGTAGGTACGTTGCTGAATCACCCCGAAAAAGTCAGAAGCCTTGTTGTTAAGAGCGCTGGTGTGGAGCTCTTTCCCTTTTGGATCAACTATTGTTACGGTGCCTTTAGTGGAGACTAAATCGCCACGAATAAGGGACGCAAGAGTTGATTTTCCTGCGCCGCTCTTGCCCAAGATTGCTATTTTTTCTTGAGCTGGTATAGAAAGCGAAAGGTTGTCCAGTAGAAGTCGTCCCGTTTGAGAATACGAGAAACTGACGTTTTCAAACCTTATTTCGAAAGACTGGTTGGTAGGAGCTTTTTCTGAGTCGCAAAGCGTTGAAGATTTCTGCTTGCTTGCTGCAACCGAATTGGTTTTAGCGGGTGTGTGAGGTTTGGTAGAGTCGGCATGGTCTTCAACCACTTTAGGTTCGATAGAGGGCAGTTCATTGAGGCGCTGAATGGAATCCTGGTGCGCCCGAGCTTCAGTGGCTGCTGCAGGTAAAGGTACAAAAGCATCAATGAGGGGGAAATACCCCAGCACAAAGGCAAGAATCCAATTGGCAGAACCTCCTGTTTGACCACTAAAAGAAAGAGCTGCCCATAAAAGCACTATTACCGCACCGAGAGCAAAAAGGATTTGCAGTATTACGTCTCGCCGTTTATCAAACGCATGTCCTTCTTGTTCAAGAATACGCAGCTGGGCTTGTCTTTCCTGATGTCGCTTTTGGTAATCTTGATAGCGACCAGAGAGCACCCAGTCGGTAATGCCAAGGGTGTCGTCAGTTATTTCAGTGTAAAGGGATGCTTTGAGCGCTTTATGCTTTGCTTGTCGTGCTCCATTGACAGAGGCGGAAACAAGCGGGACTACAAAAAGTTCAAGCGCAAGCAGAACCAGCACAATAACACCCATCCACCAGGTAAAGAGTCCGAACCCGATAGCTAAAAACAAGCCTATGATCCAAGCTATAACTACGGGGAAAATGGTGCGTAAGTAAAGGTTTTGAATATGCCCGATGTCTTCCGCTAGAAGACCGAGGGCGTCTCCTAGGCGATAAAGTGAATGAAAGAAAATGCCACGAGCATCAAAGGCAAGATAAAGTTTGACGCGAAGACTAGACGTCATGCGCAAGACCCAATCGTGGCTCGTAAGACGCTCGGCATACTGAAGAACAGGTTTGCCAATGCCGAATATGCGTACGCAAAGAAGGGGCGTTCCCAAAAGTAAAATCGAATACGGCATTTCGGCAGATCCACCAATCAGCCAACCGGCGGTAAACATCAATGCGGAAGCAAATCCTATGGTAATTACACCAAGGAATAGAGCAAGAAAGAGAGTCTTTTTGTAGCGTCCGAAATAAGGTTTTACCCAGGTATCGTCTTTCCAAGAAAAGGTACTCTTGGGCATTTTTGTAGCGGTATCTTTCGCGTTTTTAGTCGACATGGGATTCACCTTCTTTCGCTGCAAAATCTACAGCAGAACGGGATGTTCTGAGGTCTTCGAAAGGAGGGTGCGTTACTTTGATTGCTCCCTGCTGAATAAGAGTTTCTGGTGAACCCTGAGCAAGGAGATGCCCCTCTTGCAAAACAAGTACCGTGTCCATTGCAGAAAGCCAATGAAGACGATGGGTTGCAAGGAAGACGAGCTTATTTTGCATAAGTTCAAGCATACGGTCTTTTAGTTCTAGCTCCGTCTCAATATCTAAGTGTGCGGTTGGTTCGTCAAAAATAAGTACTTTGCAATCCTTATTTAGAAAAGCACGAGCAAATGCGATGCGCTGAGCTTGCCCTCCGCTAAGAGAGTGGGCTCCTTCGCTGATGACGGTATCGATTCCTTCAGGAAGATCTTCAATGAGATTGTCGAGGCCCATAAGAGAACAGATCTTTTCCACCTCTTTACGAGGGGTATCAGGTTTATAGAAGGCAACATTGTCGAGGAGAGATGCATGAAAAATATGGGGATTTTGCGGTATATAGGCAAGTTGGTTTTGCCAAGAAGAGCAGCGCAGTGTTGGTAAAACGTTATCGTTTAAGGTGAAAAATCCTGACGTAGGATCACTGAGTCCTGCCAATAGATGCGCAAGGGTGCTTTTCCCGCTGCCGGACTCATTGCCCGTGCGCACTACTTTTTCGCCAGGTTCTC
>JABLTP010073850.1_pt1 | contig 17072 bp, 5 predicted proteins | sample 7160111 | NCBI WGS metagenome assembly JABLTP01 (sample SAMN14651227, study PRJNA627086) | human gut metagenome | isolation source: feces | host: Homo sapiens
ATGATACCACCCTTGAAGAAGTATTGGTAGAATTTCTCTTCCTTACCACTATCATCTTTAACGGTAACTTCTTTCCAACCAGTTTGAGTCGTCAATTTACCTGACTTACCATAAACCAATGATTGACCTTTGGCATTTTTTCTGACACCATCAGTAAACATGACACCATTTGGCAAGAAGAAATAGTTAGAACCATCGATAGTTTGTTCACCAGTTACAAGGTAACCCTTATCGTTAAAGTAGTATTGCTTACCGTTATAAGTTACAAACTGACTCTTAGCTTGAGTACCTGATGTTGTGTAATAAGTTACACCTGTACCATCATAGGCAAAACCAGTCTTAGCTTTTGTATCACCAGTCAAGGCTGCTGGGAGGAAGGTACCTTTATCGTTAACGGTGAAGTACAATTTACCATCGCTGAGAACATAGTCAGAACCACGTTTTTGGATGTTTGTACCGTTAAAGTATTTAGCTTCCCACTGTTTAATCTTCACAGATGGATCAATTGTCTTACCAGACGCTTCCATAACTTCTTTGAAGATTTCTGGATAAAGTTTTTGAAGTTTGTCGAGGAAGGCACCACCGTACTGGGCTTGGAAATCATTACCTGATGACTTGGTATTTGTCACATAAAGTTTATTAACCAAGCTAGTATCATCAAGGACCTTACCATGTGTATCAGTACGCGTAGCAGTCACTACTTCTTTACCTGGAAGGGTGTACAATTGGTCTGGAACCCAGTCAGCAATGACCTGAATACCTTGTTTGTGAAGAGCCTTGAGGGCATCACGAAGGTCTTCTTTTGAACCGTATTTATTGTTTTTGCTCATGGCAAAGTCGTAACGGTCTGTGAAGGCATAACCATTTTCAATAATAGAATCAAGGAAAGTGCCATCCTTAGATGAGACATATTGAGGTGCAATCTCAAATGACGTAATACCCCATGACTTGAAGAGGTCTGCGTTAGCTGCAATCAATTTGTTAGTGTATTGACTATCCTCTTTGACAAAGTCTTGGAAGTTTGAGAAGCCTTCGTAAATCACTTGTGCTTCAAGTGCTGCAGAAGAGCTATAAACCTTATCCCCTTCTTTATAGGCTTTTGTTGATGGTTTAGCAAGAACGTTTTGATCGTCAGTCGCACCTACTGGTACCCAAACTGAAAGGTAACCACTCATATCAACAGTCTTAAAGCCTTTGATTTCATCAGCTGTGAAGACAAGATTTCCTTGTGCATCTGTGTATTTAACAATCTTAGTATCTGAATCATTCAATGATGACACAATACCTTTTTCCGTACCAAGCAAGAGTGGACGATAAGCTTGATTCTTGTGGGCTGCACCCATATTTACAGTAATAGTTTCACCATCTGCTAATTTCAAATCCGGGTTATTAGCAATAAGGGTCAACATACCTGAATTGCGACCGTATTTTCCACCTTCTGTATCTGTCTTAGACATCAAATCTTGACCATAACGGACAGAGACAAGAACTTCTTTATTGTCTTTAGCAGATGATACCCCATCACCAGCAAGGTTGTGGATATAAGATGTTTGACCACCAGCTACATACTTAGGACGCGCTTTAAGAAGAGTTGTGATTTGATCAAAGTATGGTGATTTCTTAGCCATGTATTGACCATTATCAGTATACAAATCTCCATAATAAACACGTGTTGCCGCACCCATTGTTTGAAGCATCAAAGCATAGGCAGCAGGAATATTTGAATGCGTATATTCCTTATCAACTTTCAACATATCAGCATTATAAATATCGAAAGCTTGTTTCAATTGATCTAATGTGAAAGTGAAACCATCTGTTGTAGGATCAATTTTTTTACTGATAATGTCTGCGATAACCGTTTGAACTTCTGAGTCATGTGCACGAACAAAGAGGTAGGTTGCAAAACCAAGTTGATCATATGAAGTGACTTCTGCACGGTTTGAGAGACCGAAATAACCTCCGTTAATAAGGTCCTTCATTGATGCATTACGTGCACCTGTACCTTTATTAGTTACTGGACGAGTTAATCCGTGAACAATTGACAAACGGAGACCATTATCCATAGAAAGAGCTGCTGTGTTGTGCTCATTCACATAATATGGGTCATTGTGTGACCATGCTTCAAGAATAGAGATATTCGCAAGGGCACGAGCTTCCGACTCATTAACCTTGTATGCAGCCTTCATGTATGAAGACACTAATTGAAGCATGTCAACGCTAACATTATCCACAGCATCAACACGTATACCATCAAAGTGAGCATCCTTGTCCTTATCACCAAAGACGATTTGTCCCCAGTTCATAAAGTAATACAATTGGTTAAGCATTTCTGCTTGAACGACTGGATTAGAGTTGTCAATGTCATTTGAGAGCAAGAATTCATAACCACCATCGCTACCATTAACAATCTTATGATTTTCAATATAACTTGTCGCCGTTTGATTAAGCTTACGATAATCAGAGTTAGCCCATTTAGTTGAATCGCTGTTCACAAAAAGAAGCGCACCTTTTTGGAAGTGTTCCTTACCTGGCGATTCAGAATTAATGTTCCATTTATCTTGGTCTTTAACAAAAGCCTCGATTGACTGACGCAACCAGTCTGTTGACTTATTAGCAGCAATCTTAACTTCAATCTTACGTTGGAGGATTTGAGCTGCGGCATTCAAGCTAGCTTGAGAATTTTCAATCGTAAAGACATCTTTTGTTTCTTCACCGTTGCTAAGAGCCTTAGTCATGTAATTCAAGTAAGCTACTTGAGTATCCTTATCAGGCCACCAAGACATCAAAAGTGGACGAAAATCTTTTTCAGTTGACGCTTTCCAAGTTGTACCAGCTTCAAGGATTTCTTTTGGACGGTACCAACTGTCTGCTGTCAAATAACCATCAACAAGTTCAAAGCTTGCTTTAGTTGAATCGTAGGCAGCATTATTTTTTGTAAAATCAGTGACTAGATTTGTTGTTTCTTGTGTAAATGAATACGTTGATGTGCTTGAAAGGGCACCATTTTCATCAAAATAAAGGACCTGACCATTTACAGTAATGGCAAAGTTTTTCTTGTGTGATCCATCTTCTAAAAGATAGTAATATTTACCATCTTTTTCTTTTTTAATATTATCGAGTGAGACTGCAGCCTTAATTTCGGCTTCAGAAAGCTCTTTAGACTTCTCAGTCGTTGGAGCAGCTACTCCAGCATTTGCAGCGACTTCTGATGTTGTAGCTGTTTCTGGTTTAGTAGCAACTTCTGGCTTAGCAGTCGTTTCAGGGTTGGCTTCAACCTCTACTGCTGCAGCTCTATCACTAGTTGTTCCTGAATTTGGTTGAACTGTTGTTCCAGCTGGTTTGTCAGCAGTAACTTCTGCTCGCTCTGTTGTTGTGGCATTTGAAGTATTTGCAACCTCAGTTGTTGTGCCTACCTCTTTTTCAACCACAGGATTTGTATTTTCCCCGACCGTAGTTGTTGAAGGTGATCCATTAGAGTTATTTGTTTCTTCTGCCGAAGCGAGTGAAGATGTGGCAACACTACCACCAACAATGGTAGCCAAAGCTACTGAAGCGACAGCCAAAGTAACCCACTGCTTCTTCACTTTGTGCAGTTTATAGCGTACTTTATTTTCCATATTCAATTTTTCCCCAATATATTTTTTGTCTTAAAATCTACATCTTAAAGACTTACTTATTATATCATTTTTTATTATCAAAAAAAGTTAATAAAACTTATTTTAATGATATTTTTATCACATTAATAATAGATTATAATTTTGTCATAAAAAAGACTCGTTCCCATAAAATATAAAAAGGAGAACCAAAGTCCTCCTTTTTATATCAATTAGTTTAGCACTCTAGGTGGATAAGCAAGACCATTCTTATCAAAGTAAACGTAAACTCCTGGTTGAATTTCTATCCATGTGCTAACAGCTCTCTTACCACTATCACCATAGTAATAGCTAATTCGACCATTGCCAGCACTTACTGTTTGACCTTTTACTTGTTTACCATCCTTAGCGAAGAAATAAGTATCGTCACCAATTTTAACTTCACCAGTCACTGACTTACCATTAGCACCAATGTAGTACCAGTTGTTGTCGCCTGTTGTGAAAAACTCATTAGTCAAGCGTTCACCTGTTGAAGCATTATACTTACTATAAGTACCATCTGCATTCTTAACAACACCACCCTTAACTTGGCTTCCGTCTGCATTAAAGTATAGGTGTTGGCCATTGATGACTTGTGCACCTGTAACAGTCTTACCATTAGCGCCTGCATAGTACCAAACATTGCCATCAGTTGTGAAGAATTCGTTAGTCACTAGCTCTCCAGAACCTTCTTTGTACTTGCTGTAAGTACCATCTGCATTCTTAACAACGCCACCTTTAACTTGGCTTCCATCTTCATTGAAGTAAAGTTTTTGACCATTGATGACTTGTGCACCTGTAGCAGCAACACCGTTTGCATCAAAGTAGTACCACTTACCATTGATATTTCTCCAAGTATCCTTGATACCATTACCAGTGTGTGCGTCAAAGTAATAAGTTTTACCTTTAAAGGTTACTAACTTATCTTTAGCTTGGAAACCGTCTTCTCCAAAATATTGTGTGAAACCATCAATAACCGTAACACCTTTGGCCATGACACCTTCATTAGTGAAGTAACGGAATTTCACAACCTTAGATTCTTTACCGTCTTTATCAGTTTCAGAAACATCAAATTTAGTGTAACCACCCTTGTACATTTGACCTTTAGAGTTATAAAGGTAGGTATTACCATTAGCATCAATGTAGAAGGCATTACTCAACATGATACCATTTGGTAAGAAACGATAAACGTCTTTACCATTTGGTGAGTATTCACTGTTAGTAACCATGTGACCACGAGCATCAAAGTAGTAAGTGTTACCATTGAAGGTTACAAAGGCAGATTTAGCTTGTGTACCACTTGTACCGAAGTAAGTGATTCCTTTACCATCACTTGAGAATCCAGTAATAACCTTTTCTTTACCTGTCAATTGAAGAGGAATGAAGTTACCTTCTTTAGTGACAGTGAAATATTTACCAGTTGCTTCATCGCTAAGTACATAGCCAACACCGCGGTCAAGAACGTTTGTTCCGTTGAAGTATTTAGCCTTCCATTGTTTCAATTTAACAGAATCATCAATTGGTTTACCAGTTGAAATCATGTTTACCTTGAACATTTCAGGGTACTTAGCTTTAAGTTCAGCCAAGAATTCACCACCGTATTTAGCTTGGTAATCTTTGCCTGATGACTTAGAGTTAGCCACATAAAGTGAGTGGTCAATGATAGCGTCCGCAATCTTACGACCAGCACCATCAGTACGAGTCGCTGTTACAACTTCTTTACCTGGCAATTGGTAAATTTGGTCTGGAACCCAGTCAGCGATTGCTTGAATACCAGCCTTATGAAGTGCTTTAAGAGCATCACGTAGATCTTCTTTAGAACCGTATTTATTGTTCTTACTCATGGCAAGATCGTAACGGTCTGCAAAGGCATAACCATTTTGGATAACTGAGTCAAGGAAGGTACCATCGTCAGCAGATACAAATTGAGGTGCCATTTCAAATGATGTTACGCCCCATGATTTGAACAAATCAACATTTTCAGCAATCTTACGGTTAGTATAGACTGAAGGATCTGAACCATCTGGAATAGTTTGGAAGTTAGAGAAGCCTTCGTAGATTAATTGTGAATCATAAGCTTCAGTCGCTTTAAGAGTCAATTCACCCTCTTTTTTAGCTTCTGTTGAAGGCGCTACTCGGATATCTTGATCATCTGAAGCTCCAACTGGAACCCAAACTGCTACGAAACCAGACATATCAAATGTTTCATAACCCTTGATGTCATTAGCACCGAAAGTCAAGACACCGTTGCTGTCTGTTTCTTTAACGTAACCTGCTGCGATTGCATCTGCATCAGATGTAAAGTTCTTGATACCATCAGCTGTACCAACAATCAAAGCACGGTATTTTTGGTTGGCATGGATTTTACCCATTTCAACATTAAGTTTAGCTGATTGATCCAAATTCAATTTTGGATTGTTAGCTACAAGTGTTACCTGACCAGAAGTACGGCTGTATTTAGAACCTTCTGTATCATTAGCTGTCATAATGTCTTTACCATAACGTACTGAAGTGTAGACTTCATTTGTGCGGTAAAGTTCAACATCTGAATTGTCCATCTTACCATCAGTTGGCAACCAGTATGAACGTTGTGCTTGCCCACCAGATACATACTTGATACGACTCTTCATCAAGTTAACAATGGTATCGTAATATGGAGACTTAGTTTCCATGTAGTGACCATCATCTGTATAAAGGTCTCCATAGTAGACACGAGTGATAGTTTCCATGTTTTGCAACATAACCGCGTAAGCCGCTGGGATGTTGTTAAGCGTATATTTTTTGTCGCTGCTGAGCATGTCTTTGTTGTAAATCTCAAAGGCTTGCTTCATTTCAGCATCAGTGATCGTGAAACCATCTGATTTTGGATTGATTTCTTTCTTGATGATTTCAGCAATAATATCTTGAACGTTGTTATCATGGGCACGGATAAAGACGTAGTTTCCTGACGCATCTCCGTATTTCTCGTTATATTTACCGATTGTAGACTGTTTAACTGTTCCGTCTTCGTTATAGGCCTTGCTTCCATCTTTGTTAATCCAATCAGTCTTTTCATCACGTTGTGTCGTGTTGAAAGTATTGTTATACAAAGGACTTACAGCTGGTGTACGTTCTTTGATTGGTTTAGCCAATGAGAAGAGGAGAGCCAAACGTTGTTTGTTTTCCATAGCAAGCGCAGCGCCATCTGTCTTGTCATTGTAGTGGTTGTCATTAAGGCTCCATGCTTCAAGGACTGAGATGTGAGCAAGAGCGTTTGCTTCAGATTTGTTAACACCATAGTACTCACGGAAGTAGTTTGTGTAGAGTTGAAGCATGTCTGCATCGACATTATCTACCGCGTCGACACGGATACCATCGAAGTTAGCATCCTTGTCACCCATAACGATTGAACCCCAGTTCATAAGGTAGTGGATTTGGTTCAATTGTTCTGCTTGAACAACTGGGTTTGACAAATCTACGTCATTAGCTAGCAAGAAGTCGAAACCACCCATGTGGTTTGGATCTGATTGCTCATCAAGAATTGATTTATCAATTGTACCAGTCTGGTTAGTTGCTGTACGGTTCAAACGACGATAGTCAGAATTCGCCCATGGTGTACGTGAATCATTCACATAAAGAAGGGCACCACCTTGAAGGTGATCTTCGCCGCCACCTTTAGAGTAGTTTTCAGTTTCTTTGTTCCATTGTGGTTGTGTCTTAACAAAGGCAGAGATAGTTTCACGCAACCATTGTGTTGATTTTTCAGCCTGAATCTTTTGCTCAATCTTGATTTGAATGTCCTTAGCAGCAACTTTCAAAGTTTCTTGCTTATCTGTACTTGAATATTTAGCATCCAAGTTAAATACTTTAGACATGTAGTTCAAGTAGTTAACTTGTGTATCTACATTTGGCCACCAAGCCATCAAAAGTGGACGGAAATCTTCTGCAGTTGATGCTTGCCAAGTTACACCATCTTTGATGATAGAAGCTGGACGGTACCAGCTATCTGCAGTCAAATAACCATCAATCAATTCAAAGCTAGCTTCAGATGAATCGTAGGCACGGTTATTTATTGAGAAACCATCAACAATATTTGTTGTTCCTGGTGTGAAAGAGTATGTTGATGAACTTGTAAGAGCACCATCTTTACCGAAGTAAAGCAATTGACCATTTACAGTAATGGCAAAGTTTTCTTTGTGTGAACCATCTTCATTAACATAGTAATATTTACCATCAATGTTTTTGATGTTTTTCAAGGAAAGCGCAGCTTCTACTTCTGAATCTTTCAAAGCAGCTTCTGGCGCCTTAACTTCTGTATTAACAACTTCAGCCTTCACTGTTGCTGGTTGTTCTTCTGCTTTTTCAGTTGTAACAGCTGGTGCATCTGTTGTCACAACTGCTTCTTTATTTGGAACAGCTGCCACTGCTACATCAGCTGTTGTTGCTGTTGTAGCTGCTTCAGCTGTTGCTTGTGTGTTCGTTGTAGTCGCTGTTTCTACAGCATTTGTTTCTTTAGCAGGTGTTAAAACATCTGCTTCTTTTGTATTTGTACGTTTATCGGCTTCTTTGGTTGCTTCAGGAGAAGTAACTAAAGAAGCTGTTGTACCTGAATTTGATTGAGTTACTGTCTTATCTTGAGTTTCATCCGCTGAAACTGAAGATGTTGTTACAGACAATCCTCCCAAGACAGTAGCAAGTGCTACAGAAGCAACTGCAATTGTAACCCATTGCTTCTTAACTTTATGAAGCTTATAGTGTATCTTATTTTCCATTATAATTTTCCCCGTGATTTTATTTGTCAAAATCAGACTGAAATCTATCCGATTTCAAACAGTTATATTATATCATTATTTTCTAACTATTTCTCGAATTAATTGTTTTTTTATAAAATATATATTACATAACATTAATATTAGAAAAACTTTGTAACACACCTATTTCATAGGTTTTCAATTCTCATTTTCATATCATTTGATAACTAAAACTATTTTTCATAAAAGCCGCCAAAGTCCTTGATACAATAGCTTTTACAATGATTCTGACTCAAAATTGATATTTGTCAGATTTTTTCTTTAAGGAGCATAAAAAGGCAAAATTTCTTTAAACGATTCTCGTTTTCAAGAAATTTCACCTATAAATTCATGTCAAATCATATCGTTTTTCACTTAATCTCTCAGATTAAGATTAGATTGATTGATTATTTATTTATCAAAATCAGCATAACCATTTTCATCGAAGAAGACAGTCGTACCGTCTTGGAAAGTAATCCATGTGTTTGTCACACGTTCTCCAAGAACTGATTCGTAGTATTCTACTCCTTTTGGTGTGCTGATTGGGCTACCTTTAACTTGACGTCCCAAATTATCAAAGTAATATTCTTTACCATCGATATTTTGGCGTCCTGTTACAGCCTTACCATCTTTGAAGTAGTACCAAACATTGTTACCAGTTGTCAAGAAACGGTTATTGAGACGCTCACCTGAATCTTTGTCATAGTAAGAAAGTGATCCGTCAGCATTCTTAACAAAGTCGCCTTTGACTTGACTACCATCTTCTTTGAAGTAATAGTTTTTACCACCAACACTATAGGCACCTGTCACGATTTCACCATTATCTTTGGCGTAGTACCATGTCTTACCACCATCAAGAGTGAAGAAATCAGATTTGACTTGGCTTCCATCAGCATTGAAGTAATAGTTAAGGTGGTCAATCGTTTGACGACCTGTAGCGAGGTTACCATCCTTATCAGCATGGTACCACTTGCCGTTCACTTCGAAGAACTTGTCTTTAACCTTGTAACCATTATCTACAGTGTAGTAGCTAATCTTGCCATTTTCAGTAACAAATTCACCTTTAACTTGGGCACCATTTGCACGGAAGTAATAGTCGTGACCGTCCAAAGTAAGGGCACCTGTCACATTTTTACCAGCTGCATCACGGTAGAACCATGTTGAGCCATCTGTTGTGTAGAATTCACCCTTCTTAGCTTGTGCATAGCCTTGATCGTTGAATTCATACCAGATACCATCGATTTCTGCCCAACGATTTGTGTAGGCATTACCTGAATTTTTATCAAAGAAGTAGAGTTTTCCGTCTGGAGTCACATACTTAGTACCTTTAGCTTGGAAGCCATTTTCATCAAAGTATTGCAATCCTCCACCAGCATAAGTCAAGCCAACAGCCATTTCTCCAGTTGGTGAGAAATAACGGAATTTAGCTTCTGTTTCTGAAGTACCTTCTTTCGGTACATCGAATACAAAGTAACCATCTTTGTATTGCTCACCAAAGCTACCAAAGTAATAATATTTACCATCTTGTTGATAAATAGAATCACGAAGCTGTACACCATTTGGCAAGAAGAAATAAGTCTTACCATCGATATCTTGACGACCAGTCAACATATAACCTTCTTTATCGAAGTAATAGTAATTTCCAGCATATTTAATGAAAGCATTCTTAGCTTGGAAACCACTATTATCAAAGTAGGCCATACCCTTACCATCATAGTAGAAACCTGTCTTACCACCTTGGTCTGTCAAAGGTTTTGGCAAGAAGATGCCATTCTCAGTAACTTGATAGTAGCGACCAGTAGCATCGTTACTGAGAACATAACGATTACCACGACCAAGGATATTAGTACCATTCATGTACTTAGCAGACCATTGCTTGATTTTAACAGATGGATCAATCTTCTTACCAGTTGATATCATCACATCTTCAAACAACTGTGGATATTTCTTTTGGAGCTCATCAAGGAACTCACCACCATATTGAGCTTGGAAGTCCTTACCTGATGATTTAGAATTTGCAACATATAAAGTGTTATTGATATAAGCATTGGCCTTTGGAGTACCATAACTATTTGCACGTGTTGCTGTTACAACTTCTTGTCCTGGCAATTGGTAAAGTTGATCTGGAACCCAGTCAGCAATTGCTTGAATACCTTGCTTGTGAAGCGCCTTAAGGGCATCACGAAGATCTTCTTTAGAACCGTATTTGTTATTCTTACTCATAGCAAGGTCATAACGGTCAGTAAAGGCATAGCCATTTTGGATAACAGAATCAAGGAAGGTACGGTCATCAGCCGATACAAATTGAGGAGCCATCTCGAATGATGTGATTCCCCATGACTTGAAGAGTTCTGCGTTTTCTGCAATCAATTTATTGGTATACTGGCTGTCTTTTTCAACAAAATCTTGGAAGTTTGAGAAACCTTCATAGATAACTTGTGAGTCCAATGCTTCAGTAGCTGAGAATGTCTTATCCAGTTTCTTATCTGAACCTTTAACACGGATATCTTGGTTATCAGGTGCGCCTACTGGTACCCATACACCAAGATAACCTCTCATATCAACAGTTCGATATCCCTTGATTTCATCCCCACTGAAAGACAAGTTCCCTTCAGCATCGGTGTATTTAATTTTTCCAGCTGCAGCTGCATCATTCTCGTAAGTGACAATTCCCTTATCAGTACCAAGAAGTAATGGACGGTAGGCTTGGTTAGCATGAAGTTTACCCATGTTAACTTTCAAAGTACCATCACCCAATGAGAAATCCTGATTATTGGCAATAAGGGTCAACATACCAGAATGTTTACTTGTTTCTGCTACACCCGTAGTTTGGTCAGCAGTCATAATATCTTTACCGTAACGAACAGATGACAAGATTTCTTTTCCATTGAACGTGTCGACTTTCATCGATTGTCCACCTGAAACATATTTCATACGGTTCTTCAAGAGCGTTGTGATAGCATCATAGTAAGGAGACTTGGTAGCCATATATTGGCCGTTATCCGTATAAAGATCTCCATAATAAACACGAGTTACCTGCTCCATATTTTGAAGAATCAAAGCATAGGCGGCTGGAATATTGTTAATAGTATAACGTTTTTCTGCCTTCTTCATATCTTCATTATAGATTTCAAAGGCACGTTTCAATTCAGCATCAGTCATGGTATAACCATCTGATTTTGGATTGATTTCTTTTTGAACAATATCACGAATGATATCTTGAACAAGGTTATCATGAGCACGCGCAAAGATATAGTTAGCTTGTGTATCTCCATACTTACTATTATTTGTACGGTCTGTCAAACTGCTAGTAATCAAATCTTTCAATGAAGATCCAGATCCATAAAGTGCACCCATAATTGCATAACGAAGGTTATTATCCATGGCAAGGGCTGCACCATCATGTTTTTGATTATAAGCATTATCATTTAAATCCCAAGCTTCAAGGATAGAAATGTGAGCAAGTGCATTTGCTTCAGATTTATCCACACCAAAGGCTGCACGGAAGTAGTTTGTATAAACTTGGAGAAGGTCTGCATCGACATTATCAACTGCATCAACACGGATACCATCAAAGTTAGCATCCTTATCACCCATAACAATTGATCCCCAGTTCACAAGATAGTGAATTTGGTTCAACTGCTCAGCTTGCACAACTGGGTTTGAGTTATCAACGTCATTGGCAAGTAGGAATTCATAACCACCCAAGTATCTTCCTGTACCATTTAGAGAACCATCTTGGTTACTTGGTGTACGGTTAAGCAAACGGTAATCAGAATTTGCCCAAGGTGTCTTGTCATTATTGACATAAAGAAGAGCTCCCCCTTGAAGGTGGTCAGCAAGGGTATAGTTTTCAGTTGTAGTATTCCACTGGTCTTGTTCTTTTACAAAAGACTCAATTGCTTGACGAAGCCATTCAGTTGATTTTTTAGCTGAAATTTCTTGTTCAATCTTAATTTGAATTGTCTTAGCAGCTGCATTCAATTCAGATTGACTTTGGCTGGTTGAATAAGTTGCGCTAAGATTAAAGTGTTTAGAGAAAGTATTGAGGTAGGCTACTTGTGTATCTACATCAGGCCACCATGCCATCAAAAGTGGACGGAAATCTTTCTCAGTTGACACACGCCATTTTTCACCATTTTCCAAAATAGTGACTGGACGGTACCAGCTGTTTGGTGTCAAGTACCCATCTACCAACTCGAAGCTTTCCTTCTTAGAATCGTAAGCACGGTTATGTGAAGAAAAAGCATCAACTAGATTAGTTGTACCTGGTGTGAATGAGTGTGTTGATGTGCTTGTCAAAGCACCGTCTTTACCGAAGTAAAGTAACTGGCCATTTACTGAAACAGCAAAATTTGTTTTGTATGAACCATCTTCTTTGACATAATAGTATTTACCATCAACTTGTTTGATGTTGTTCAAAGAGAGCGCTGCTGTTTCTTCTTTTTCAGTAACACCAGATTTTGGTTTTTCAGCTACTGTAAGCGTTGTATCTGTCGCTGTTGCAGCTGGTGTTTCTGTTGTCGCACCATTTGCTACTGCTGCACGATCAGTTGTTGCTGGTGTTGCAGTATTAGTAGTTGTATCTGCTGCAGTGGTTGCTGCCGCAGGAGTTTCGACTGTTGCAGCATCAGCAGCCTTATCATTTGTTGTTGCTGTCGCATCTGTCGTAGCAGTTGCTGCAGGAGCGGCTACTTCATGCGTTTCAACGACAACATCGCTTTCAGCTGTCGTAGAGGCAACTGGTTGAGTTGTTTCATCAGCTGAAACCTTTTGATTGGCAACTGTAGCACCACCTACGATAGAGGCAAGTGCTACCGAAGTGACGGCAATCGTCACCCACTGCTTCTTAACTTTGTGAAGCTTATAATGTACCTTTTTTCCCATTTTAGGTCCTCATTTCATTTTCCTAGTTTGAATAAAATCTACATAATTCAAACAATTTCATTATAGCATATTTTTTTCAGTCAACTAGAGTCTTTATCAAATCATTTCAATTTTTAATCATATTGTAAATTGATTAACATTTTAACAAATATTAAAGACTACCGAATGTAGAAAACGGTAGTCTTTTTCTATTTTTAGGAAAGTTTTTAGAGGTAATTTAATAAGCTATCTCTATTCAATCAGTAGCAATTTAAAAGTCAGCTATTAAGCAAAAACGACGTTATGTTGGACCCTGTAGCTAACTAAAAAGAGCAAGGTTTCTGTGACTAATTTTGCCAGAACCAGTCCTAAACCAATAGCAACTAGACTACTAAGTAAGAAATAGTTACAGGCCAGGAGGACCAAGACCAACATAAAGTAACGAACACTCGATCTAAAGAGAGAGCTTGTCGGATTGAAGACCACATTGGCGTTCAGCAAACACTGGCTGGAAGCCGAAATCACACGAGCTAGCACGACCGAAAGGAGCAGATTTTTCGTCAAGGCAAAGAGCACAAATAAGGCTGTTGCATCAATGACTGAGGCCAAGACGGCCGTGCCAGAGAACTTTAAAAAAGGGCTGTAAATACGGATGGAATCACGAATGGGCCGAAAGTGCGAACTTTTATTTTCCTCCAGATAAACGGTTTCGATAGGAACTTCAGAGATTTGGTAGCCTGACTTTTTGGCTTCAAGTAGCATATTAAACTCGTACTCGAATCGATTGCCGTCCAGGTTAAGAAGCCATGGAATCAGGTCGGTTGACATGCCTCGAAGTCCTGTCTGAGTATCTGTTACCTTCTGACCAGTTACCAGATGGAAGAGCCCTGCAGTCACCTTGTTGCCGATGCGACTACGTGCTGGTACCTTACCAACAAAGGCACGCGCACCTAAGATAAGATGGCTTGGATTTTCCTCGGTTGCCTTGGCCACACGGACAATATCTTTAATCAGGTGCTGACCATCACTGTCAACTGTGACTATAGGTTGAGCCGAAAGGTGCTGACCGACTACTTCTTCTTGAATATAAGCGAAAGCAGTCTTAAGAGCAGCTCCCTTTCCTTTATTAATCGGATGAGTTAGGACAGTCGCTCCAATAAAAGCCGTTTCGTCGTAATAGTCGTTATAGCCTGGGCCACTCCCATCATTAACAACAATAATACGGGCTTTAGGGAGTTTTATGGTAATATCTTGAACCACCTGAATCAGGCGTTTGTCTGGTTCATAAGCTGGAATAATAATATACATAGGCACTTCCTTTCTGTTTCATCCTATGACTCTTTAGTGACCTCCTCCAAAGCCACCTGGTTGTCCACCACCTTGGGGACCACCGCCACCAGGCATTGAGTTTTCAATCTTAGTTTGTTTCTCACCATTGATAGTAATGTCACCACCGGTATAGGTCGCTGAACCATCGAAGTCAAAGCCAGACTGACCAGTCAAATTGATTGTTCCACCCGATACAATAATATCGCCGTTAGAATCGATTGGGTCGGTATCGCCCTGGCCAACCTCAACATTTAGGGTTCCACCGGTCATCTTGAAGAAAATCTCACTTTGACTGGCATTAGCATTGGCCGCATTGACACCATCATCCGTTGCATAGACATCGATGTCTCCGCCATTGATGGTCACAGATTTACCTTCGATACCTTCAGTTGATTTTTCAACCTTGTAAGTACCACTATCAATAATCAGGTCGCCGGACGCATGGATACCGTCGTCACCAGCCTTGATGGTCATGGTTGTTCCCGTGATGTTGAGTTCATCATTGACATTGAAGGCATCACCAACTGAGGTAATCTTATAGGTACCACCAGTCATATGAAGGCTGTCATTGGCTTTAATACCGTTATTTTTCTTGGCATCAATGTTAAGAGTACCTGAACCGTTAATGGTCAAATCTCCTTTAGAGAAAATCACGGCATCCGCATCTTCATCACTATTAGAACTTGAATCAGAGAGGGTACTTGTGGTGCCATCTTTGAGGGTCAGATAGACATGACCAGCACTTGTGGCATTGATGGCTGCATTTGTATTCGTCATGGTAACACCATCTAGAACAATATGGACATCATCTGAATCGCCAGCGTCAACCTTGATTTGCACACCATCAGATTTTCCAGAAATCACATAGGTACCAGCTTTGGAGATGGTTACGGTTGAACCTGACACGGCTACGCCATCACCTGAAACATCCGCAGATGAGCCTGACAACTTAATCTTAGAGGCAGAACTTTCATCATAAGATGTGTCTGAATCTTTTGAAGTAAAATAGTTGCTGTTGTTCTTATTTGTTTTCTTACTGGTCGTTGCTGTTACAGCACTTGTTTTTGAAGTCGTGCTTGACGTCGTCCCAGTTGACTGACTGCTTGATTGGCTACAAGCCGTCATGACTGTTAGGGCTGTCGCACAGGTTAATAAAGTCGTCCATTTTTTTAGTTTTTTTGATTTCATATTTTTTCCTCTCGGGTTCGTTTGGATGATTACAGTTTACGGGACTTACCTAAAACATTTCTAAAGGATAACTGAAACTTATCTTAAGTTAAGTTTGGTGAAAGTTTGATTTAGGAAAACTTTCAGAAAAGTCCCATAGACTAGTAGGCAAGCAAATGAATACTTTATATAGTAGTACTTTTGCTCTCAATTTAATTTTCTACTAAAAAAAGCCAAATCTTGAAGTGAGGGCTTTGTATCTTATCTAAGTGAACACGCCTACAACTCGTGGGAAAAGATGGGACCTGCTTGGAGTTAAACTCCTTCGACTGTTCCCCCTCTTTTCCTGAGCGTTGCTTTACGGCTTTGTATCTTATCTAAAAAGGAGTTTTTTCATGGTTAAACAATTGGAAACACGTTTTAAACGTATTGAAACAAAATATGTGGTCTCAAAGGACAATCTTGAAGACCTACTCGCTGATCTTAAGGAGTATTTGGTAGAGGATGATTATCCGACATCTACCATTTCAAATATTTACTTTGATACGGATAATTTTGACGTCATCCAAGATGCCTTAGATGGTAATCACCGTCAAGAGAAAATCCGCATGCGTACCTACCTAGCCAATCCCAAAATTGATAGTAAGGTCTTTTTAGAGGTAAAAGCCAAAGATGATGAAGGAATCGGTCATAAGTTTCGTCTTGTTTCAACTCCACTTGCCATCACTAACTTGCTGACAGACGGTAAGAACCATGGTCAAATCACTGACCGCCAGCTATTACAGGATATCCACCACTTACGTCAACGCTACGATGAGGGGCTCAAACCTCGTATGTATATCTACTACGACCGTTTTTCGATGAAAGAAAAAGAGACTATCGAAGGCTATGCCTACAATAAAGTTCGTGTTACCCTTGACCAAAATCTGACTTACCGTGATGAAGACGTCAGTCTCTTTAAGGGTAATCATGGTTTTCCCCTTCTTGATGAAGATACGATAATCATGGAAATTAAGGCACCTGGGCAAAAACCAGACTGGCTTCAAGCTATCTTAGACAAACATGGTTTAGAAGAGCAAAAGTTCTCAAAATACAGCTGTGCCTACCATAAATCTCAAGGGCTAGACTACGGACCACGTCCAGCACAAGAAAAAGGAGCTGCCACCTATGTCTAATCTTTTCAATTCTATCTTTAATGATGCGACCGCAACCGCTAGTCCCCTTCAACTCATGCTGGCCTTACTGGTCAGTCTTATTTTAGGATTAGCCCTGACCTGGACTTACAAATACCGAACCCTCTACACCAGAG
>JABLTP010052132.1_pt1 | contig 17038 bp, 17 predicted proteins | sample 7160111 | NCBI WGS metagenome assembly JABLTP01 (sample SAMN14651227, study PRJNA627086) | human gut metagenome | isolation source: feces | host: Homo sapiens
ACTTTTTATAGTTAAGTTTTCATAAGCATTTCTTAATATAAGTTATTGATTTACAGACGATTAAATGTTAATTTAACGCAGTATTGATATAATAGTGCCAATTCATCCCAAAAGCACGAACATCATTAAATGACGAGAATACAGACTTCAAGAAAGGAATATTACCTTTCCCTCAAACTCATGATTAGACTGCAACTTAAACAGAGAGAGCAAGTCATGCAGAGAATCATCCCATGTTCTCCTGTTTTCGTGTTTTCATGTTTTCAAACTCGAAAGGACATTGCAGATAGTCTGCAGATACATGTAGGATTCTATACATACCATAATAATATATTTGAAAATGGTATGATGCTGGACACTACGCACCCAGCATCATACCATTTCCTATATGAACTCTTACTCTCCACTTTTAGCTTCGCTTTGTGGCTGTCGCCCAGCGTGAGCCATGATGGCATTGTATTCTTTGTCAGACATACGCCCTGTATCGTGAAGGTTCTTCACGTATAGGTAAGTAATCTGGCTGAGCACCATCTTCACGCCATTATAGCTCATTTCGATGAAGTCACTATCGAACAGGTCAAGAGCAGTTTCCTTGCCGTCCTTCTTCGCCTTCATGGTTACACTGAACTGTTTCTCTTCGTCACCTTCTGTGAAAGTAAGCGATAACTCAAACAGTTCTTTCCCCTTTATCTCATTTTCATTCTGTTTCATATCTATAAATTTAAAACATTAAAACTTCAAAAACATATTAGCAAGTAGGTTTTATCTTTTCCTTGATATCATCAATATTGCTTTCGCAAACATCGATGATGTCCTGGAACTTCTGTTGGTCCTCAGCTTGGGCAAGCTTCTCTTCAGCCATAGCCTTGATAGCCTCGAACTGCTCTAGAGAGAACTCATCGCAAGATACCATTCCCTTCTTGCGAGCTGTCATCATTACTTCGTAGTCACCCTCACAAGTCATACCGAAGAAGGCAACAGCATTAGTGTCCTTGCACATTTGAATCAAACTTTTTACAGCACCTTCCTCATGCTTGGTAGGTGTGCATTCTATCTTGTTTTTATTCTGTTTCATTATATTTAAATTGTTACTACCCTACTTTGTTCAAGATGCCAAATTGGCATTTTGAACATAATCTATTATATTTTTAATGTTCTTTCATCCATTCATCTACGCTTTTATCTATGCGGAGATATGGAAGAAGTTTCTTTATCTCTTTCACGAATGCTTTGACAGAGCCTAAGGCATCATCACATTCACCTTCCAGGTAATTAAAATACTCATCGACATAGTCACCTTCCAGAAAGCCTAGAAGACGACTGTCTTCATTATCTACCTCTCCAGCAATCTGAGGGTACACGTCACCCAGACAGCACCCTACTACGTCTGTATCTCCACTCTCATAGAGAACGTAGAAGATTGCGTCTGGTATCTCGATACGCCCATCATCGTGAGCTTTAATGAACTTCTTGTTCGTCTCACAGTTGATGATTTCCTTTATAATATCCATATTCTTTGATTTTAATCATTAATATCTAACCACAGCCACTTTCAAGCCTCGCTTGGTAGCGGTATCTATCATGTTCTTTGTGCCCCGGTTCTTACCATCCCAGAAAGCGATGAGAGCATCGGCACCAGAGGCATGACCACTGATGATTACAACATCTTCCTTCTTTTCGTCTTGAAGGAAATAATCACACTTCTCTTTCAACAACTCATAGTTATCGAAATCTCTGCATCCTGCAATGATGACTCTGTATTTAGAGATTAAATTATGATTAATCTGTTAGCTGCATCTACTTCTTCTATACTCATTATATTGTTTGTATATAAGTTATACTTCAAGTTAAAGGCTCTCGTTTGTATCAAAGCCTTCCTTGCATAAACTATCCACCGAAAATCCAAGTTTGACACCTATTACATAATAAGGCATCATCTACAACAATTCATCTTTAAAGAAGAACAATATCCCTTTCATTCCAATATCAAAGTCCTTACAAAGGTATAAAAAACGAGAGTAACCGCCAAACTATTAGCTAATATTTTTGACTTTTTACACTTTCAAGATGATTAGAAGCTATCAAAAGAAAGAAACAACTAATAGAATACCAAATGTATCTGTATAACTTTAATCCTTGTTGTAGTGGACAATGGTCTAGTACTATGTAACGAGGTCAAGTATGGTACTAGTGACTTTGCGGTCTTAATCCTTATTATAGTGGACAATGGTCTAGTACCGAAGATCCGGCAGAATATGCCCGAGTTAAGCTGCTGTATTAATCCTTGTTGTAGTGGACAATGGTCTCGTACCCATTCCAGCCAATATGATGACTGGACAGCCTGCACAGTCTTAATCCTTATTGTAGTGGAAGATGGTCTCGTACACAACAATTATTACTGCGAATGTTATTCGCAATGCTGGTCTTAATCCTTGTTGTAGTGGAAGATGGTCTCGTACGATAGTGTACCTGTAAGATATACTGTTGATACTAAAGAGTCTTAATCCTTGTTGTAGTGGACAATGGTCTAGTACAAGTGGGAAGGCACGTTCAAAGAGGACAACGGCAAAGAGTCTTAATCCTTGTTGTAGTGGACAATGGTCTAGTACCGCCTAATTCTGATTTATATGGCTACAGTAATCGTGTCTTAATCCTTGTTGTAGTGGACAATGGTCTAGTACAAACAAATTTAAAATATTAAAATTATGGCAACAATTGTCTTAATCCTTGTTGTAGTGGACAATGGTCTAGTACGCTATTGAGCCTTGTGATTTGAATCAGGCTATCATGTCTTAATCCTTGTTGTAGTGGACAATGGTCTAGTACTTATGATATAATTAATGAACCAAATACTACTGCTATGTCTTAATCCTTGTTGTAGTGGACAATGGTCTAGTACGTGGTCAAGTTACTGGTATGGTAGCTGAAAAGCTAGTCTTAATCCTTGTTGTAGTGGACAATGGTCTAGTACTTGCAAATGGTTCAAGCAATATGAGCTTACGCAATGTCTTAATCCTTGTTGTAGTGGACAATGGTCTAGTACGTACAGGAACACTTGGAGTTTGCAATGTTGCAGTGGGAGTCTTAATCCTTGTTGTAGTGGACAATGGTCTAGTACTCGGCACCCGAAATTTGCTTGAAATTTACGTTCTTGTCTTAATCCTTGTTGTAGTGGACAATGGTCTAGTACACAAGAGTGAGTGGTCAATGGGTAGTGACGTAGCAGTCTTAATCCTTGTTGTAGTGGACAATGGTCTAGTACTCGACCTTATAAGACACTACTGATTATCAATAAGTTAAAGAACTTTACTAAAGAAATATTCACTTTCCTTAACTGAAATTTAACCATTTCTTAGCGGGTGCAAAGGTACGACTTTTTTTCGAGATATGCAAGCCAATTATTCTTAAATATTTGAGCAAATAATCTCTAAAAATTAATATCTCTTCACAAAAGACGTTCAACCCAATCCCCCAAAAAACTAAAGCACCATTGTAAACAGCCCCTAAAGCCATCTAAAATGGTGCTTCCAAATACTATATCTCAGACAAAACCTCCTCAATACCATCCAACAACTCCTCTATCTTTTCTATTACCTTTTTGGCAGAAAAAGGATTTTTCTTGAATCCTGCATGATTGTAGTCATTGCGTAATTCAACAACCTGCTGCAAGATGGTTACAAAGGTCTTATTTCCCCAGACACTATCATCAGCCAAAATCTTATCTACAAGCTCTTTGTCTGCATCCAATACTTCTGTAGCCGTTTTCTTTGTCTTGATAGCTATGCAGCTAAATACAGTATCACGATACGTCTTGTTCTTATAGTCAAGCTGATAATGGCAACACAGGAAAGTACCCAAACCTTCTTCCAACATGGTAGTAGCCTGCTGATATAGTTTATTGTCACAACACCATTTGGCTGCCTTGATACAGTTCAGAACATTCTCCCTGGCATCAAAATCATTCAATGACAGCTTAATTTTCTCAAAGATAGGCCTAAGCTGAACAATCGTCACTTTCTGTATTTCACTAGCTGTGCACTTCAAATCACTTACTTTCTCGCTATTGATGACAGCATACCCGCGACAGGTCGTACGTTCCTCTACCATCTCCTTCAACGTCTTGACAAAGGAACGTAACTTTTCCGCATCCTTCGTACGTGTTTCGGTATTCTTCAAGATAGGGATAAGTGAAGACTCTGACAACTCAAAGAGCTTCTCTACCTGACCATATCGCAAATAATCAGAAGCCGCCAACGTCCAGTCCTGTAGAACAGAAAGTGGCAAAAGATCCATGATAGGCGCAATATTGCTCTCCTTGTCACGAGCCTCGTAATTGCCATAAAAGATAGCCTTCACCTTTACATTCTTAAGCAACTTGGCATAGTTGACAAGCACCACCAGCAGCATAGGAAGATAACGGAAACTGTTGGTGATGTCAAGATACAGTTCATCACCCTCCTGAAGCTCATCAAAGATAACCTCAAATATCTCCCACATCTCATCACTATCCTTCCCATCCGGAATCGCTATATCCCGGTAAGAGAGATTCATATCCAGCAATATCTTCTCCAATCCCTGATACGCTACCTCCTTCTGAAGCTTGGCACAGAAACGAGTCTCCAGATTCTTGTCCCAGTTATTCTTTCTTGCCAAATCCGTCAGGAGCATAAGAACCAGGTCGTTTTCTCCTCCCCAGTTCTCCTGCTGCTGTAGATATTCGAGTAAACTCTTCTGTACAAAAAGAGTCTCACTTCCCGTAAAATCATCCTTTCGGTACCGGCAAGTCTCATAGAAAGCCACTCCCAAGACAGATAAAAATACCCTTCTTCCCATAATGCTTAATCCTGATAATTCTCAAGAGACTTCTTCAAATCATGAACAAGCTTATCTCTTAAACTCTTAGGCTCCATGACTGTAACCTTGCTTCCATATGACAAGATCTTGCTTCTCAGCTCAAAGTTGTCATACACATATAAAGATACGTAAACATAATCCTTGTCTTCTCCGTATTCAGAAATTACTTTCTGAGATGCATGGATAGGCTTGCTCTCTATATATGGATACTCACCGCGGTCTATACGTAACTTCACCTCTATCGGTTCCGCACCATCCGGCTTGGTTACACCCACCACATTTTCAAAGTAAACAGAAAAATCAACGTCACATTCCTTATAATGAATATGCTGGTTGGCCTCCATCTTGAGAATTCGGTCCAGAGCCAGGTTGTAGATTTTGCCCTCCACCTCGTCTCTGTGCTTGGTGGCAATGAGATACCATCGCTGGTTATACTGCTTGAGGAACTGAGGAAATACGGTCCACTCACGCTTACCTCTTCCAGGAACCTCATATCTAATGTCCATGGTCTGATGCTGTATGATAGCCTTGAGTAAAAGCTCCAGCAAATCATGAGGTTTTACCCTTCCATGAGACTCCAGTAATACTTTTTCAAAAGAAATGACAGGACGATTATTATCGTCATACCCCATGAACTTGTTGATTTCATCAGTCATGGTGGTCAAGGAAGACTCCAAGCCCAATCCCAGGAAATCACCCAAAGCTTTCTTGATCTTATCTAAATTGCATATAACAACTTGATTGGCAACAGTATCACCCTTAATAGAGAAACCAACATTTTGATATACCAAACATTGGCAGCCATCTCTTTTCTGATCCCTGTTTATTTTACCACCTAGCTCGAATTCGATTTTTTCCAAGTCGTTACGATACGTACGATCTGTATACTGCACACCTAGTTTGTGATTACATTCGTCACAAATTTCCTTTACAGTCATTGGACGTTCATAATTGCGCAGACATTCATCAATGAGTTCCAAGCGCTTCTGATACGTTATGATACCTTTTCCCATAATCATTAAATTTTTAGTTAATGTATTTACCCGCCGTAATAAGCGATGTTCTTAAACTTTCAATAATCTTGCCCGAAGAGAAATTACTCTCCAAAGCGTGAGCCACAACATTTCTGTTTTTGGTAATCTCGAAATATACTCCTCTCAACTCAAATGGTATGAACTCCTTGTCATTGCAAATAACATCCTTAATTTTCTGACGCTCATCCTTGTCAAAAGGGTCGTGTTTTGCAAGCTGACAGGCATAGGAAAGAATGCTCTCCTGCAAGGAAATCAAGGCAGCCGTATAGTTCATGTGCTTAAACTGCCACTGGGCCAGCTGATATTGGAACCGTGCTGAATCCTGCTCTGTACCCTTGAAATTATTGAGAAAATCCTTCACAACCGGTTTCACGATCATTTCAGGCAACATCGAATCAAAATCCTTTTTCATCAAAGCTCTCAAAGACTGGGTCTCCTGAGAGATGGCATACAGATGGTTGAGATTCATCACATCCGAGAAATGCTTCAAACGATTGGTCACATCCGTATCCTCCTGCTGAATGAGCCCTGCAATCTGATAGGCATTTCCATACTGCTTGAAAGCCATGGCTCCCACAATCCAGTCATTGAGTTTGAGAATTTTCTTCAAATCCACAATCGGAGCATAACCATACTCCTTGCTCATCTCTATCATACCATAATATATATGAGAAATCTTGATATTTTTACTGCTGACATTCCTCAGATAAAGAAGCAGATTCATGATGGTAATAGGCAATGAGCGGAAAGAATGGGTAACATCCACGATGAGTTCATCTCCCGTAGAGAGCAACTGGTTCAGCTGCAGGATGATGTTGATATTCTCATTGATTTCCTCCTCATTCACGCCATATCTTATGAGAGCAAGATGGGCATCCTTTCCAATAGCCGCCTCTATCTCCTTGGCATGAGGAATATACAATTCACTCTTGCTGGTTGTCGCTTCACAATGTTCTGCGATTTCACAATAGACATCCTCGTCAACCACACCGCCGTTCTTCTTCTGAAAATAGCGATATACCTCTTCCCACATACAATGGGCAGTACCAATCAATATGACCTTATCTATATTCTGTGTTTCATAAAGAGCAGCTGCCATAAATGAGTATTCACCCAGATTCTCTTCACCCAGATGATAAGAAGCCCTGCGATATTCACGGGCAGACTTCTCCTCCCCCAATGTCCCCTTGTTCACCAGAGGACCTGTACCGATAAATGATATGAGTACCTTTGCCATAATATTACTGATTAAAGTTTTTAAATCTATCAGGAAGCTCCCGTCTGGAAAGCGTACCAAAGCCCACGCTACCACTCTTTCCCAAAGCAATGCCGTCAGGAAGTACCATGTTGCTGACAAACATCAGATCAAAGGTGTCAAACTTTACATGCTTGTAGCTCTGTTCCACAGGCTCTTTCAATTGAGTGATGGCACATTCTATCTTTTCAGCTGCATGATAGCCAATCCCCTTCAAAAAGGAAAGGATGTTGCCCGTGATGACCTGCTCCAGAAAATTTACCTTGTCGGTAAGAGCCAGCATGGAATGGTATTTCTTGAAGTTCTCATCAGTAAGACCGATATAACAGCTCAGACGATAAAGCTTCGGAGACTCTTCTATCTTCGGAAAATAAGGAGTCAGCGTACAATCCTCAACATGAAACTCCATCTCCTTCTGTCCTATCTTGAGACTGGCAGGAAACTTACCCACCAATTCCATCACTGCCATGGCTGCTTCCGCTATTCCGACGAGACAAACATGCCTGTCTATCACCTTGTACTGAACCAAGGGATATCCATATCTCAGCCCATTTGCCTCATGATTATGAAAATAAGGATTTTCCCTGCCTGCCAAATCAATAATGGCCCCACGAAAACACCTGAGCCCGACTGAACTCAGGTTTTCCTTAAATCTCAATATCGCTATGTTAGTTGCTTCCATTTCTTGTTTTTGTGGCGAAAATACAAAAAAAATCCGATAAAACACTTTTTTTTGCTGAAAAAATAGTTTTTCCCATCTTTTTTTTATACTTTTACACCCACAATCTTAAAACAAAACAAGATGGAGAAAAATAAATACATATATGGAGCCTCCATACAGGGCATTCAAGGATTTATCTTCTCGACCAACTCACTTAAAGATGTCGTTGGTGGCAGTGAGTTGGTTGAGAAGGTATGTACCACTCTGTTTGAATCCACCTATGAGCAAGGGGGCACGTCAATCATCAAAGCAGCCGGTAACATCAAATGTGTCTATGACAACCTTCAGGAATGTGAGAAAACCGTTCTGGAGTTTCCAAAAACAGTGATGCTGGCGGCGCCCGGTATCACCATCAGCCAGGCTGTTGTAAAGGTAACGGAAGAAGAGTTCAAAGCAAACTTCGCTTTCTGCATGGATCAGCTGGAGAAAAAGCTGAAGATCCAACGCAACAAACCTTCCAAGAGCATGACTGTAGGTTTCATGGGCGTAGAACGTTCAAGGACCACAGGTCTTCCAGCCGTCACTCAGGAAAGTCAAGAGTACCTGGATGAGGGAACCCTAAAGAAACGCAACTTATCAATCGGCGGAAAGGCTACCATCACCCTGGCAGAAAAGAGCTTTGGCATCAAGGAACTCTCCCCTAAAAACATCGCCTTGGACATTAAGGACCTCACTGGAGAGAATGACTGGATTGCCATTATCCATGCAGATGGTAATGGTCTGGGGCAAATCCTGTCCAAGTTCAGCGGTTCCCCAAAAGAATTTGAGCGTTTTTCAACAAACCTCAATCAGGCTACCTGCCAGGCAGTTCATGCAGCCTTCAAGAAAGTATATACCGCTGAAGACTACAGACAAGATTCAAGCATCTTCCCTTTCCGCCCTGTAGTATTGGGTGGAGATGACATGACCATGATATGCAAGGCAAGCCTTGCCCTTGACTACGTGAAGGTCTATCTTGAAGAGTTCGAGAATGCCACCAAGCAAAAGCTAGGCGCAGAGAACGGACTCACAGCATGCGCAGGTATTGCCTTCATCAAGTCTTCCTATCCATTCCACTACGGATATGACCTGGCAGAAACCCTCTGTACACAGGCCAAGATCGTTTCAAAGAATCCACTCATCCAGAAAGATGCCCCAAATGCACCATCGAGTGTGATGTTCTATAAGGTACAGGGCAGCTTCATAGAAAGCTATCCTAATATGATCCTGAAGGAAAAGACCCCACAAAAGGGACTATCCTTCAACTTCGGACCTTACTTCCTGCACCAGACGGAGGAATACTGGACGATAGAAGACCTGAAAGATGCAGCCAATCAACTCAATGGTAAAGAGGGCAACGTAGCCAAGACCAGCATCAGAAAATGGATGACCGCCATGCACCAGAACACAGAAATGGCCAAGCAGGCAGCCAATCGCAGCTATACCATGCTCTCAGCTTCTACCAAGGGAACTTTCCAAAAAGCCATCACCCCTCAGAAGAGAACACTGTCAGAAGATGTGTTCTATCCTGCAGCGGATCTGCTGGACTTAAATACAATTCTCACCCAAAAAACAAAGGAAGGATAAAGCAATGAAAGACTTAAATATAAAAATAGAGTTCTTCTCACCATGGCATTGCGGGTCGGGACTCTCTGCCGGAGCAGACGCAGACTCCCTCGTCATCAAGGACACCAATGGGCTGCCATATATTCCCGGCAAGACGATCAAAGGCCTCATTCGAGAAGCTGTAGAGGACTATGCTGCCCTCAGAGGTCTGGACATGGACCTGGAGAAAGCCTTCGGCAAGGCAGCTACCGCTGAAGAAGTGCTGCCATCCGGCACCCTGTTCTTCACCAATGCTACCCTCAAAGAAGACGAGGCAGAAAGTATCCTTTCCAACCATGTGGAAGACCTGCTATATATAAATAAGGTGGCAACAGCCATTGACGAAAAAAACGGAATCACCCAGGAGCATAGCCTTCGCACCATCGAAACCACCATTCCATGCACGCTCTATGCAACAATCCTTTATGTGGATGATGACATGGAAAGCGTACTGGAAGCGGCACTTGGCTTCATCAAACATATGGGAACAGGCAGAAACAGAGGCTTGGGCAGATGTAAATTCAGTATAGAGAAAGGAGGTAAGGCATGAAAACTCTTCAATTCAAATGTAAACTGCTCTCAGATGTCATCCTGAACCAGCGAGCAGCCACAGAAGGAAACCAGGAATCCCTGACCTTCATTCCAGGCAACTGCTTCCTGGGCATCATAGCTAAAGACTACATGAACTTCCAGCCCCAAGAGCAGGCAGAAATCTTCCATAGCGGACATGTAAGATTCGGTGACGCACATCCGGCATCCAAGGATGCCAAGACAAGAAGCCTCCATATTCCTGCATCCCTCTTCTACCCAAAGCTCAAATCCTTGAGTGAGGAAAGCTATATCCACCACTTCTATAGCCGCTCAGATGACAAGCATGGTGCTGGTGGCCAGCCACAGCAGCTCAAGCAATGCCGTGAAGGCTACTATGAGTTTGCAGAGAACGAGGCTAACGCAGTAGATAGTCAGAAGAACTTTGTCATCAAGAGTGCCTATGACAGAACCCTTCGCAGGAGTAAGGACAGCCAGATGTTCGGATATGAAGGACTAGAGAAGGGAAGCGAATTCTATTTCTCCGTAGAGATAGACAATGAAGCCCTTGCCCCTATCATCGAGGAAAAGCTGACAGGAAGAAAACATGTAGGTAGATCCAAGACTGCACAGTATGGCCTCATTGAAATCACGAAAGCTTCCTTCCAGGAAATTCCATCTGCAGCATCACAGTTCTCCATCAATGGAAGTAACTATATCACGGTCTATGCCGATGGCAGACTCATCTTCCTGGATGAAACAGGAACGGCAACCTTCCAGCCAACAGCCCAGATGCTGGGACTCAACGGAGAAATCGACTGGGAGAAGTCACAGATCAGAACCTTCCAATATGCTCCCTGGAATGGCAAGCGCCAAACCAGAGATGCAGACCGTGTGGGTATCGAAAAAGGCAGTGTCTTCGTTGTCAAGCTTGATGAGCTGCCAACACTCTCACAGCTTCCTTCCTATGTAGGCAACTATAAGAATGAGGGATTCGGTAAGGTCATCTACGGATGGAACCTGCTACAAAAGGCAGGGGAAAATGGTCAGACAGCCCTTCAACTCACCCATAAGACAAAAGCTCAGGTTACAGAGACAAGAGCACTGGAAGGAACACCGCTGCTGTCATTCCTGGCAAGAAAGAAGCACAAGAACAGTTCTTCTGTCTATATCTATGAACAGGTGAACAATTTCGTCAGTAAGTACAAGCCATTGTTCTCACAAGGCAAGTTCTCCGCTCAATGGGGTGCCATCCGCAGCATCGCCCTCCAGCATGCTACCATGAACAAGATTCTCCTTGAACTCTTCGACAAGAAGGAATTGAAAAAGCGAGAGCCGTCTCCAACAGATCCAAGAACCGAAGTCATAGAGTCAATCGGCTATATTACCCATGGAATCAAGGCCAAGGACTGGAAAGCCAAGCAGAGAGACAGAATCCTCAGAGAGTTTATAGAGCAGATGGGTAACAACCAGGAGTATGGAGACCTGTCTCAAAGAGCATTAGTGAACCTTGCCTCTGAAATGGCAAAAAAACAATAGAGCAATGCAGATGACAAAATATAAATATCGCATGATTGCGCGCATCACCCTGGAGGCGACATCACCTCTGGCAGTGGGTAGCGGTGAGAAGGACATCATTACAGATGCATCTGTGGCAAGAGACGTGAATGACCTGCCATATATCCCTGGCACATCACTCATGGGCATCATCCGTCACAGCCTGAAAGACCTGAAGGAGAGAGACTCTATCTTCGGATATCAGAAAGGAGACAAGGGAGAAGGCTCCAAGGTCCTCATTTCCGACGCACTGCTCCTAGGCAGCAACCAGAAGGCCATGGACGGACTTAAGAACATAGAACAGGATGAGTATCTCAAGGCCTTTGAGGTACTGCCAATCCGCCAGCATGTAAGAATCACGGAAAAGGGTACAGGCGCCGACCATGGCAAGTTCGACGAACAGGTTGTGTATAAAGGCACCCGATTCGTCTTCGAGATGGAACTCCTCTCAGAAACGAAGGATGACGAGAATATGCAGAACATTCTGAACACCATCTCCTCTCCTACCTTCAGAGTTGGCAGCGGAACGAGAAATGGCTTCGGAAGCATGAAGGTCGTGAGCTTGAAGTATGCAAGCTATGACCTGACTCTGGAAAAGGACCTCGATGCCTACCTGAAAAAGTCATCATCGCTGGAAGAGGACTGGAATGAGGCCATCGAGAAGAAGCCAAGCGAACTGCAGGGGGCTGACTGGATCAAATATACCCTCACTCTCAAGCCTTTGAACTTCTTCCTGTTCTCATCAGGATTCGGAGACGAAGATGCCGATATGACACCCGTCAAGGAAAACTATGTGGACTGGTCAACTGGCAAGCCAAAAATCAAGGAAGCCAAGAGCCTGATACCGGCAACATCCGTCAAAGGAGCCATTTCACACCGTACAGCCTACCACTGGAACCGCCTCACGAAGCACTTTGTGGACAACGCAGAGGCTATCGCAAGTGACAGAAACAAGGCATGCCTGGATATCTTCGGCACCACACTGGACGAAGGAGACATCAAACCATCCAGAGGAAAGGCCATCTTCTCAGATGTCTTCATTGAGAACACGGACTCAAAGGTTCTTCCTCACATCAGGGTAGATAAGTTTACCGGTGGAGTGATGGACGGTGCCCTGTTCCAGGAAAAGGTAAGCACAGCGGAAAACCAGGAACTCGTGGAAGAGATCTGGGTTGAAAAGGAAGCCCTTCAAGACGAAGATATCAGAAAGGCATTCGAGAAAGCCCTCCAGGACATCTGCGACGGCCTCCTGCCACTGGGCGGTGGTACCAACAGAGGAAATGGTATATTCATCGGAACACTTAACATACAAGAGTAAGCATGGAACATCAGATAAAAAATGCAAAATATGAAGGCTACCTCTGGCAAAGCGACCAGAGCAAGCCAAGAATCATAGGAGAAGGAGAACCTCTTTCTCTTACCCTTCCAGACGGCGAGAATCCTTTCGTCGTAGAGGGACTGCTGTGGAACCCGGAAGAAAACACTTCTATCCAGATCCGTTATGTGGATGGAAATTACTTCGTAACAACATACGAGGTAAAGCAGGAAGAACTGGATGGCTCAGCCACCACAACTCCGGTTACCTACCTGCCACACCGTCTTCCTGGCGTGAAGGCACTAAAGTTCCTGCGCCAGTGGGAAGAGGTGAAGGATGAGCTTTGTGAAAACATGCCTACCCTTCAGCTCAAGGCAAACATATTCGTTGGATTTGAAAAATAATGGAGGAACTGCAAAATGAAAATTACAGCACCCTATAATTTCGTGCCACTCAATGAAAAGGTGTTCTACCCTTCCTGGAGTGAGCAGGTTACTCAGGACTTGCCATTCTCAGACTCAGAGGATGGAGTGATCGAGGTGAAAATCAAGAACGTATCTCCTCTCTTCACACGCGACGGTGCCCTGAATGAGCACTCTGCTCATATCATTGGTAAGGACGGAAAACGCCACTACTTCATCCCAGGCACCACCATCAAGGGAATGTTGCGTGAAATCATAGAAATCATGTCCTTTGGCAAGATGCAGGAGGACAAGGACTTCCAGAACAGATGGTTTGGCTATCGTGATGTGGCCAACAGAATGAATAAGGCTAAAAGCGCCGAATACCTCAATAAGGTAAATAATGCCATACCAGGCTGGCTCTCAAAGGAAGGTGAAAGATATTTCTTCACCCCATGCGATGGACAACTGGAAAAGATCAATAGCATAGAAGTAGGTTTGAATTTCCCAGGATATAAACCAAATGGCTCTGTCTGGGAAACCAATGTTTCAGTAAGCTCGGATTCCAACCATTATCCTACCTATCCTGAGAGAGAAAAAGATGGAATAAGCTACCGAATCGTCTGCACAGGACTCATGCAAGGCAAGAAACATGAATTGCTATTCCCTTCAGACAGAGGTGAGAGCATCCCTTTAAGCGAAGAAACCATCAGAGCCTTCAAGAGTATCTATGAAGGAACTCCAGATTTCGCCAAGGAAAAAGAAGAAAAAGGCTGCTTTCTGATGGCTCTTGAAAAGGGTTATGAAATACCGGTATTCTATCTCAAGATGCAAAATGGTCAGGAGATCCTCGGTATGTCCAGAATGTTCAAACTCCCATTCAGAAACAATGTACGCCAACAGGTAGAAATCCTGCAAAAGACCGACAAGACCAGACACGACCTGGGAGAAACCCTGTTTGGATACACAGGAGACGACAGCCTGAAGGGAAGAGTGCAAATCAGTCATGCCTTCATGGAGGGAACAGTAGAGGACTCTGAGCTTATAGAGACAAAGGGAATTCTGGGAACCCCTAAGGCTTCCTACTATCCTCTGTATCTGAAACAACAGCATTCACCATACAAGACCTATGATGAAAACGAGGGTATCGCAGGAAGAAAGCTATATAGAATCCACTCTAAGGGAACCACCATCCAGCTTCCACAAGGAGAAAACAAGAATGTGGGAACAACATTCAAGGCCCTTCCTGCCGAACAAACCTTTACACTCAGAATTTCCTTGCACAATACAAGAGAAGCTGAGATTGGAGCTATTTTGGCTGCCCTGACGTTCAATATGACCCCAGAGGTATTCTTCAACCTGGGTATGGCCAAGGCTTTTGGCTTCGGCAAATGCCACATCAATAAGGAAGACATCACCCTTCGCGGCTTTAGCCAAGACATGAACTACTATATGCAGCGCTTTGAGGAAATGATGTCGGTGTTCACTTATGAGAACTACCAGCAATTGTGGGCACAAACCGAAAGCATCACCCAACTCGTCAATATCCTCAGTGAACATACAGACGAAGAAGTCAGAATGATGGAGATGAAAGAGTATGGAGACAGCAAGTTCGAGAAGAAGAATCCTTTCAACAAGCTGCAGGAAAAAGGTACACCAATCCACTCATGGCTCACGGATGAAGACAAGGATAAGATCAGAGACCTTGCACTCAAGGCTAAAGGTGAAAGAGCTGAAAGAGAAGCCCGTAGATCACTCTCTGAGAAATATGCACAAGCCAAGAGCTGTGCAGAAGCCAAGGAATACCAAGAGGCTAAGGAACTCTATAACGCAATCATGGACGAACTCCTCAAAAAAGGAATCAACATCCAGGAAGAAAGACAAATCGTTGCCGATATCGATGAACAGATTGCCAAGCAGGAAGAAGAGAAAAAGCAACAAGCAGCAAAAGCTGCCCAGGATGCTATAGTAAGAATACTTGAAGCTGGTCTTGGCACCACTCTTGACAAACTCGCAGGTGATGGCGTTAGCTATAGCATCAAAGACTTCAAGGTATGCTTCCAGAAGGTAGAGAAATGGCTGAAAGACTCCAAGGCATCACAGCTCAAAGAATCTGACAGCAACGACCTCTTCAATACCTCAATGCGCTTGCTACAGGAACCATCCAAGAAGGAAGTGAAGGAACTTGCCAAGCCATTTGATAAGAGTGGCATCTGGAGAAAGCTGACAGGCTTCCTTGGCGAAGACAAGGCCAAGGAACTTTATGATTCCTACCAGAAGTAAAAAATGATAGGTCCAAACAGACCTGAACAGAACAGCAAATCACTATATTAAAATCAATCCCATACCAAGGCAACCAACCTTGATATGGGATTTTTTCATGTAACAGTAAACCCTAACAATGAACCAAAATAACCTATGAATAACTCACAAACAAATGATTCTAATCCTTGTTGTAGTGGACAATGGTCTCGTACGTCGTTTACGCAAATGTAAACGGAAAGCAGGTAGCACAGTCTTAATCCTTATTGTAGTGGACAATGGTCTCGTACTTTGTAAGGTTGAATGTATTAAACAGATAGTACAACAGTCTTAATCCTTATTGTAGTGGACAATGGTCTCGTACACAACGTACAGAGATTGTGTTGAACTCAAATGGCGAGTCTTAATCCTTGTTGTAGTGGACGATGGTCTCGTACCCATGTAAGGGTAGAATGATGGGTATCCGTACTGAGAGTCTTAATCCTTGTTGTAATGGAAGATGGTCTCGTACCCGGTCATGGACTGCGGAAACTGCGCTATCTGTGCGTCTTAATCCTTGTTGTTGTGGAAGATGGCCTCGTACGGACAACTGCTATTGTGGTCTTGTTCCATTCTACAAGTCTTAATCCTTATTGTAATGGAAGATAGACTCATACCAATTAAAGCAATCGTGAATGGTGTTCAAGTTTCTAAGTCTTAATACTTATTGTAGTGAAAGATAGTCTCGTACTCTTCCCTACACTTGAGGAAATGAAAGAGCGTATTGGGTCTTAATCCTTGTTGTAGTGGACAATGGTCTCGTACTGCACGTCAGATAGCTGACGCCACAAACCAAACAAGTCTTAATCCTTGTTGTAGTGGACAATGGTCTCGTACAAACCGTAAAAGGCAATGAATCCTCGAATCCAGAATAGTCTTAATCCTTGTTGTAGTGGACAATGGTCTCGTACACAGGTTGAGGCAGCTCTCAACAAGAGTAACGGAAGTCTTAATCCTTGTTGTAGTGGACAATGGTCTCGTACTAGCCAGGGAAATCTTGACTACGCAAAAGGGGCGTCTTAATCCTTGTTGTAGTGGACAATGGTCTCGTACCTAGAAAAACTATTACTTTTAGTAATAGTAAGTTTGGTCTTAATCCTTGTTGTAGTGGACAATGGTCTCGTACCTCCGTCAAGTTTCAATGGGTGCTGCAGCCATTCAGGGTCTTAATCCTTGTTGTAGTGGACAATGGTCTCGTACGAATGATAAAAAAAATATCGGATCGAAAGGAGTCTTAATCCTTGTTGTAGTGGACAATGGTCTCGTACAAAATTGTGTTAGATTTAAAGAAAACCGGAGAAGTCTTAATCCTTGTTGTAGTGGACAATGGTCTCGTACTCGACCTTATAAGACATTATTGATTATCAATAAGTTAAAGAGCTTTACTAAACAAATATTTACTTTTCTTAACCGAAAATTAACTATTTCTTAGCGAGTGCAAAGGTACGACTTTTTTTCGAGATATGCAAGCCAATTATTCTTAAATAT
>JABLTP010030429.1_pt1 | contig 16841 bp, 19 predicted proteins | sample 7160111 | NCBI WGS metagenome assembly JABLTP01 (sample SAMN14651227, study PRJNA627086) | human gut metagenome | isolation source: feces | host: Homo sapiens
AAAACATGAGCAAGTATGAGCAACTGTGAGTTGACCCCTCACCGATTTCGTATCTTTGCATTGTGGTTCAGAGATAACATCTCATACCACCAAGAGGCAATGCGCAGCGCCCCCTACTACACAAACACAATTTATTAACCTTAAAATGAAGACACTATGATTCTGTACACATTAAAGAAGTATGTCAACGAGAAGTTGAGCGCCGCTAACGGCAAGTTTTTCGCTTACCCTGTAATCACCCAGACCTATGGTCTTGATGAACTCGCAGAGCACATGGAAAGTCACAACACACCGTTCTCAAAGGGAGCCATCAAGGGTATGCTCACCGACATGGTGAGCTGCGTAAGAGAACTGGTTCTGCAGGGTATCGCCGTGAAGATTCCCGACCTCGCCATTTTCAGCATCGGCATCAAGAACAAGGAAGGTGCTGCCTCCGAGAAGGAGTTCAGCATCACCAAGAACATTGCCGGACTGAAGCTCCGTGCCCGTGGCACCGGTGAGTTCAAGGCAAACAGTCTGAACCTCGATGTATCCCTGAAGAAGGCTACAGCCGTAACAGGAGATGTTACTCCACCAGACGGCGGTAAGGACAACACAGGCGATACTACCCAGGGTGGCGGCACAAGCCAGGGTGGCGACTCAACACAGACTGGCGGATCAGGCAACACCGAGAGCAGCGGCTCCGATGGTAGCGACGGCCTGGAGTAACCCCCTCGCCAGTAGATGAAGAAAGAAGGTTTTAGACAGGATGCAGTCCGGGATTCGGCTATAGCACCCCCGGCTATTCATCAATATAGCAAGCATCATTGAAACACGCGCTATCAAGCCCATCTGCTCATCCTGTCAGCCTTCCTTCTCCAGTATCGCCCGGATATAGGAAATCCGAGCCCCCAATCCATTTATTAACCTTAAAAATCAAATGAAAATGAAAAGAGAAACACTCAAGAAAATTCTGAATTTCGTCATTACCGTTCTCACCGCCGTAGCCTCTGCCTTTTGTGTGCAGAGCTGCCAGTAGTATCAACCCTTTAAAGATTCAGCACTATGAAAAACACAAGAAAAATATCACTTATTGTCATTCACTGTTCAGCCACACGCGTCACGCAGGACTTCACCTTCGAAAAGCTCGAAGCCTGTCATTTAGCCCGTGGTTTCCGCAGCATCGGTTATCACTATTACATCACGAAAGACGGCGTCATCTATCCCGGCCGTCCCGAGTCAGAAATCGGCGCCCACGCCCGCCATTTCAATGCACACAGTATCGGCATCTGTTACGAAGGCGGTCTCGACGCCGACGGCAATCCGGCAGATACCCGTACGAAGGCTCAGAAGCAGTCGCTCCAGAATCTCCTGACGAGTCTGTGCGTAGACTATCCCGAAGCCGAGATCCTAGGTCATCGTGATCTCCCGAACGTCCACAAGTCCTGTCCCTGCTTCAGTGTTCAGGCTTGGCTGAATGAAATCAAATTCCACATTTAGCCCTCTATTCAGTTGATATTGTTCATACTTTATTATTTTTTCTACTCTCTCCCCCAATCTTAAGTGATTAAGGTTGGGGGATTTTTTGTTCAGGAATCTGCAAACTTCTTCATAATGAGGAGTATTGCGCCCCCCACTTTTCCACAGAAAAGAAGGCTGTAACATGAAATATAAGGCATAATTGTTTTAAATAATGTAAAAAAGTAACGTAATACTAAACTTTATATGTACTTTTGCATCGAATTAAATAAAAATAAGAAACAAATTAAAGAGAAAATATAAAAAAAGAAGAAAGGATATGAAGATGAAAAGAATCATATTGACACTCACTATGCTAGTGGCTCTTGTAGCTACTGCATCTGCTCAGGCAGAGATTAAGTTCGACAAACTGATACACAACTTCGGTTCGTTCGAAGAGTCAAACCCGGTACAGAAGGCTACCTTTACCTTCACCAATGTGGGCAACAAGCCTTTGATTATCAACCAGGCTATTGCCAGCTGCGGCTGTACCATACCTTCTTACACCAAGAAGCCTATCGCTCCAGGCGAGAAGGGACAGATTAGTGTTACCTATAACGGCAAGGGCATGTTCCCTGGTCATTTCAAGAAGAGCATCACCGTCCGTTCTAACGGCAATGTAGAAATGTCACGTCTTTATATAGAAGGTGTTATGACAGAAAAGAAATAATCTAGCTCAATACATATTTAAAATGTAAGCATGATTTTCTATTTCTCTGGAACTGGAAATACCAAGTGGGCAGCAGCCAGACTGGCAGCGGCTACACACGAAGACTTGATTCCTATCGCCCCTTATATGCGGGCGGACGATTCAAGCCACAATATAGCCGAGCCGTTTATTCTGAAAGAGAATGAACGGCTCGGATTCGTTTTCCCCGTACATGGCTGGAGGGTTCCACGCCTTGTAAGGGAGTTTATCAGGAAGATGAAGATACGGAGAGAAACTCCTGATGCTACTGCTGAAGACAAGGAGACGTTCAGGAAGCATCCTTTCGCCTATTGCGTCTGTACTGCAGGCGACAGCATCGGACTCACCATCGAAAACCTCAACGATACGATTGCGCTGAATGCATCGCTTCAGGCATTGGGCATCACGGAGGTTTCTGCTTCCTACTCACTCATCATGCCGGAATCTTATGTGGGACTTCCTTTCATGGATGTTGATCCGAAGGAACGCGAAGTTCGTAAGAAATCGAAATCGGCACAGGAACTGGCAGTTATCTGCGAAGAGATATTCGACAGGAAAGAGGGCGTGAACCGTCTGGTAAAAGGTCCTATCCCCTGGTTCTTCACCAAGGTTGTGGGCGGATTCTTCGAAAAGGTACTCATCACCGATAAGCGGTTTCATGTGGAGAAAGACAAGTGCGTGAAGTGTGGCATCTGTGCCAACGTCTGTCCTGTAGGCGATATCAAGGGCGGTCATGGAGAATACCCGGAATGGCTGCATCACAAGGATTGCCTCACCTGCTTTACCTGCTATCACCATTGTCCGCATCACGCCATCGAGTTTGGTCACCAGACTCAGAAGAAAGGACAATACTTTTATAAATAATCCCCCATCTACCCTAACTGTTTATGAAGAAGACTATCAGCTCTCTGGCGCTCGCCTTCCTGGGCATTGCCAATCTCTATGCCGTAAAGGCTAAACCGGGCATCGCCAAGATTATGCTGGCTGATGGAACTGTAGCATGTGCTACCCTGCATGGCGACGAAACCTTCCACTACTACATGCTGCTGGACGGTACGCCCCTGCGGGAAACCCAAGACGGAAAATACGAAAAGATAACTGCCGAAGAGCTGAACACCCGAAAGACCCGTGCTTTCTCTTCAGCGAATCTTACAAGAGCTATCAGAAATAGGCACATGGAGTCCAAGCTATTTCCCCCATAAGGGAAGCCCAAAGGCATTGGTACTCCTGGTGCAGTTTCAGGATGTGAAGTTCAAGAGTAAGGATCCGGTTGCTACATTCAACCATTACCTCAACGGAAAGAAGGGAGAAGCTATGCCTGAGGCTAATAAAGAAGTGTTTATCACCAACGAGAATTACTGCCAGAACTACGGCAGCGTACAGCAGTATTTCGCTGACATGAGCGATAACCAGTTTATACCACAGTTTGATGTAGTGGGTCCTGTTACGGTAAGCAAGAATTCTGCTTATTATGGCAAGAACGGAGGTTACCCCGGAAGTGACACCAACTTTCCTCAGATGATTAAGGAAGCCTGCCAGCAGGTAGACGGCAAGGTTAACTTTACCGATTACGACAGCGATGGCGACGGATATGTAGACCTTGTATATGTGATTTATGCCGGCTATTCTGAAAGCATCTCAGGTAATTCTGGCGATTGTCTCTGGCCGCAATCGGGTACCGTAGGAGGACTGGGAACCTATGACGGTAAAAAGGTACGCCGGTTCGGCATCAACAACGAGCTGAACAATAAGCCTACAGATACCCAAAACGGCAAATACTACATCAATGGTATCGGTCTCTTCTGTCATGAGTTTTCGCATACTCTCGGTTTGCCAGACATCTATCCGACCAACGGCATCACAGACCATAACCAGAGTCCTGAATATTGGGACGTCATGGATATGGGCAATTATCAGGCTGACGGCTACCAGCCTATCCCCTATTCTCCATGGGAGAAGAGCATCGTAGGATGGAAACAGCCTACCCTTCTTTCTGATACCGAGGCGAAGCAGATAAAGCTGGAACCATACGACAAGGCATCGGATGCATACAAGATTATAGCCAACAGCCAGGGCGAATACCTGCTGCTGCAGAATATCAGAAACGAGGGATGGTACAAGGAGGCTCTGGGTTACGGATTGCTGGTATGGCGCATCGACTACGATGACAAGACTTCGGTTAATCTGTTTGATAATCCCAACAACACGACAGGTAAGCCAAGGGTCATGATTGTTCCTGCAGACGGAATGGTATACAACAGCTATAACAGGGGTGTCAGCAGCGATGATATTATAACGAGTCTTCAGAACGACCCGTTCCCGACCTACAAGGCGGGCTCTGCTACAGAGTATGAGGTGAACAGGCTGACCAGTATCACCCTGAACAACAGTGTTGATACGAGTCATCCGCTCTACAACATCACAAAGGATGAAGCAACCGGTCTGGTTACCTTCGATTATCTCAAGAACTTCTCTCCTACCGGAATCTCTTCGGTCATCATCGGTAAAGACAGACCGACAGCCTATTTTGATCTGGAAGGCAGAAAGGTTTCCGTTCCACAAAAGGGCAAGATTTATATCACCAGCAAGGGACAGAAGATAGTATACTAATATATAAACAATGAGGGTGTGTCATGTTTTATGACACACCCTCTTATTATTTTAATATATTCTAGGACCGAAGATGGTGGTACCTACACGAACCATCGTGCTGCCGTGCTTGACGGCAATATGATAATCGTGACTCATACCCCAGCTACGCTCGCAGAAAGCATCATCATCAGCAAAATATCTGGCCTTTATCTCATCAAAGAACTGGGCAGCCTCATCAAACTCCTGAGCAATCTGCTGCTCATCGTCTGTATTAGATGCCATCATCATGATGCCACAAATCTGCACATGCTTCATCTCCCGCCATTCGCCTGCCTCAAGGAGTTCGCGGCAAGCCTCAAGAGAAAGACCCGATTTGGTATCTTCCTCAGCCAGATGAAGTTCCAGAAGAACCTTCACCACACGATTGTGCTTGGCAGCCTGCTTCTCAATCTCCTTTAGAAGTTTCAGACTGTCTACCGATTCAATCATCGAGATATAAGGTGCGATATACTTCACCTTATTGGTCTGCAGATGACCAATGAAATGCCACTCGATGTCCTCAGGCAGCGAAGCCACCTTCTTGGCGAGTTCCTGCTCATGACTCTCGCCGAAGATACGCTGTCCTTCAGCATAAGCCTCCTCGATATACTCGTTGGGATGGAACTTGCTGATAGCAACGAGACGGACACCGGCAGGCAAGCTGCCCAGCACCTCATGGAGATTTCCTTTTACATCATACATAGTTCAATTATTTTTGCTCCTCGTATTCAGGCACATCATTCTTCTCCTCTTTCTTCTCGTTAGGAGCATGGTGCTCAAATACATCCATCAGTTTGGTTTCGTTCAAACCAACCACATCATAATCTATCATGGTCTTGCCCATCACCTCATCAATATAACGGAGGGCACGGGCGAGAGACTTAGCCTGAACAAGATAGGTAACATTGCTGCGCTTCTCCTTCTCACTCTTCTCATCAATTGTAATGAACTGGAGTTTAGCCTTATACCACTTATCATCATCATCCACATCGCTGAAGAAGATTTCGCCGTAGCCAGCCTTACCGATACCGCTCACCTTCAACTCGCCGCTTACATAAACCGACATCTCATCGATGATGGCGCTCTCAGCCTCGGTAAAGCTCAAAGCATCTACTACGTATGCTTCAGAAACAACCTTTTCTGAACCATCCTCCATTGTCTTCTGATATTTCACTTTGGTCTCAAACCATGTACTTGTTCTACTTCTCATATTTTTCTTCTTACTTATTTTAATTAATTAGTATAATCTTATAACATTTCTTGAAATTAAGTGCAAAGTTATAAAAAAGAAAGCAAAGAGCGACATATTTAAAGAGTTTTTAATCAAAAAATAAAATTTAACCGAAAGTTATTCTCAATTCTCATCTAATTTTCTTATCTTTGCAGCCGATTAGCGTAAATTGAAAAGACCAAAAGGTCATAGAATTCAATTTTCGACACGGATAATTAATAGAAAGAAACAATATTTTAAGATGCCAGAAATATCTGTACGCGGTCTTGAAATGCCAGAGTCACCTATCAGAAAGTTGGCTCCTCTGGCTGCCGCAGCAAAAAAACGTGGAGTAAAGGTATATCACCTCAACATCGGTCAGCCTGACCTTCCAACTCCTCAATGTGGCCTAGATGCCTTGAAGCATATAGACCGCACGGTCTTGGAGTATTCTCCAAGTCAGGGCTATCTCAGCTATCGCGAGAAGCTTGTAGATTACTATAAGAAATTCAACATCAACGTAACTGCCGATGATATCATCATTACATCGGGAGGTTCTGAGGCTGTACTCTTCTCTTTCATGAGCTGCCTCAACCCTGGCGACGAGATTATCGTACCAGAACCTGCTTACGCTAACTATATGGCGTTTGCCATCTCTGCGGGTGCCAAGATCCGTACCATCGCCACAACGATAGAAGAAGGTTTCTCCCTGCCTAAGGTGGAGAAGTTTGAGGAGCTGATCAATGAGCGCACCCGTGCCATTCTGATCTGCAACCCTAACAACCCTACGGGCTATCTCTATACCCGCAGAGAGATGAATCAGATTCGTGACCTGGTGAAGAAGTACGACCTCTATCTCTTCTCTGATGAGGTTTACCGTGAGTATATCTATACCGGCAGTCCTTATATCAGTGCGATGCACCTGGAAGGCATCGAGCAGAACACGGTTCTCATCGATTCTGTTTCGAAGCGTTACAGTGAGTGCGGTATCCGTGTGGGTGCCCTCATCACCAAGAATGCAGAAATCCGCAAGGCGGTGATGAAGTTCTGCCAGGCCCGTCTCTCTCCTCCACTGATCGGTCAGATTGTAGCCGAAGCTTCTCTGGACGCTCCTGAAGAGTACTACCGCGATGTATACGATGAGTATGTAGAGCGCCGTAAGTGCCTGATAGACGGCTTGAACCGCATTCCGGGCGTATACTCTCCTATTCCTATGGGAGCCTTCTATACCGTAGCCAAACTGCCTATCGATGATTCAGAAAAGTTCTGCCGCTGGTGTCTGGAGGAATTCAACTACGAGGGCGAAACCATCATGATGGCTCCAGCCTCCGGTTTCTATACGACTCCTGGAGCCGGCCACAATCAGGTTCGTGTAGCTTACGTCTTGAAGAAACACGATCTGGAGCGTGCTCTGGTGGTTCTGGGTAAGGCACTTGAGGCTTATCCGGGAAGAGTGGAAGACGAAGGACTGTAGAAAGTGAAGAACGAAGAGTGAAGAATACAACAGCTTCACTAATCATAAAGTTCAAAGATCAAAATTCAAAGTAAAGATGAATTTTCCTCTATTTATAGCAAAGAGATTATATAGCGATCAGGGCGATAAACGTAAAGTTTCTCGCCCTGCTATTCATATAGCCACTGCAGGTGTTGCTATCGGACTCGCCATTATGATTATGTCGGTATGCGTAGTGCTCGGATTCAAGCATACCATACGTGACAAGGTAATAGGATTCGGAAGCCATATACAGGTGGCCGACTTCATGACGCTGCAGCAGCAAAACCAGTATCCGGTGGTTATGAACGACTCGATGGTCAACGTACTGAAAAAGATACCTGGCGTAAAACATGTGCAGAAATTTGCCATGAAAGAGGGAATCCTGAAGACGGACAGCGATTTCCTGGGCGTCATGTTCAAAGGTGTAGGGCCTGATTTTGATTCTACCTTTATCCATCAGAACATGATCGAAGGCAGCATCCCTAAGTTTGATGACAAAGCGAGTCATAACCAGATTCTCATCTCACAGCTGATGGCTGGTAAGCTGAAGCTGAAGACGGGAGAACGCATCTTTGCCTACTTCTTTGATGACAACGGAGTGCGTATGCGCCGCTTCACCATCAAGGGTATCTATCAGACCAACCTGAAGAAGTATGATGAGGTAATGGTATACACCGATCTCTATACTGCCGTGAAGCTGAACGGATGGGAAGAAGACCAAACGAGCGGTGCAGAACTGACAGTAAACGACTTCAACAAGCTCAACGAGACTGAAGATTATATTATTAATAAGGTGAACCGCACGGTAGATCACTATGGAGAAACCTACAGCAGTTCTACCATCAAGGACCTGAATCCAAACATCTTCCAATGGCTGAGCCTGATGGATCTGAATGTCTGGATTATTCTCGGTCTGATGCTGATAGTAGCCGGCGTCACCATGATCAGCGGTCTGCTCATCATCATTCTGGAACGCACCTCCATGATAGGCGTAATGAAGGCATTGGGTGCTCGCAACAAGACCATCCGCCACACCTTCCTGTGGTTTGCCGTCTTCATCATCGGCAAGGGTATGCTTCTGGGCAACGCCATCGCCCTCGGCATTCTTACCCTCCAGTACTTTACAGGCATCATCAAACTCGATGCACAGACCTATTATGTAAGTACCGTTCCGGTAGAATTCAATTGGCTTGCCATCATAGCCCTGAACATTGCTACGCTGCTGATAAGTATCTTCATGCTCGTAGCACCAAGCTACCTGATTTCTCACATCCATCCAGCCAAATCAATGAGATATGAGTAAAATACAGTCTATAACACCACAATATGTAGACTAAAAAGGAAAAAAAACTAATTATTTTATGTAGTTTTTGAAAATAGTGCACATTTTATTTTGCAGTGTGCACTATTTTCATTATCTTTGCACAAAATTTTGTAAATTGTGCAATGAATTCAATACCAAGTTTTAACTCGTATATTGAGAACAGCATTATCAAGAATTGGAATCTGGATGCGCTCACCGATTACAAGGGCGCAACCCTCCAATATCACGATATTGCCAGAAAGATTGAGAAGCTACACATCCTGTTCGAAAACAGCGATGTAAAGAAGGGCGACAAGATTGCCGTCTGCGGAAGAAATAGTAGCCAGTGGGCAGTAGCCTTCCTGGCCATTATTACTTACGGAGCCATTGTCGTACCTATACAGAACGAATTTAAGCCTGAGCAGATTCACAACATCGTGAACCACAGCGAAAGCAAACTTCTGTTCGTTGGTGACGTGGTAGCTACAGAGATAACACCAGAGGAGATGCCTTCGCTAGAAGGAATCATCTATCTTCCGGACAATTCGCTTGTCATCTCGCGTTCTGAGAAACTGACTTATGCGCGCGAGAACCTCAATGCAATGTTCGGACACAGATATCCTAAGTATTTCAGACCAGAACACGTGAAGTATCACGTAGACGATCCTGAAGAACTGGCGATGATCAACTATACCAGTGGAACTACCGGTTTCTCAAAAGGTGTGATGCTCCCATACAGAGCACTTTGGGGTAATCTTGACTACCTCATTGATTCAGTGAAACCAAATATAGGTAAGAACAGCAACATCCTTTCTACCCTTCCGATGGCTCACATGTATGGACTCATGACAGAATTTCTCTTCAATATAGTATTGGGTAACCATATCTTCTTCCTTACCCGTCTGCCGAGCCCAACGCTCATCTCAGAGGCGTTGTCAGAAATCAAGCCAGACATCCTCTATGCGGTGCCGCTTGTAGTAGACAAGATTGTAAGAAAGGAAGTATTCCCACATATCCAAACCAACCGTGCACGACTGCTGATGAACATGCCTGTCATCAATAAGCGCATCAAGGAGAAGGTTCGCGAGTTTGTATTGAGAAAGTTTGGCGAACGTCCTTACGAGGTTGTTGTGGGTGGTGCTCCGCTCAACAAGGAGATAGAGAACTTCTTCATCAGCGTAGGTTTCCCTATCGCAATGGGATATGGTACCACTGAGACTGCTCCACTTATCACCTTTGCCCATCAGGACAACTATGTGGCAGGAAGCTGTGGTGTTGCCGTGAAGCACATGGAGGTAAAGGTTTTGAGCGATGACCCGGAGAACGTAGCCGGTGAACTGGTTTGCCGCGGCATCAATGTGATGAAGGGCTATTACAAGAACCAGGAGGCAACAGATGCCGTAATAGATAAAGACGGATGGTTCCATACAGGCGACCTGGCAACGATGGACGCCGACGGACATATCTTCATAAGAGGCAGAAGCAAGAACATGCTGCTGGGACCTAACGGACAGAACATCTATCCGGAAGAGATTGAGGACAAGCTCAACTCCATGGCTATGGTCAACGAGAGCATCGTAATACAGAGCGATGACAAGCTGGTAGCTCTAGTTCATCCGGATATGGAAGAAGTTAACAACCTCGGCTTTACAGACGAAGACCTGGAGAACATCATGGAGCAGAACCGCAAGGAACTGAACATGCAGATACCTAGCTTCGCAAAGGTGTCACGCATCAAACTTCATAATCAGGAATTTGAAAAGACAGCCAAGAAGTCTATCAAGCGTTACCTCTATCAGAACGCAATCTAGAGACAGGCCCTATCTGCTGACAGACCATCAGCAGATAAGGTCTATCATCAGCAAACGGACTTCAGTACGAGAAAAATATAAAAAAGCAAATCGTTAAATAACAAGAATATGGAGATTCCAAGTTTTAACGCACTAATCCAAAAGAGCATCGTAGACCATTGGGATATGGATGCTCTGACAGACTACAAGGGAGCAACCTTGCAGTACCATGATGTAGCACGCAAAATTGAGAAGCTACACATCATGTTTGAGAACTCTGGTGTAGTAAAGGGCGACAAGATAGCACTTTGCGGTCGAAATAGCGCAAACTGGGCTGTAGCATTCCTTGCTACCCTTACCTATGGTGCCATTGCCGTACCTATCCTGCATGAATTCATGCCAGACCAGATTCACAACATCGTAAACCACAGCGATGCCAAACTGCTCTTTGTGGGTGATGTTGTAGCTACACAGATTGATGCAACGAAGATGCCAGGTCTTGAAGGCATCATCTATATACCGGATTATTCACTTGTCGTTTCACGTACCGACAAGTTGACTTATGCGCGCGAACACCTCAACGAGATGTTCGGTATCAAGTATCCTAAGTACTTCCGCAAAAACCATGTCAACTACTATATGGAACAGAATCCGGATGAGTTGGCTATGATCAACTATACCAGCGGAACTACCGGTTTCTCCAAGGGAGTAATGGTTCCATACCGTGCACTCTGGGGCAATGCAGATTTTGCTGAGGACGTACTGGGTAAGAAGATCAAGCCGGGAGATTCTATCATCAGTATCCTGCCGATGGCCCACATGTACGGCATGGCGTTTGAATTTATCTTCGAATTCATCAAGGGCTGCCACATCTTCTATCTCACCCGCATCCCTAGTCCAGCCATCATTGCCGAGGCATTCGGCCGCATCAAGCCAGCCGTCATTATATCTGTACCTCTAGTTATCGAGAAGATTATCCGCAAGAAGGTATTCCCTAAGATCCAGAACAACCGCATGCGTATGCTGCTCCACATGCCTGTGATCAGCAAGAAGGTGAAGGAGAAGATATGCGACCAGGTATCCAATGCCTTCGGTGGCAACTTCTACGAGGTGATTATCGGTGGTGCAGCCTTTAACCAGGAAGTGGAAAGTTTCCTCCATAGCGTAGGTTTCAAATATACCGTGGGATATGGCGCAACAGAATGTGCCCCTATCATCTGCTACGAGGATTACAAAAACTTCGTACCGGGCTCTTGCGGTAAGGCTGCCCTCCACATGATGGTACGCATCGATAGTCCTGATCCTGAGAATGTACCAGGCGAAATCCTTGCCAAGGGTCCTAATGTAATGTTGGGTTACTATAAGAATGAGGAAGCTACCAAGCAGACCATTGACGAGAACGGATGGTATCATACAGGCGATCTCGGAACCATGGATGGTGACGGCAACGTCTTCATCAAGGGTCGTAGCAAGAACATGCTGCTCGGCGCAAACGGTCAGAATATCTACCCTGAGGAGATTGAGGATAAGCTCAACTCTTTGGCCCTGGTAGCGGAAAGCGTGGTTGTACAGAAGGGCGACAAGCTCATTGCTCTGGTTCACCCAGACTATGATGAAGCTCAGACCCTGAATCTCGGTACCAACGAACTGGCAGATGTCATGGAGCAGAACCGCCAGGAGCTCAACACCATGATTCCTGCTTACAGCAAAGTATCAGAAATACGTATACATGAAGATGAGTTTGAAAAAACTCCTAAGAAGAGCATCAAGCGATTCCTCTATACGGCAGAGTAAAGTAAGAGGGTGACAGGCTCGCAAATCCGCTAGACGTTTCTCCTGTTCCGCCTTACGGACTCGCGAACCTGTATTATGAAATAAAAAAATGGTGTGACTTCGGTTTTGAAGTCACACCATTTTTTATAAATTATAATATAGTATTCGAGCGGATTCTGGACAGCGTTTCCGGAGTCATCTGCAGATAACTTGCGATATAGGTGAGCGGAGCACGCAGAACCACCTGTGGGCTCATTTCGCACAGGCGCTTATATTTATTAGGTGCCGACTCAAATCGCATCAGATCGGCATGAATCTGAGACTGAATCAAACTCTCTTCCAATATTTTACGATAAAGCATCTGGATATTAACATTACGCATAGCAGCCGCCTCCAGCTTCTTCTTCGGTAGCATATACACCAGAGTAGGCTCCAAAGCTTCTACCTGCAAGCGTGTAGGCTCTTCCTTAAAGAGGCTCTCAATGCACATAAAGATGGAATGATCCACACCCAGATGTTCGGTCACCTCCTTGCCATTCTTAAAGTAAAATTGGCGCACCAATCCCTTCTCGATGTACGAGATACCCATGCACTGTTCACCTTCAGGCAAGATCATCTCGCCCTTGCCATACTTGATAGGCTCAAGGATATCTTCCACCACATCGAGTTCATCATGAGTCATCGTACTATATTTACGCGCCAGTTCGCGCGCAATATCACGCTTAGGGGTAATTACTTTAAAGTCTGCCATAATACTTAACCTCCTTTTCCTTTATACTTATATTAATTAGTCGAGTTTGAGCACAGCCAGGAAAGCTTTCTGTGGAACTTCCACATTACCAATCTGCTTCATGCGCTTCTTACCCTTCTTCTGCTTCTCAAGCAACTTGCGCTTACGGCTCACGTCACCACCATAACATTTGGCAGTAACATCCTTGCGCACCTGCTTAACAGTCTCACGTGCCACAATCTTGGCACCGATAGCTGCCTGGATAGCAATATCGAACTGCTGACGAGGTATGAGGTCCTTCAACTTCTCGCACATTCTGCGGCCGAAGCTCACAGAGTTATCGCGGTGAGTCAAAGTACTCAATGCATCTACAGGCTCTCCATTCAACAGGATATCGAGCTTCACCAGGTCGGAATGACGGAATGAATCGATATGATAGTCGAACGAAGCATATCCCTTGGAGATACTCTTCAGCTTGTCATAGAAGTCGATGACGATTTCTCCCAATGGCAACATGAAGTGGAGCTCTACACGGTTTCCACTCACATATTCCTGATTGATGAGTTCGCCTCGTTTATCCAGACAGAGTTTCATGATTGGTCCAATATAATTGGTAGCCGTAATGATGGTTGCCCGGATATATGGTTCCTCAATATGGTCTATCAGCGTTGGGTCTGGCAATCCGGAAGGATTGTGAACCTCTTTCACACCGCCCTGCTTGTCGTATACCATATAAGATACGTTAGGTACGGTAGTGATGACATCCATATTAAACTCACGGTCCAGTCTCTCCTGTACGATTTCCATGTGGAGCAATCCGAGGAATCCGCAACGGAAACCGAAGCCCAAAGCCACAGAACTCTCTGGCGAGAAAGTCAATGAAGCATCATTGAGCTGCAGTTTTTCGAGCGATGCTCGCAGATTCTCGTAATCGCTAGGATCGATAGGATAAACACCGGCAAAGACCATAGGTTTCACTTCCTGGAAACCCGCAATCGCCTTGTCGCAAGGACGGGCGATATGAGTAATGGTATCACCCACCTTTACCTCGGTAGCATTCTTGATACCCGAGATGATATAACCTACCTCACCGGTACCCAATTCCTGGCGTGGAATCATATCCATCTTCAATACACCGATTTCATCAGCATCATATTCCATGCCGGTATTGAAGAACTTCACCTTATCTCCCTTACGGATCACGCCATTCTCTATCTTGAAATAGGCGATGATACCGCGGAAAGAGTTGAATACAGAGTCGAAAATCAAAGCCTGAAGCGGTGCCTTCTCGTCTCCTACCGGAGCAGGAACACGATTAACAACAGCTTCCAGTATATCTTCTACACCCTCACCGGTCTTACCTGAAGCACGGAGAATATCTTCATGCTTACAACCGATCAGGTCTACAATTTCATCTTCTACCTCTTCAGGCATAGCTGAAGGCATATCTATCTTATTGATTACCGGAATAATCTCCAGGTCGTGTTCGATAGCCATATAGAGGTTTGAAATGGTCTGTGCCTGAACGCCTTGAGTTGCGTCAACAACCAGCAGTGCTCCCTCGCAAGCAGCGATGGAACGGGAAACTTCGTATGAGAAGTCAACATGTCCCGGAGTATCGATAAGATTCAGGATATAGGTCTGTCCATCCTTTGCCTTATATTCCATTTGGATAGCGTGACTCTTGATCGTGATACCACGTTCTCTTTCCAAATCCATATCGTCAAGCATCTGTCCTTCAGTAATCTTGATGGTCTGAGTCTTCTCCAGAAGTCGGTCTGCCAAGGTACTTTTACCATGGTCTATATGTGCAATAATGCAGAAATTTCTTATTTTATTTATATTCTCCATATAATTTTCTCTCTTTAGAGTGCAAAGATAGTATTTTTTTTCGTATCTTTGCACAAAATATTGAAAATAATAGAGATTTTTAGATAAAATATAGAAAAATCATGAAGAAAAAGTTGATTTACATCGGTATTTTTGCTTCTTTGCTCGTTTCTTGTACAGAAAGTCTGGAGGACAAAGCGGCTCGTGAAGCCAAGGAATATACTGAAAAGTACTGTCCTACTCCATACGTCAACGACGCCAGGACTGACAGTGCTGCATTTGATAAAACCAAGAAGATATATACATACTATATCTCTTTGAGAAACAAGGCAGATAACAAGAAGGCGATTGATGCCAACAAGGATAAACTCCATAAGATTCAGAAGGAAGCCCTGGACAACAACCCTGGCCTGAAGAAATATAAGGAAGAGCATTTCACCTTCCGTTTCGTATATCATTCGGCTAAGAACCCGAAGGAGGTGTTGCTGGATGATACCTTCAAGTATTAGAAAAGACACGGAGTACCAGTAGTAGAAAAGGCACGGATCACTATAGTAATCCGTGCCTAAAATACTCTTAATATCCCATTTCCTGCAAAGCTGTCGCCAACTGGTCTGGACAGCTTGTAGGCTTATTGCCACAAGTGATACCCTTCAGTCGGGCGATGACCTCCTTTGCCTTCATGCCTTTAATCAAAGCACAAACGCCCTTGGTATTGCCATCGCAGCCTCCGATGAACTGGGCATCCTGTACATTTCCATCTTCATCTATACTGATGCAGATGTATTTTGAGCAGGTGCCATGAGTCTGATAAGTTACCTTCTGCAACTTATCCTGTTTGTCTTGCTGCAACATAATGCTTATTCTGCGTCTGCAGGAATTTCTGGCTTCATGTTGGTATATACAGTCTGAACATCGTCAAACTCTTCCAACTTCTCAACCATCTTGTCGATAGTTTCGCGCTCCTCAGGAGTTACATCCTTCAAATCATTAGGGATGTAAGTGAACTCAGCACCAGTTACCTCGAAACCCTCAGCCTCCAGATGCTTCTGAATTTCGCCGAAGCTTGTAGGAGCACCATAGATTGTGATTTCGTTGCTCTCCTCATCCTCATCAAACTCATCTTCTACGCCGTAGTCGATCAGGTCGAGAATCATCTCATCCATATCCAGACCTTCCTTCTTCTTGAATGTGAACACAGCCTTGTGGTCGAAGAGGAAAGACAGAGAACCTGTTGTACCCAAGTTTCCGCTGAACTTGTTGAAGATAGAACGAACGTCAGCAACAGTACGTGTAGTGTTGTCTGTCAGAGTATCAACGAAGACAGCCACTCCGTGAGGGCCATATCCCTCGTATGTTACTTCCTTGTAATCGCTGGTATCCTTGCCACAAGCGTTCTTGATGGCACGAGCGATGTTATCCTTAGGCATGTTCTCACGCTTACAGTTAGCGATGATAGCACGCAATGATGGGTTGTTCTCTGGTTCTGGACCGCCAGCCTTCACAGCAATAGCAATCTGCTTACCCAACTTAGTAAATGTCTTGGCCATGTGGCCCCATCTTTTCAGCTTTGTAGCTTTACGATATTCAAATGCTCTTCCCATTGGAATAAAATTTTAAATGTTTATCGTTTGTTTATAATATTATCTTAATTCTGCACTGAGCACCTTCTGCATTATCTCAATTCTGCATTGAGCTTGCTTGTAAGGTTGGCTATGAGCTTCTTCATGATAGCATCTATCTGCTTGTCATTCAGAGTCTTCTCCTCATCCTGCAGGATGAAGTTAACTGCATAACTCTTCTTGCCCTCTGGCAAATGCTCACCCTCGTAAACATCGAAGAGAACAACGCTCTTCAGAAGTTTCTTCTCTGTCTGGCGGGCAATCTGCTCAAT
>JABLTP010022036.1_pt1 | contig 16640 bp, 12 predicted proteins | sample 7160111 | NCBI WGS metagenome assembly JABLTP01 (sample SAMN14651227, study PRJNA627086) | human gut metagenome | isolation source: feces | host: Homo sapiens
ACGACGTTGCACTTGCCTAAAAAAACAACATGCGTTATACTAGAGCGTGGTTGAAACGTATTTCAAACACGCTCTTTATACGTCCCATTCTGTTTTTGGGGATGAAAAAGAGCGGGGATAAAAGAGAAACCGAATACACATTTTGACAAGAAAAGGAGAATCGTGTCTATGAGCGGAACTGACAGATATGTAAGCCCTCTTTCCGAACGTTATGCAAGCAAGGAGATGCAGTACATCTTCTCCCCGGATATGAAATTCCGTACCTGGAGAAAGTTATGGATTGCGCTGGCTGAGACAGAAAAAGAACTGGGACTTTCTATTACAGATGAGCAGATCGAAGAACTGAAAGCAAATGCCGAGAACATCAACTACGATGTGGCAAAAGAAAGAGAGAAAGTCTGCCGTCATGACGTAATGTCCCATGTGTATGCCTACGGCGTACAGTGTCCGAAAGCAAAAGGAATCATCCATCTGGGAGCAACCAGCTGCTACGTAGGCGACAATACCGATATCATTGTCATGAACGAAGCCTTAAAGCTGGTGAAGAAAAAACTGGTGAACGTTATCGCTGAGCTGGCAAAATTTGCGGATACCTACAAAGACCAGCCGACCCTTGCCTTCACCCACTTCCAGCCGGCACAGCCGACCACCGTCGGAAAACGTGCAACCCTGTGGATGCAGGAGTTCTTAATGGATCTTGAAGATCTCGAGTACGTACAGAGCACCTTAAAGCTGCTCGGCTCCAAAGGAACAACAGGCACACAGGCAAGCTTTTTAGAGCTGTTCGACGGAGATCAGGAGACCATCGACAAGATCGATCCGATGATCGCTGAGAAAATGGGCTTCAAGAACTGCTATCCTGTTTCCGGACAGACGTATTCCAGAAAAGTCGATACGAGAGTATTAAACGTTCTGGCAGGCATTGCGGCAAGCGCAACAAAATTCTCCAACGACATCCGTCTTCTGCAGCACTTAAAAGAAGTTGAGGAGCCGTTCGAGAAAGGACAGATCGGATCTTCCGCCATGGCATACAAGAGAAATCCGATGAGAAGCGAGCGTATCGCATCCCTGTCCCGTTATGTGATCACCGATGCATTAAATCCGGCCATCACCTCTTCTGTACAGTGGTTTGAGAGAACCCTCGATGACTCTGCAAACAAGAGACTTTCCATTCCGGAAGGCTTCCTTGCCATCGACGGTATCCTGGATCTGTGCATGAACGTCGTAGACGGACTTGTGGTTTATCCAAAGGTTATCTTAAAACACATGATGGCAGAGCTTCCGTTTATGGCAACTGAGAATATCATGATGGATGCGGTAAAAGCAGGCGGCGACCGTCAGGAGCTGCATGAGAGAATCCGCGAGCTGTCCATGATCGCCGGAAAACATGTCAAAGAGGAAGGCCGCGACAACGATCTTCTGGATCTGATCGCAGCGGATGAGATGTTCCATCTGACCAAAGAAGAGCTGGAAAAGACGATGGATCCGTCCAAATACACAGGCCGCGCATCCGTACAGGTTGACGCATTTCTGAAGAACGTAGTTAATCCGGTGCTTGAGGCAAACAAAGAGGCACTTGGCATGACTGCGGAAATCAACGTCTGATGCGTTTGATAAACAGAAATAATAAAAAAACAAATTTTATAAGTAATAATAAGTTTTACTTATGAAGAAAACATGGTATACTATGCATGAACGGCCGAAACAAAGAGGCCGCAAGTATACGTTGAATTAGGAGGATGTCATATGATTAAGGCAGTAGTAGGAGCAAACTGGGGAGACGAGGGAAAAGGTAAGATTACCGATATGCTCGCAAAAGAGGCAGACATTGTTGTCCGTTTCCAGGGTGGTGCAAATGCAGGCCATACCATTGTAAACAACTATGGAAAGTTTGCACTTCATACCCTTCCATCCGGCGTATTTTACAGCCACACAACAAGCGTAATCGGAAACGGTGTTGCACTCAACATTCCGGTTCTGATCAAAGAGTTAAAGGAGATCATTTCGAAGGGAGTGCCGGCACCGAAGATCAAAATTTCCGACCGTGCACAGATGGTAATGCCGTACCACATCCTGTTCGATCAGTATGAGGAAGAGCGTCTGGGCGGAAAATCCTTTGGTTCCACCAAATCCGGTATCGCTCCATTCTACTCAGATAAATATGCAAAAATCGGTTTCCAGGTAAACGAGCTGTTCGACGATGAGCACCTGAAAGAGAAACTGAAATCCGTATGCGAGACCAAGAACATTCTGCTCGAGCATCTGTATCACAAACCGCAGTTAAATCCGGATGAGATCTATGCAGAGCTGATGGAATACAAAAAAATGGTTGAGCCATACGTATGCGATACTTCCGCATTCCTGTGGAACGCGATTCAGGAAGGCAAGGAGATCCTGCTTGAGGGTCAGCTTGGTTCCTTAAAAGACCCGGATCACGGAATTTACCCGATGGTAACTTCTTCTTCCACACTGGCCGGCTACGGCGCAGTAGGAGCAGGTGTTCCGCCATATGAAATCAAGAAAATCGTAACCGTATGCAAAGCTTACTCCAGCGCAGTAGGAGCAGGTGCTTTCGTTTCCGAGATCTTCGGCGATGAGGCAGATGAGCTCAGAAGACGCGGCGGAGACGGCGGAGAGTTCGGTGCAACCACAGGCCGCCCGAGACGTATGGGATGGTTCGACTGTGTTGCTTCCCGTTACGGCTGCAGAATGCAGGGTACCACCGATGTAGCATTTACCGTACTTGACGTTCTCGGATATCTGGACGAGATTCCGGTTTGCGTAGCATACGAAGTAGACGGAAAAGAAATCCACGATTTCCCGAACACCAGCATTCTTGAGAAAGCAAAACCGGTTCTGAAAACCCTTCCGGGATGGAAATGCGATATCCGCGGCATCAAGAAATACGAGGAGCTGCCGGAGAACTGCAGAAACTACATCGAGTTTGTAGAGAAAGAAATCGGATTCCCGATCACCATGATCTCCAACGGACCGGGAAGAGACGATATCATTTACCGCAATAAATAATTTAGGCGGTTTTTAGAGGATTTTTATGAAAAAAGCAGGACAGCTTCTCGCAGTTCTGACAGCGGCTTCCGTGCTGCTGTCGGGCTGTGAGAAGTTAAAAGATGTGACAACGACATCTGTCTATGTGAGCAAAAATGGTGTTGTGACAGAAGCTATTGTGGAAGATTACAGCAAAGACGATGATTACACGGAAGACGAACTGAAAGTCTTTGTGGAGGATGACATCAAAAAATTCACAGAGGAGCGCGGCGATGCGGATTCCGTGAAGCTGGAAAAATGCCAGATCAAAGAGGACAAGGTGGAGATCCGGATGGAATACGGAGATTACCAGTCCTACGCGGATTATCACGGAGCAGAATTTTTCGCAGGCACGCTGGATGAGGCAGAAGAAGCGGGATATGATTTTTCCGCTTCCTTTGTCGATTCTAAAGGCAATGAGGTTTCAGTCGAAGATGCGGTCAAAGGCGTTAAGCATGTACGCGTGATTGTCTGCGAGGAGCCGCTGGAAATCGTAACGGAAGATCCGGTGCTCTGCGTTTCCGGTACAGCCGTGATCAAAGGAAAAAACACGGTGGATACGGCCGGCGAGTGGACCACAAAGTCCACAGAGAGTGCTTCTGCGTCATCATCAGAGCAGACTAAGACAGAAGAAACAGAGCAGGAATATGAGCAGGACGTTCTTCTTGCCAGTCCTGTTATTGTTGTTTATGGTAAGTAAACAAATAAAATAGAGGAGTAACTAACTATGGAAAAGACAATGGACAAAATTGTGGCAGTAGCAAAATCCAGAGGTTTTGTATATCCGGGTTCCGAAATCTACGGCGGCCTGGCAAATACCTGGGATTACGGCCCGCTCGGTGTTGAGCTGAAAAACAACGTGAAAAAAGCATGGTGGCAGAAATTCGTCATGGAGAGCCCGCACAACGTAGGTGTTGACTGCGCGATCCTGATGAACCCGCAGACATGGGTAGCTTCCGGTCATCTCGGCGGATTTTCCGATCCTCTGATGGACTGTAAAGAGTGCCACGAGCGTTTCCGTGCAGACAAGCTGATCGAAGACTTCTGTGAGGAAAAAGGCATTGAAATCGAAGGCGGCAGCGTAGACGCATGGTCCCAGGAAGAGATGAAGAACTTCATCGAGGAGCATCAGATTCCGTGTCCGTCCTGCGGAAAACATAACTTTACCGATATCCGCCAGTTCAACCTGATGTTCAAAACCTTCCAGGGTGTTACAGAGGATGCGAAGAACACCGTATATCTTCGTCCTGAGACTGCACAGGGTATCTTCGTAAACTTCAAAAACGTACAGCGTACTTCCAGAAAGAAAATTCCGTTCGGAATCGGCCAGATCGGTAAATCTTTCCGTAACGAGATTACACCGGGTAACTTCACCTTCCGTACCCGTGAGTTCGAGCAGATGGAGCTGGAGTTCTTCTGCGAGCCTGGCACCGACCTTGAATGGTTCCAGTACTGGAGAGGCTTCTGCATCAACTGGCTGAAGAGCCTCGGCATGAAAGACGAAGAGATGCGTGCAAGAGACCATTCTCCGGAAGAGCTGTGCTTCTACAGCAAGGGAACAACCGATATCGAGTTCCTGTTCCCGTTCGGATGGGGCGAGCTGTGGGGAATCGCAGACCGTACCGATTACGACCTGACCCAGCATCAGAATGTATCCGGACAGGATATGACCTATTTCGATCCAGAGAAGAACGAGAAATACATCCCGTATGTTATCGAGCCGTCTCTTGGTGCTGACCGTGTCGTTCTGGCATTCCTGTGCAGCGCTTATGACGAGGAAGTTCTCGACGCAGAAAAGAATGATGTTCGTACTGTGATGCATTTCCATCCGGCACTGGCACCGGTAAAAATCGGTGTGCTTCCGCTTTCCAAGAAGCTGAACGAGGGCGCTGAGAAAGTCTTTGCAGAGCTGTCCAAGAAATACAACTGCGAGTTTGATGACCGTGGAAATATCGGAAAACGGTATCGCCGTCAGGATGAGATCGGTACTCCGTACTGCATCACCTACGATTTTGATTCCGAGACCGATGGTGCTGTTACCGTCCGTGACCGTGACACCATGGAGCAGGAGAGAATTAAAATTGAGGATCTCGATGCTTACTTTGCAGATAAATTTACTTTCTAATCTGGCTTTTTAGTCCGGAAAAAGAGTAGAAAAAAAGGATTCCCACTCGCGGGAATCCTTTTTTTGTATACTTTGTATTACTCGATAATCGTACCTGTTTTTCCCTGGAATCCGGCGAGTGCGGAATCAATGGAAGTGATGACTGCGGTACGGCCGATGCCTTTCTCGAGGAAAGAAACAGCTGCTTCCATCTTCGGCAGCATGGAGTTTTCCCCGAACTGGCCTTCTGCGATGTATTTCTTCGCGTCAGCAACGGTGATGTGCTCCAGCGGTTTTTCGTCCGGGGTACCGTAGTTGATGGAAACGTTTTCCACGCTGGTCAGGATCATCAGCATGTCTGCGTTCAGCATTTCTGCCATCAGGCCGCTGGTGAGGTCTTTTTCGATGACTGCGGATGCACCCTTTAACTCTTCATTCTGTGGGAGAACCGGGATTCCGCCGCCGCCTGCTGCGATGACAACCTGTCCGGCATCGAGAAGAAGACGGATGGAGTCGATCTCTACGATATCCTGCGGCTTCGGAGCAGCAACGATTCGGCGGTAGCCGTCCTCGGTTTTCGTTACGTAGTTTCCTTTTTCTTCCTCTGCGTCAGCCTCCTCTTTGGTAAGCGTACGGCCGATCAGTTTGACCGGATTGTTGAAGGCATCGTCGTACGGATCTACTTCAACCTGTGTAAGAATCGTGGATGTGGTTTTGAAGATTCCTCTGCGGAGAAGCTCAGCACGGATGGCGTTCTGCAGGTCGTAGCCGATGTAGCCTTCGCTCATAGCGGAGCAGACAGACATCGGGGCTGCGCTGTAGTCGGTGTGCATTTTGCCGAATTCATTCATCGCCATGTGGATCATGCCGACCTGCGGCGCATTGCTGTGGGTGATGACAACATCAGCACCGGCAGCAACGAGATCTGCGATTACTTTTGCGGAACGTTTTACGGCTGCTTTCTGTTCCGGCAGCGTCGTTCCAAGAGCTTTGTGTCCCAGTGCAACAACTATTTTTTTTCTTTTCATTGGAAGATACCTCTCTTTGCAGTTCATAGATTTTGATACGAAAAAACCAGGCATCAATATAGAACTATTATAAAGTTTATGGAGGCAAAAATCAAGAAGAAACCGACATTGCGCACATTGAAATGTTTTTCGGACTATGGTATTCTATAAAAGTATCTGAGTCGTAGGGATTTGAAACGTGAAAGGGAGGTCCCGGCATGAAAAACATGCGCACGTTACAAAAACGGATCGCATATCAGCTCCAGCAGGGCAGTCTGGATGCGGAAGTTACAGGAATCACATGCGACAGCAGAAAAGTACAGCCGCAGAACGTGTTTGTCTGCATCCGCGGAAACAGGATGGACGGGCACGTATATGCAGAAGAAGCAGTCGAGAGGGGCGCTGCTGTTCTGGTTGCGGAGCGGGAACTGGAAGGGATTCCGGAAAAGGTAACCGTACTCGTAGTAAAGGACAGCAGAGAAGCACTCGCACAGCTTTCCTGTGCCTGGGAGGACGATCCGGCGCAGCACCTTGTGACAATCGGAGTGACCGGCACGAAGGGAAAGACGACGACTGCATATATGATTTACGAAATCCTGCGAAAAGCAGGGATACGCGCAGGACTCATCGGAACGATCGAGACGAGGATCGGGGAAAAAAGCATTCCGTCAGAAAATACAACGCCGGAGCCTGTTGTGCTGCAGAAGCTGTTTTCTGAAATGATGCGGGAGGGCTGCACCCATGTTGTGATGGAGGTTTCCTCGCAGGCGGAAAAACAGCACCGGTGTGATGGATTTACGTTTGATTACGGTGTGTTCACCAACATTGGAAACGACCACATCGGCGCCGGGGAGCATGCATCGTTTGCAGAATATCTGTCCTGCAAAAAGAAGCTGTTTCGCACCTGCAGAACCGGAATTGTAAACCGGGATGACAAAAGGTTTCCGGAGATCATAAGGCAGAGCACCTGCCGTCTGGTGACATTCGGATGCAGGGAAAAAGCTGATTTTATGGCAGCAGATGCAGCACTCGATCAGGCGCCCGGCGTGCTCGGTGTTTCATACTGGGTGCAGGGCGCAGCGGATTTTCCGGTACGGGTAGATCTGCCGGGTCTGTTTTCCGTTTCCAACTCGCTTGCCGCCATTGCGGTCTGCGCGCAGATGGGAATCCCGGAAAAGGCGATGCAGGAGGCACTTTCCGCAGTCCGCGTCCGTGGGCGGTGTGAGGCAGTTCCGGTGTATCCGGAAATGACGCTTCTCATTGACTACGCACACAATGCGATGAGCCTCGAAAGCCTGTTAAAGACACTGCGGAAATACCATCCGAAGCGCCTGATCTGTCTCTTCGGCTGCGGCGGAAACCGCGCGCGGGACCGGAGATTCCAGATGGGAGAGGTGTCGGGGCGTCTGGCGGATCTGACCGTCATCACCTCGGACAATCCGCGGGATGAGGAACCACAGGCGATTCTGGACGATATCCGGACGGGAATCGGGAAAACAGAAGGCGCTTTCGTTGAGATTGCAGACCGTAAGGAGGCGATCCGGTATGTGATCGAAAACCGGCAGCCGGGCGATCTCGTGGTGCTCGCGGGAAAAGGCCACGAAACGTATCAGATCCGGAAGGGGAGACGGTACGAGATGGATGAGCGCGTGCTGATCCGGGAAATACTGGAAGAAAGTAAGGGGAATGTATGAGCAGCGTTTACGCTGATGTAATCGTAGATATCACAAATGAAAAACTGGACCGGACCTTTCAGTACAAGGTTCCGCCGGAACTGACAGGGGAGATCGGTCCGGGAACGGCGGTACAGATTCCGTTTGGAAACGGAAACCGCACGATCACCGGCTATGTGCTTTCCGTCGGAAACGAGCCGAAATATCCGCAGGACCGGATGAAGGCCATCCTCGCGGTACAAAAGGATGCGGCGACCGTAGAGACGAAGCTCATCGCGCTCGCCGCGTGGATGCGTCATACGTACGGATCGACGATGATCCAGGCGTTAAAGACGGTGCTTCCGGTCAAAGTAAAGGCGCGCGGGAAAGAAACCCGCGAAATTGCGCTTCTTGCAGATCCTGCGAGATGTGAGGAGCTGCTGGAAAACTACAGAAAGAAAAATTATAAAGCGAGAATCCGTCTCTTAAACGCGCTGCTGGCCCAGCCGGTTCTTCCAGGGCCGGTTGTGAGCAAGGAACTGAAAATCACGGCAGATACGCTGCACGTGATGGAAGAGCAGGGCGTGTTGGAAATCCGCCGTACGAGCACCTGGAGAAATCCGGTATCTGATGCGGCAGGAAGAACAACTGCGGGAAAACCAAACGAACAGCAGCAGGCCGTGGTGGACGGCATTCGAAAGGAATGGGAAGGGCAGAACCGCCCCTGCCTGATCCGCGGTGTGACGGGAAGCGGCAAAACGCTCGTCTATATGGAGCTGATGGAGCGAGTGCTCTCAGAAGGAAAACAGGTGATCGTGCTGATCCCGGAGATTGCGCTGACGTATCAGAACGTGGAGCGGTTCTGCGCACGGTTTGGAACAAGGGTCACGGTGGTCAACTCGCGGATGACACCGTCCGAGCGCGCCGACCAGATGGAGCGCGCGCGGCGCGGGGAGGTCAGTATTATGATCGGTCCGCGTTCCGCACTCTTTGCACCGTTTCCGGATCTGGGGCTGATCGTAATCGATGAGGAGCATGAAACCTCCTATAAAAGTGAAGTGACGCCGCGCTACCATGCAAGGGAGACCGCCGTGCGCCGCGCCGGGCTGGAGCATGCCCATGTGGTGATGGGTTCGGCAACGCCGTCGGTGGATGCTTCTTACGCCTGCGAGACGGGAGCGTACGCGCTGTTCCGGATGGATGCGCGGTACGGAAATGCAGCACTTCCGTCCGTATGGATCGCGGATATGCGGGAAGAATTACAGATGGGAAACCGTTCGATTCTGTCCGGAAAACTGCGGGAAGAGATCGAAAAACGGCTTGAAAAAAAGGAACAGGTTGTACTGTTTCTGAACCGCAGAGGCTATGCGGGCTTCGTCTCATGCCGTGCATGCGGCCATGTGATGAAATGCCCGCACTGCGATGTATCACTGACAGCACACAATAACGGAAAGCTCGTCTGCCATTACTGCGGTTATGAAACACCGCAGGTACATGCGTGCCCGTCGTGCGGTTCCCCGTACATCGGCGGCTTCCGTGCCGGCACACAGCAGATCGAGCAGAACGTGAAAAAGCTGTTTCCAAAGGCACGCGTTCTTAGGATGGACGGCGACACGACAAAAACGAAAAACAGTTATGAAGAAATCCTGTCCTCATTTGCGGCGGGGGAGGCCGATATCCTGATTGGAACCCAGATGATCGTAAAAGGCCACGATTTCCCGAATGTCACGCTGGTGGGAGCGCTGGCGGCGGATCTCTCCTTGAATGCAGTCGATTACCGTGCCGGGGAGCGTACGTTCCAGCTGCTGACGCAGGCAGTCGGCCGCGCCGGAAGAGGCGAAAAGCCGGGAATGGCAGTCATTCAGACGTACCATCCCGAACATTACAGCATTCAGACGGCGGCAGAGCAGGATTACGGGACATTTTACGAGAAAGAAATGGACTACCGCCGTCTGATGGGATATCCCCCGGCGGCGGAGCTTCTGGCGATCCACGGAGCCGGGGAGGATGAAGCGCATCTGACGCAGGCGATGGAATACATTCGCAGATATCTCATCCGCATCCGGGGAAACCGCGAAGTCCAGATCATCGGCCCGGCAAGTGAGGCAGTGTCGAAAATCAATGACCTGTACCGCATGGCCGTGTATGTACGCGCGCCGCAGGAAGAGGTGCTGGCAGAACTGCGGGAAAAACTGGAGCGGTATATCGAGATTAACAAAGGCTTCCGTACCGTTTATTTACAGTTTGACTTCAGCAGAAAGTATTAGTTTTTTCATACTATTTACACATAGATTATTTATAATAGAAGAGCAAAAGAAAGGAAAAGAATTATGGCAATCAGAGAAATCAGAGTCGTAGGCGACCGCGTATTAACGAAAAAATGCAGACCGGTGGAGAAGATGACACCAAGAATCAGCGAGCTGATCGACGACATGTTTGACACCATGTATGAGGCAAACGGTGTCGGCCTTGCCGCACCGCAGGTAGGCATCTTAAAGAGAATCGTAGTCATGGATGTGGACGGAACCCCGCATCTTCTGATTAATCCGGAAATCCTGGAGACTTCCGGAAGCCAGACAGGAGCAGAAGGCTGCTTAAGCCTTCCGGGAAAATCCGGTACCGTAACCCGTCCGAATTATGTAAAGGTAAGAGCGCTGGACCGCGACATGCAGCCGTTTGAACTCGAGGGAACCGAACTTCTTGCCCGCTGCATCTGCCACGAGTGTGATCACCTCGACGGACATATGTATACAGAAAAAGTAGAAGGCGAGCTTTGGGACAACACGTACGATGAGTATGATGAGTACGAGGACGAAGAGTAAGTCTTAAAATAAAGGAGATGACTTCAGATGAAAGTGGTATTTATGGGAACCCCGGATTTCTCCGTGGGAACACTTGAGGCACTCGTGGAGGCCGGTTATGAGATCACAGGCGTTGTGACCCAGCCGGACAAACCGAAGGGCCGCGGAAAACAGATGATGCCGACACCGGTGAAAGAGGCAGCCGAAAAACACGGCCTTCCGGTCTATCAGCCGCGCCGCGTGCGGGATGCAGAGGCGATCGAGGAGATCCGGAAAATGGAGCCGGATGTGATCGTTGTCGTTGCTTTCGGCCAGATTATCCCGAAAGAGATTCTGGACATGCCGAAATACGGATGCATCAACGTTCATGCCTCCCTGCTTCCGGCTTACCGCGGAGCAGCGCCGATCCAGTGGGCTGTCATGAACGGCGATGAAGTGAGCGGCGTAACCATTATGAAGATGGATGAAGGCCTCGACACAGGCGATATGCTGACGAAAGTGGAAGTTCCGCTTGCAGCAGATGAGACCGGCGGCAGTCTCTTTGACAAGCTCGCCGCAGCCGGAGCAAAACTTCTGGTGGAGACACTTCCAAAACTTGAAAAAGGCGAAGTGACACCGGAAAAACAGCCGGAGATAAGCACCACAGAGTATGCGCGGATGATCAAAAAAGAAGACGGAAAGATCGACTGGACGAAGAGTGCCGTTGAGATCGAACGTCAGATCCGTGCGATGAGCCCGTGGCCGAGTGCTTTTACAAAAGTAAACGGAAAGAACCTGAAAATCTGGGATGCCAAAGTCATTGCCATGTTCGGCGGCGATCTGTTCTCGAAAATTCCGGGACAGAATCCGACGAAGAGTGCCGGAAAAGTCTGGGTGGCAGATGAGACAGGCCTCCATGTAAAGACGGGAGACGGCATTCTGGTGATCGAGGAGCTGCAGCTCGAAGGAAAGAAACGGATGAAAACCGCCGATTTCCTGCGCGGCTATGCGATCGAGCCGGGTACCAGACTTGGCGAATAAAAGAGAAAAAGCAACCTGAAGTTGAGGCGGGGAACGGCACAGCGGTGTGATGGCTGCTGTGCCTGAGAAAAAAGGAGAAAAACGATATGGGACTTTTTTATGACAGTACGTATCTGCTGGTGATTCTTGCCGCACTGATTTCCATGGCGGTATCCGCCCGCATGAACACGATTTTTGGCAAATATCAGACCGTCCGCTCGTACAGCGGCATGACGGGACGCGAGGCGGCGATGCGCATTCTGCATCAGGCCGGCATCTACGATGTGACCGTCCGCCACGTATCCGGTAAACTGACCGACCACTATGATCCGCGGACAAAAACCGTGAATTTATCCGATGCGGTTTACGATTCGACCTCAGTTGCGGCGATCGGCGTCGCAGCGCATGAGTGCGGCCATGCCGTACAGCACAATACGGATTACGTGCCGCTGAAAGTAAGAAGCGCCATTGTTCCGGCAGCGAACCTTGGATCCCAGCTTTTCTGGCCGCTGTTCCTGATCGGACTGATTTTCAGCCTTCCGATGCTTGTGAAAGCCGGGATCTGGCTGTTTGTGCTGGCACTGGCATTCCAGGTGGTAACACTTCCGGTCGAGTTCGATGCGTCGAGAAGAGCATTAAAAATGCTCAGTGAGGGCGGTATGGTGACAGAGACGGAACACGACGGAGTTAAGAAAGTACTCTGGGCTGCAGCCATGACATACGTGGCAGCGGTGATCGGTTCTCTGCTGCAGCTGCTCCGGCTGCTGATTTTATCCGGAGCATTTAGGAGAAATGATGACTGATACAATCAATACAAGAGAGCTGATTATGAACATTCTGCTTGAGATGGACAGGGAGAAAACGCCCTGCCATCTTGCTGTAAGGGACGCCCTCGATAAATACCAGTTCCTGCCGCGGCAGGACCGTGCGTTTATCAAGCGGGTCTGCGAGGGAACCGTGGAATACGGCATCCAGAATGACTACATCATCAATCAGTATTCCAAAATTAAGATCAACAAATGCAAGCCGGTGATTCGTGCGATCTTACGGATGTCGGTGTACCAGATCCGTTTTCTTGACGCAGTACCGGATTCGGCAGTCGTCAATGAGGCGGTGAAACTGGCGGAAAAGAAGCATTTTTACAACTTAAAGGGCTTTGTCAACGGCGTTCTGCGCACGATCGTGCGGGAGAAAGATCATCTGCCGATGCCGAAGGAGAACAATACTACGCAGTATCTTTCCGTGAAATACTCCATGCCGGAATTTCTGGTTGAGGAGTTCGTATCCCAGTACGGAAAAGAAACGGCAGAAACGATGATGGCGGAGTTCCTGAAAGAAAAACAGGTGACGATCCGTATCAACCGCTGGAACAATACGGTTGAGGAGACGAAGAAAAGCCTGGAAAGCCAGGGGGCAGAGCTGGAAAAAGCGCCGTATCTTGGCGAGGCGTTCTATCTGAAAAACTTTGAGACGATCGCATCACTGAATGCCTTCCAGGAAGGCCGGTTCCAGATTCAGGATGTGAGCTCCATGATGGCGGCGCATCTGGCGGATCCAAAGCCGGGTGACCAGGTGCTGGATCTCTGCGCGGCACCGGGTGGAAAGAGCCTCCATGCAGCAGATAAAATGAGAAATCAGGGATGCGTGGAAGCGCGTGATCTCACCGAATACAAGGTCGATCTGATCCGGGAAAATGTGCAGAGAGCAGGTGTTTCCTGCGTCGTGCCGAAGGTAAAAGATGCGGAACAGCTCGATGCGGAATGGATCGGAAAAGCGGACGTTGTGATTGCGGACCTGCCGTGCACCGGATACGGCGTCATCGGCAGAAAGCCGGATATCAAATATTACGCTTCAAAAGAAAAAGAAGAGGAGCTGGTACGGATTCAGCGGGCAATCCTTGCAAATGCCGCATCGTACGTAAAGCCGGGCGGCACACTGCTGTACAGCACATGTACCGTCAACAGAAAAGAAAACGGCGAGAATGCCGCATGGTTTCTGGAACAGTTCCCGTTTGAAGCAGTCAGTCTGGATGAACTGCTGCCGGATGAGCTGAAAAGCGGAGAAACGGCTAAAGGACAGCTGCAGCTGATCCCGGGGATACACAAGACAGACGGATTTTTCCTTGCAAAATTCCGGAAAACAGAGAAAGGACGGGCGTAACAGATGGATATTAAATCAATGACCTTAGACGAATTAAAGGACGCTTGCCAGCAGATGGGAGAAAAGCCGTTCCGTGCCAAACAGTTATACGACTGGATGCATCATCGTCTGGCGGGCAGCTACGATGAGATGACGAATCTCTCGCTTGCCTTCCGGGAAAAATTAAAGGAACAGTATCCGCTTACCTGTCTCGAAAAAGTGCAGGTGCAGGAGTCCAAAATCGACGGAACGAGAAAATACCTGTTCCGCCTTAGCGACGGCAACGTGATCGAGAGCGTCTGGATGAAGTACCACCACGGAAATTCCGTCTGCATCTCATCCCAGGTCGGCTGCCGGATGGGCTGCCGCTTCTGCGCGTCCACAATCGGCGGACTCGTACGGTGCCTGACTCCGTCGGAGATGCTCGACCAGATTTACCGGATTCAGGAGGACACCGGGGAGCGGGTCTCCAATCTGGTTGTCATGGGAACGGGTGAGCCGATGGACAACTACGACAATCTGGTGCGCTTCGTGCGGCTGCTTTCGAGCCAGGAAGGACTCAACATCAGCCAGAGAAACATCACCGTTTCCACCTGCGGAATCGTACCGAATATGTACAAATTGGCAGATGAGGGACTCCAGATCACCCTGGCACTTTCCCTTCATGCGCCGAACGATGAAAAGCGCCGCGAGCTGATGCCGATTGCCAATAAATATTCCATTGATGAAATTCTCGATGCATGCCGCAATTACTTTGCAAAAACAGGCCGTCGGATTACATTTGAGTACTCTCTCGTTGGCGGGAAAAATGACAGCGAAGCCGATGCAAAAGAGCTTTCCGCGCGGATTTCGGATATCAACTGTCATGTAAATCTGATCCCGGTCAACCCGATCAAAGAGCGCGATTACGTGAAATCAACGAAAAAAGTCGTAGAGAATTTCAAAAATAAACTTGAAAAATACGGAATTAATGTTACTATTAGAAGGGAAATGGGCGCCGATATTGACGGAGCCTGTGGACAGTTAAGAAAAAGTTTTATCGATAAATCAAACGAACAGCCGTAAAAAGCGGCTGTCAATACAGGAGAAAAAAGCATGAAGGTATTTTCTGCAACCGATATCGGACAGAAACGGACGATGAACCAGGATTTTGTGTTTGCCTCCGCCTCTCCGGTCGGAAACCTTCCGAACCTCTTTGTCGTTGCAGACGGCATGGGAGGCCATAACGCGGGCGATTTTGCTTCGCGTTACGGTGTTTCTGTACTGGTGGAATCTGTAAAAAGGGATACGAATTTCAACCCGGTGCGGATCATTCGGCATGGAATTGAAGCAGCAAACAGCCAGATTTTTGAGCAGGCAAAACGAGATATATCCATGGAAGGCATGGGTACGACGATGGTAGTAGCTACGGTTGTCGGCAACTATGCCTACGTTGCAAACGTAGGAGACAGCAGGCTGTATCTGGCAGCAGATGGCACGTTTGACCAGGTGACGCAGGATCATTCCCTGATCGCAGAGATGGTGCGTCTTGGAGAACTTACTCCCGAACAGGCGCGGAATCACCCGGACAAAAACATTATTACCAGAGCAGTAGGCACACAGGATACCGTAAAGATTGATTTCTTTGACATTCAGCTTGAAGAGGGCAATCAATTGGTGATGTGCTCGGACGGTCTTTCCAACATGGTAACGGATGAGGAGATTTTCGAACTCATCTGCCGAGAAGACGGTGAGGACAAGGCAAAACGTTTAATTGATAAAGCAAATGCAAATGGCGGCAGAGACAATATCGCAGTCATTGTCGTTGAACCATTTACAAACGAGGTGAAAGAATGTTAAAAGAGGGCGTTATTTTAGGAGAACGATATGAGATCATAAGCCGGATCGGTTCCGGCGGTATGGCTGATGTCTACAAAGCAAAAGACCACAAGCTGAACCGCATGGTGGCCGTCAAGGTTTTAAAACCGGAATTCCGGGAGGATAAAACCTTTATCCGCAAGTTCCGCACGGAGGCACAGGCCGCAGCAGGACTGTCCCATCCGAATATTGTAAACGTGTACGATGTCGGGGAGGACCGCGGCGTTTACTATATCGTCATGGAGCTTGTCGAGGGAATTACCCTGAAGGATTACATTGACCGCAAAGGAAAACTGAGCGTAAAAGAGGCAACCAGCATCGCCATTCAGGTTTCCCTTGGTCTTGAAGCAGCACACAACCGCAATATTGTACACCGCGATGTCAAACCGCAGAACATCATCATTTCCACAGACGGAAAAGTAAAACTTTCCGACTTTGGTATTGCAAAGGCAACTTCTTCCAATACGATCAGTTCGAACGTTATGGGAAGCGTACATTACAGCTCTCCGGAGCAGGTGCGCGGCGGATATTCGGACTATAAGAGTGATATCTATTCCCTTGGTATCACCATGTACGAGATGGTAACCGGAAGAGTGCCGTTTGACGGCGACACCACCGTTGCCATCGCAATCAAGCATCTGCAGGAGGAGATTGAATCTCCATCCAAATATACCCCGAACCTTCCGTTCGCACTGGAGCAGATCATCTTAAAATGTACCCAGAAGAGCCCGGACCGCCGTTACAATAACATGGCGGAGCTGATCGACGACTTGAAGCATTCGCTGATGGAGCCGCAGGGCAATTTCGTAAAAGTAACTCCGTTAAGTTCTCACGCCGAAACTGTTATGGTATCCGCAGAGGAGTTAAGCCAGATCCGTTCCGGCGCAGCAGCAAAGGCAAATGCGCAGACGGCAGAGGAGCCGGCCCGCAAGCGCTACAGCAAGATCGAGGATGAGGAAGAGGACGAAGATTACAGCTACGAGGACGAAGAAGACGAGGATGAGGACGAAGAAGAGGATGACCGCGATTCCTACGA
>JABLTP010086667.1_pt1 | contig 16418 bp, 16 predicted proteins | sample 7160111 | NCBI WGS metagenome assembly JABLTP01 (sample SAMN14651227, study PRJNA627086) | human gut metagenome | isolation source: feces | host: Homo sapiens
CCGGGAGCTACTGCGGTACCCCCCCCGACGATTATGACTCATATTAAAACTCCTCCTTCTTAATTGTTTATAATCAATGCATTTCTCTTGCCGCTTTTATAGGACAAACTTTAATACATTGGTAACAACGAATACATTTGTCATCATTAATTTGTGGATATTCGAATCCCTCTTCATCTTCCACCATACAAATTGCCTCTTTAGGACAAATTGCATAGCACGCAGTGCATCCACAACATTCTTCTTTCCTTTTGTATAGAATTGGTATTTCTTTTGTCACCATTATCCCCCTTAACTATATTTATTTTTTCATTATACTCCGAATCTTTCGCTTTATTTTATTGCCTATACCATAGCCGCCATACTTAATTGCAAATTTCTGAAAGTCATCGCAGAAAAAGTCCTTCCAGACTTGTTCCCTATTATTTGGCTTTGGAAAAGGTGCTATAAATGGTTGCTGCATACTGTCTTCTAATTTTGTTTGCTTCCACTCAATCGCATTCTTAATCTCATTGAATTTATTTTCCCCATATTCATTGTTGATTAAAACCAACGACACACCCTTATTATCATCATACTCTGGGGCTGCTTTTTCAATTCCCCAATAGTCTGCTATTGTAATATCTCCCGGATGCATAACTGACTTATAGGGGCATTCATAGCAACTCGGACGAAGTACGGCGTGTCCGTAGAAAATTGTACGAAAAACCTTGCTATTAGTAGACTTTGAATTTTGGAAATTCAATGTTTCGACATGATCTCGCCAACCATATTTTCCCTTATTTCTAAAGTCAACACTCCGGATTGCCGAATTGTTTTTTTGTTCTTGCCACAATAGATATGCTTTCCAAACTTTAGGACTCGGCACTCCGTGACAGACAATATCTACACACAAGAGCTTTTCATAATTTCTCCCTAAAAACTGCTTTAGTCCAGCTACTTGACATGAAGTTCCAGAAAAAAGTACGCTCTTCTGAGCATCGAGATCTGCCTTGACATTTTTAAATGTATCACCTAGTTTACTCTGGATATATTTTGAGCCTCGCATTCGATTGCGATCTTCCTCATTATCAGCGCGAATATGTACGGCATCAAATTTATCCGTCAAAACACACCCATAGACCACACCACCGTTAGATAAAACCTGATCCGAAAGAGCTGTAAAAATGCCACCCGATCTGGAAGCTGCTCTTGTTGCTTCATCTTTATGTTTTACTGCATATACCTTAGGCTGCTTCCAGTTCATTATGCTGCCCTCCTTTCGGAGTAATCAGCATAGCAAGGGTTACTTTTTGTGTACCCCCCCCCATAAATTTAAGGAGTTTATTCTTTACTTTTGTTCTTAATGGAGTCTTTCCATATTTTTTCATTATATAGTCGATTCCCTCTCTATAATAGTCTTCCCAAAATGTATCTCGAAGTTCCGATTTTTTAGTAGGTGCTTCCAAATTTGCTTGCCAGCATTGTTTAGTGTCACTTAGTCTGTATTCCAAATTCTCTTTAATATCATCAAAAAGTTTTTCTCCTTGATCTGTATGAATCAAAAAGAGAGAATTTCCGTTTTCATCATAAAAGTCTGGTATCATTTCATCGATATGCCAGAAATCACCAATCGTCATATCTGTTTTCCTCTCGATTGTTGCATATGGGCACATATAACATGACGGTCTCAGCGCGCACCGGTTATAGAACACTTTAACATAGTCCTTAATTGAATATTCATAGCCTGCAACGGTTACAAATGCAGTAGGTGCTTTCCAGCCGTTTCGTTTATCCTTAAATGTTAAATATGTGATCTTTCCATTTTTCTTCTCTATAGATTCCGCATATTCCCTCCATAACTTTGGACTAGGCGATCCATGGCAAATAATATCGACCACGCATACTCTTTCACGGAATCCTTTTATCTCTGCAAACTTACGGAATCCATCTGCCTGGCAACCCATCCCGACAAAAAGCAATTTCTTTTCCGAGTGCTCCTTCAGCCATTTTTCTGTAGTTCTATAGACCTGTCCCGGCTTGCTCTGCATATACTTTGAGCCAATAGCTTTATTCCTTTCTTCCTTGCTTTCTATTAGATGGAATTCCGTAGCATGACTTTCATAATCATAGACCGCACATACCACTGCATTATTATTATCCAGAAAATAATCTGAAACAGCTATAAATGCCCCACCAGATGAACTATTCATCAGCTCCATTTTATTTTTCAATCTTCCTGCATACACAATGGTATCAATTTCTTGCATCATTCTCTCCTTGACTCAGCATTTCATTAATATATGCTTTGGCATCTTTGATAAAGCTCACTGTAATCATTACAATAACCGCACCGATAGGGAATGCAGCAACGATACTTACAGACTGAAGGTTATTCATGGAGCTTTCCGCAAACAGCAACGCAATCGGTAGCAGAATTAAAAGAACGCACCACATAAGCTGAATGCCCTTATTTGGCTGTTCATCATCTTCTAGTTTATGATAGCTATAGCAAGACGCCGTCAGCGCAATGGAATCAAATGAAGTTGCATAGAAGGCAATCATCGTCAAAAGCACAACCACCATAACGACCGGTGCGCACGGCATTGTTTTTATAATACTTACAATCATTCCGTAAAGATCACCATCAGCCATATACTGCGCAATAAAGTCAGCTTTCCCTGTGACTTGCATTCCCATCGAGTAGTTTCCAAGCACAATAAAACTCGTTAGAGTTGAGCCAACACCAAATACATAACCACCAAGAATCGTCTGACGCACTGTTCTGCCACGAGATATATTTCCGATAAAGAACGGAGCTGCAACGCACCATACCATCCAATATGCCCAGTAATAGATTGTCCAGTTCTGCGGGAAGTTCGAAGTTCTAAGCGGATCAGTAAAAGTAGACAAATCAATGAAGTTTTGGACCATCTTACCCAAAGATGCAAATCCAGTCTCGACAATATATCGTGTTTCTCCTCCAAACAAAAGAACAAAGACAATCAGTCCGAAAAACATATAAATACAAATGTTTGCCAGCTTGCTAATTCCCTTAAATCCATGTAGCAAAGAATAAGTATATACAGCACAAGTGATCAATAGAATAATAATATTGATCACAGTACGGCTAATTGCAACATGGAACAGTTCACCAATAATTGTTGCCATCAGCGGTGTTGCAACGCTGAATGTAGTTGCAGTACCCGCAAGAAGTGCAAATACGGCCAGAAGGTCAATAATCCGGCCAGCCCATCCATCTGTATACTTTCCTAAAATTGGACGACAAGCTTCAGAATACTTCTGACGGTTTCTTTTTCTTACATGAAGCATAAAGCCAAATGCAACGGCCAGCACGAGATAAAAGCCCCAAGGAATAAAACTCCAATGGAATAGAGGATATACTCCCGCCCAATCCTGAATACTACCCATTTCTGCAATATGTGGATCTGTTGCATACAATACCCATTCAGCGAATGAATAAAACAAAATATCTGCCGCAAGACCACAGGTGAACATCATAGAACCCCATGCGAAAAAAGAATACTTTGGCTTCTCATTCGGTTCACCGAGAACAATATTTCCATACTTTGATTCAGCAATGTAAAGAGAAACAATAAAGATTCCAAGGCCAATAATAAGGTAATACGTTCCGAAAGTATCCCCAAAGAAGAAGCGAATTTGACTCAATATCGCATTTGACTGTTCCGGCACAAAGAAGAAAAGTACGCAGAGTGCTATTACAATAGCCAATGGCACCAATGTTATCATCCAGTCTATTTTGCCGCATCCCTTTTTCGTGTCCATTTTAATTACTCTCCTCATATTTTTTATAACTTTCGTCCAATGCTATCAATTCTGATAAATTATCCACCTCGATAATATCCGCTGAATCCATTGGCCGAATTCCAAGTTCAAATTCATTAGGATGGCAAAACATTGCAACATCATCCCAATATATCTGTCGATTTTGTTTTTCTTCAAATTCAACTTCCAAAAGGTGTTTCAATTTCCGACCGTCTTCCGCTGTCCATCTGGAAATACTATATAGTTGCCAGCCACCTTTTCCTCCTGTCCGGCTACAAGAGATCACAATTCCATCTTTAACGGTCTGAAGCCACTCATCTGTCTCATCTTCAGTCCAAACACTGTTATATCCTGAGCGTTCAAATTCTGGCGAAAGAATCTCAGGATTATAAATAATCTGATCTCCATCTATAATAATAGCGTTTTCAATATGCTCTCGCGCAACATAAAGTGAAGAAATATTATTACAAGTATTATAATATGGATTTTCAATGAGCTTGACTCCAAGATACTCTTGCTCCAGCTGCTCAAACTGTTTTTTCAAATATCCCACTACCACATAAATTTCATTGATTCCATTTTTATGCAATCCACCAATTACGGTGTCAATCATACGAACACCGTTCACTCTTACCAAAGGTTTGGGCGTAGTCAGTGTAATCGGATGCATTCGATTTCCAAGTCCTGCAGCCATAATGATTGCTCTTTCGACTCTATACAATTATTTGTCCTCTCTTTCCTTTTGTTTTTTTAATTCATCCTGAACGATTCGATAGTATTCCTTTGCATACCGATACTGGCGTAGCGAATACTCCCCAAATTCCACACCCAAGTTTCGCTTATACTCACACCAGTTGCTCCACAACAGTCCACAAGCCGCAATGTAACAATAAATTTTAATTCTGGTTGCATCGTCACATCCTTCCGTAAAATATGCAGCTATTAACCGATCTACCTGTCGTTTATTATAAAGTGAATAGATACAGAACATTGCAACATCAACATGGGGGTCTTGCATTCCTGCATACTCCCAGTCAATCAAGCGTATCTCTTCCTTGCCGTCCTGCTGAACAAAAAGGAAATTATCCGGCACTGCATCAATGTGTGTTAAAACCTTTTCAGATACATTGGCATCAATATAGGGCTTCAACGAAAGAACATTTTCCTTTGTCTTTTGATAGTCCTTATAGACAGAGGGCGTTCCATCCCATAGGGTCTCGTAAAATTCCATCTGGTCAAAGATATTAAACTCGTGATTCACCTTCAGTTTTAGCTCATGGAATGCTCGTAGCCGCTTCATGCACTTTTTAACATCTTCGTAATTTAATGAATTACATACTCTGGCTCCTTCCAGAAACTCTGTGATTTTATATCCATTTTCCGGATTGATATAGGCAATATCATCGCAGATTTTTTTACCATCTATTGTGTGATATACTTCTGCTTCCTGTCTACGATTAATTAACTGATCTGTTCCTTCGCCTGGTATACGCATAATGTACTTTTTCCCTTTACAAGTAAAAAGGAAAGAGCGATTCGTCATACCTTTTTTCAGAACAGTAATATCTGTGACCTCATCTGATTTTGCATTCAATGCTTTATCAATCACTTGAATTGCATCTGTTTTTAGCTGATTAGAATCACTATCAATTTCCCGGAGTTGTTCATAGGTATTGATTTCTACAACATCTGCTGAATGTACAACTCGCGCAGCAACAATCATGCGATCTTTGTTATACAATGCCTCTTCCCAAAAAGAGCCATCATATCTTTGATTTCCGCACAGTTCTTCAACGCGCTGTTTTACAATATCCGCATCTTCTTTAATTAGGTAACAGATACCGATCATCGCATTGCCGCCAGAAGCCTCCGATACAGTGACAAGTTCCATTTTTCGGTTGACGCGAACATTGCTTTCATTATCTACGAGGTCACTAACCATATACCATGAATAAAGCTCATGCCGATGGAATGGATTTCGATCGCACCAGATGTCGCAAGGAACAATATATGAATTTTCCAAATGCTCTTTAGCGAGTTTCAGGGAATGGAGATTATTCTTAGTTGCATACTCCGTGTTTACAATCAATTCGACTCCATAGTCATCAATCAAGTACTCATACTTTTCTTTCATGAAGCCTACTACTATATAGATTTCCTTGATTCCAACCTCATGAAGCTGCTTTATGATACGCTCAATAAGAGGTTCTCCGTTGACCTCAAGAAGTCCTTTTGGCATTTCCGTATTGATAGGGACCATACGCATTCCGAATCCTGCAGCCAAAATAATTGCTTTTTGGGGCGTTTTTTCCTTAAATTCAGTAATTGCTTTCACCGTAGGTCGAATGCCGTCATCCAAATAATCCATTTTTATAAGTTCTTTTAGAGAACGATTTACAACTCCTAGTGAATGCCCTGATACTTCTGCCAAAATACGCTGATTTATAAACGGCTCTATCAAGAGTGCGTTCAAGATATCGCTTTCCTGTTTGTTCATGTACGCAAGTTTTTCCTTTCCGTGAACAGTTATATAAACGAATACGCGTTCACTTTTATGTTAAATTTCACAATAATCTTGGTTCCAATAAGGCGTAAAATGATGATGTGAATACCGTTGCTCTTCACTAGGAAGTTTCATATAATCTCCGTAGTATGATTTCAAAATCGAATCATATTTTTTCGGAATGTTAATTTCAATATCTTCAAATATATGTCTTTCTACTTCCATTATATCGTCTATTCTCATTACTAATTTGTCGTCTGGAGTATCAAAAAGGCATGTGACTAGTTTAGACGATGACGAATTATATCTTTCCATCATTTCATCGCGCGTTTTTTTATACGCCATCAATTGTCCTCTTTTGAAAACATTTCCTATTTTATTAAAATGCTTTTTCCAAAAACCAATTCTCCGCTTAAGTGGTAAAGTATTATAGCTTTGAAACGGCAAGGATGTTATAACATTGTTGTATGCATCTTCCAACTCTTTGTAGAACCTTAAGCGTTTTTCTTCATCCTCTGGAACCTTGTCAAGTGGGAACACATCAACAAACGCTCCAAAATGAGGGATATCTAGTGTACCCCGGATTTTCAATATACATCTCCGATCACATACTCGTGCAAAATTGTTGTAATATTCTTTTTCGGTATTGGATGTAAGCAAATAATGCTGTGAGTCATTCAGTTTGTTTACAATTTCAATGAATTTATCGTAATCCGTTCTCATCATACAAATATCAATATCATCATCCCATGGGATAAATCCATTGTGCCGAACTGCTCCTATAAGTGTCCCATATGCACCAAAATAATGAATATTATTTTTCTGGCATATCATATCGATCCAACCTAATAATTCTTTTGTTATCAATTTGAATTCATCTGCTTTAACGATGTTTTTGTTCATAAATTATCCTTTCTTAATCTCCTGCAACAACCCAACAATCTGTTTCTTTTTTACAAATCCAACGATCAGCATAGCAACAATCAGGCTATATCTCAGTACAGTAATCCGATAAGATATTGTAAATATGCCAGTGCAAATCAACACAATTACTGAAAGATAAATCAACAACTTTTTGTCAAAAAGTTCAACTTCGCCAATATTTTTTTTAATGCAGTCTTTCATGACACAATAATGCACCAAACTCAATACCATATAACAAATCAATGTGGTATAAGCTGCACCTGTATAACCAAAAGCTTTTATAAACCCAATATTAAGCACGATATTAAGAACCGCCGCTCCTATTGATGCATACATTATTTCTTTTGTTCTTTCATAATAAAATTCAATATTAGAAAAAAGATTATATAAAAAAGTAAAATAAATACTTGCCGCAACAGGTGGTATACAGTAAACAGCTTCTCGATATTCACTAGATCCAACGATATAAACAACTTCTGGTGCAAAAAGGATAAACACAAAAACAAAAGCTGTAATCAGGAGAATCATTTGACTGCTTCTTTTCTTTAGTGCTTCAAAACGTCCCGCCTTAATCGACTTATAAACCCAAGGCGTCAACGCCTGCGCTAGGCTTAATTTCAGTAAATTCATAACCATCGTCGCAGAGTACGCCAAACTATAAAAAGCCGCCGAACTCGCTCCAACCATAGAATTAATCATAATTCTATCTGCTGACGCTAAAACAGTAAGGGAAAGATTATGTGGAAGCAGCGGCAAATGGATTTGAAGAGCTTTCTTCCACCACTTGGTAACAAAAAGTTTCTTTGATCTTAAAAAGAAATATATTGCACAGATGCTACCAATTACCGCCTGAACAATTGTAATTGAAAACACTCTTGCTTGAGCCTGATTTTGTTCTTGAGCTAGCGCCACAAAGAGAATACCAAAGCAAGCATTCAAAACCACTTGACTTATGGTAAGCAAAACCATTCGTTTGTATTTGTATTCAAACTTCTGCTTTGTTGTCCAAAGATTAACAGCTGGCAAAAAAACAATTTCTGTGAACATAAGTACAACCATGGTTGTACTCATTCCTAATACATTGTTCCAAAAAGGTTTGGCTAGTAAGTAAATTAAAAACCATATAATGGTTATTACAAATGCCAAGTCGATAAGTGATACTGCAATATCATTTTTATCTTTTTCATTATCAAACTTTGCTAAACTATTTATGTAAATACAGGTTTCAAAATTCATTGTTCCGAGTATCGTCAACACGCTTACCCACGACAAATACACACTAAACAGACCATATTGCTCAGTTGTCATTAAACGTGTAAAGATTGGAACTGTTATAAAAGAAATTCCTTTCTGGAGTACTGTAGAAAAAGTAAACCACATTGCAGCTTTAGCTACAACTGACATCTTTTTATATCGTTCCCAAAAATTCAAAATATACTTAGTTATCATACACTTCTATATGCCTTTCTACTCTTTATTGCTTTTACCAAAAACTGAAGAATGACACTTGTCATAGCAAGTATTAACAAAAAGCATACCCAAAACAGACTCACCTGATTTCCAAACATTTGACGGCTTAATGAATATGCAATACCTTGAGTCAAATAGATTTCATACGAGTAACTTCCAAGGATTCTAGGAATAGCTCCATTAAATTCTATCTTTGTTCCTAAAGAAAGCAAAAACACAATAGTTGTAAATGAGGCAATGATTACGCATATTGAATATGCCAAGTCGCTTTTTCCTCCACCAAAGGCCAATAAAATAATGCTCAGCACAAATGCAATGGTGACTACCGTCAAAGACATCATCTTAGATAGAACTCGACATATTTTTTCTTCCTTCAATGCCACAAAACATCCCAACGTCAAACATATTGTACTGTTATAATAAAACGAGCTCAATTCCAACAAATATCCTAGTATATACCATAGAATATTAACACACAGAAAGATTACGCATGCCCTTTTAGGATCATTAATAAGTTTTAGTACCTCAAAAAACAGCAGGTACCACACTAATATAACGGGAACATACCATGCAAAAGGCAGCACCCTATCCATAAGAAAAATATTCTTAATTAGCAATGTATAGCTAACATTCTGGTTCCGAACAAAAAAAGTATACATAAGCGTTGCAATCAAATATGGAATATACACACTCCTAAATCTTTTAAGTAAGAATCCATTCAAGTATTTTACATTTGAAATATATTGACACATCACCCCATATCCCGAATAAAAGAAAAACAAGCTGACCCCAATAAATCCAAACGGTTTGAACAATTTCAGCAATCCCAAATCTGTGCTATAGAAATGAGCATGACTGAAAACTATTAAAAGTGCTGCCATTCCCTTCATGCAATTTGACGATTCTTTATTTGTTAGAGAGCTATACCCCCCCCGTGAATAATACGACAATTCAACAGGAAAGTAATTGTAAATAATCCCACAATTATACCTGATGCCATCATGCTTTCTCCTCTTGTTTATTTATTCAGTTTAAAATACTTTTTCAAAAAAAGTATGCGCTTGTTTTCTTTGCACTGTTAACACACTATCTATTGCTGTAGAATCCAGCTCCTCTTTCATCATCTCTTCGGTAAATTGTTCGATTGTTCTATTTTCCAGATCAAACATTCTCAGCAGAGATTTCAAACGACTTGTTGATGGATTTACCTTTGCCGACACTTCCGAAAAAAACTTTTTATTAAACAAAATCGAAAAGACCGTTCCATGAAAAGAATTTGTTACAACATATTCTGCATTCTTTATGTATCCCAGCCACTCCTCTGGTCCAACATTTGTTTTTAATTTTCCAATACTGCCACTCTTCAAATCATTTGGTATATACACTATCGGAAGTCCTGTTTTCTCAGAAAGCTTTTTTGAGAAATCCAATAAATCATCTGCTTTTGTGATTTTATATACAAGAATATACTTGCCTTTAATATTTGGAGCAACACTTAATCCGTTCCATACTTTTCGACTTAAAAGTAATGTTGGATCAGGCATTACAGCAGCATTGTGTCCCGTCATATCTTTTACAATTTCTGTGCCATTATTTTCCCGCACAGAAATATAATTAATATTAGCAAGCTTCTCTCTATAAAATTTTTGATATTCCATCGGAATTGATGCTACTCCAAAACTCGCTGCATAGCTACAGGTTTTCTTTTGCTTAACAAAATCCAAGTAATATGTTCCGTCTTTATTTACTATAAGATAATTCCAAACCTGATCACTTCCCGTAATAAACACACCTGCTTCATTCTGAGCTTCTCCGATATTATTCTCATCATATCGTCTTGTAAGTCTAAGATAGTGATTCCTAAATTCGTCTATTTTCTTTTTCTTTCCCTTATACAGAATACCTTGAATAGACTTAAAAATTGCATTTTTAGGATTATGGACAAAATCCACTAAATTCGGATTTCTGTACGAAGCATCTATCGCTCTGTTATGATAATCAATTATCTTTGTTTCCGCAAAATTTTCATTTAAATACTCTTGCAACGCATATGCTTGCAAAACTGCTCCATAATTATAAGCAGACTGAAATGTTATTATACACGCATTCATTACTTTGCCTTTCCTTGTAAATTTATTTTTTCAAAATGGTACTCCGAATTTTTCACAATAAATATTGCGAATAAATAAAAATATAAAATGTAATTATCATACAGCGGATTGCCAGACATTCCATACACAAGGAAAAAGACTTGAATATACAATGAAAAAAGCAAAAAAGGAATACCCTGGTGATACTCGTAAGAGCCAAATCTTAAAACCAGGTGAACGGTACTAAAAAATGCATATCCCAGAGCACTAATAAACACTACAAAGCCCAAAATTCCATTTTCCATAAGGACTGTAAGATAAATGTTATGCCCGCCTATTCCCAACAAACTAAACGCTGATGCTGTTCCCGTCCCAATTAAAGGACTAGACCAAAATTTTTCAAAGATATTTCCATAGATAACATCTCTATATGTCAACGGATTATCATTATCAACAAATCTCGCAACCATTACCTGTGTAACTTCCATATTGCTAAACACAATCCATATGACAAATACCACCACTATGGCTGCCAAACATATCCGCCATATAGGAGCTTTGTTTGCTTTTTTATAAACAATAAATGTTACAAAAGCTGCAATTCCAGCACCAATCAGCAATCCTCGCTTAACTGTTAATAAGACACCGTATGCTCCAACAAACACGAATATAACGCCAAAAAATCTTTGAAATTTATTCCCGGCAGTTTTATAGTTGCAGTACAAATAGTACAAACCAACACCAATTAAAACGCTGCAAAAAAAAGCCGCCGGTGCTCGATCTGGAAATAATCCGGTATACCAACCATTTCTAGTCCATGCATTCATTAATGCATATTCGTTTGCACTGTATGAGAACAAATGGTTAACGCGGCTTACCAGTTCTGGTGACACTGGCTGAATTAATATAAACGCAGCCAATATGGTGCACCCCAACGCCAAAAATTTCATCACTTTATTTTCGTCAACGTTCTTTTGACTTATATAGATACCAAATATAAAAGCAATTGCAAAGGAGAATACGTATCCCATTCCTTTTGACATTGCTGGCGAATATAAGCATCCAAAAAACCAAACAAACAAAAAAGCCAGAATTGGCTTATCGATTTTCTTTATCGGCAACACAAATGGGGATGCAGTTCTTACCCCAGCCAATAGCACTGCAAATATCGGCAAGATTTTCGTAAGAGAATTCGGTAAAAAATACTTACACAGTGCATTTATTAAAAAAACATATACAGCAATCTGAACCAATGTATCAGCTTTGCCATAATATCTCTTTTCTCCTCTCATTCTTTTAACTCCAGTCTAATTGTTTCACCTTTTATTGAGCTTCCGAGCAACCAAATCTACCGCTTTCCCAGATTCAATTAAGTATCCTATTTTTAAAGCAAAATCGTGTTGCAATAATTTTGCATCACTAGATTTCTTTTTTTCGCTAAAGCTGCAATTGGTACATTTATCTGTGTTTTCAGCGATGGCTTTCCATTTATAAATTTCATTATCGGGAGTAAAGTTTCTTGCAAAGCATCTTGCGGCATCTCCCATTTTCATGCTCTTGCTTTGATCGTGCAATAATAAAGATATATATTTTGCTATTTCTCTATCCGTCTTTCCCAGAAATCCTGTTTTTTCGTTAAGAATCGTTGTGTTTAATCCATCATTTCTCTGTCTGGATACAACTGGAATTTTATGTGCTTCCATTTCAATTGCCGACATACAGAATGTTTCATCTCTCATATAATGAGATGGATTAACAATTCCTACGCGCGTCGAAGAAAGTAATGTGTCTAATTCTTTCCAGCCTTTTGCGCCCATAAAATGAATGTTCTCCGGATGCTTTAATCTTTTCATTCTTCGCTGTATCACACGATCATAGTAAATGTCTGCTGCGCCATTAGAACCCAATTTTGCGCTTGCATTCCATACATTAGCTCCACCATAAATATAAAGCTGCGCTTCCGGTTCTTCAGCCTCTACATATTTCCAAATTTCCAAAAGATTATGCACACCTTTTTGCGGCATAATACTTCCAATATACGCTGCCATAGGTTTAGCATGATTGCTCAATGTCGCATTTTCGTAGAACTCGTTTGGAATAATATTATTAATATATGTACACTTTTCCCAGCATGGTGTATCTCGCATATTTTCATATTGCTTTTTACTAACGCACACGACATACTGAATGCTTTGATTTCTTGCAGCGACAAGTTGTCTACTCCATGTCAATGTATTATGTGCCCACAATGCGATTTTGACTTTTGTGTTAAAGTTCTTCTCATCTATACTATTTGCAATATTAGCATTTAATACTAGCACTTTTATATTATGTTTTTCACAATACCGTATTGCCTCAGACTCACTTTTTACTACAACATACGGAACTGCATCGTCTTTCAGGTCAAGCTCACCGTCGGTTAACAATAATGCTTTTGTTTCATTGTATTTTTCATTATATTTTTTAACCGTCAACAAAAATAAATACTGAGTTCCTCCTACGCCTGGGTTTCCAATATTTAAATCGGCATCTTCAATTGATTTCTTGACATTTTTCAGTCCAATATAAAATGCAATTTCTGGACTTTTTTCCGATTGTTTTGTCATTTTATATTACTCCTATTTCCCTCACTCTTCTTATACAATACCGCAAGCCATAAGTAATTGTTTCATTATAAAATTCCACGAAAATTCTTTTTTTGCCTGCTCCGATAATTTCTGCTGTTTATCCTTGTCTATGTTTTTCCACTTGCGGTACAATCTATTAATGTTCACTGCTTCTTCTCCATCAGGAACACATATCGTCACTGCCGGATCTTTGTATGGGCTCTTTCCGCTTGTGACAACCGGAACACCTCTGCAATAGTACTCAATGATCTTTAATGTAGTATCAATATCTGCATTTCTTCTATGTAGTGCAAGACAGCCTAAGCCAACATCAAAGTCTTCGTACATTTCATTCAACTCATCCGTTGTTTTCATACCATGGAATATTACTCGTTTCAATCCGAGTTTTTGCGCCTGTTCCTTTAGCTCATCAATTGTCTGACTTGCGCCAACAATATGGAATTCTACTGGATGTCCATCTACTTCTTCCTTGCAATCTTTTAGACCAGCTAAAACTCTATCATATCCGTGATAAGGAAAAAGCGTTCCTACTGTAACCATTCGGAACACGCCATCTTTTGAACCATAGTTCTCTTTTGACTTAATTTTTTCAGTATTCACTCCATTGTTGATTTCAACCATTTTATGGTGAAGCCGAATTTTGCTGTTACTTCTTATAATGACAATATGATCGGCATATTTCTTAATAAGTGGCGAAAACATAGCATCTACCGCTATTTTCGCAACTGCCCGATATTTTTTTCTGGATGCTCTAAATTGTTCTCCATAATAAGGATAGGTCGGAATCTCATATAGAACTTTTATCCCACGCTGTTGGGCTGTTTTCATAAGTGCAATCAGCGAAAAATTCGGGACCATCAACCTTATATAAATCAGTTTGAGAGAATTCTCTTCGACATATTTCTGAGCAAGCGTTAAAACATTCAACTCTTCTATGGAAGCTTTTTCGGACAAGGTATCTACTACTTTTGTTCCAGAGCCACACTTCATCAATAAGTTACAGCTTCCTACCGCTTTTCCTATTGCGGTTGCCTCGGCGTAAATTTTCTTATAAATGCCCTCATTTTCATTCAGTTCCAAATTTGTAATAAATAATGCCTCCACCGGTGCAACCTCCTATGTGTTTACTTCTTGTCGTAATAATAATCTTTGTAAACCATGTATGATTTTTTCCACAGCTTGAATTTATTGTACGATGCAATTTTTCCAACGCTGGCATTTTCCATATGGATTACTTTCAAATCCGGGTCATAATACATTTTATCGCCTGCTTCTACGAGCTGATGAGCCAATGCCACTTCCTCGCCCCAGAGGAACAAAGAATCATCTAACAGACCACAATGTTCAAAGAATTCAGGTCTGAACAGCATCAATGCTCCGGTGCACTGAAATATTTCTTTTCCCTGATTATCAGCCTTCTTCTTTTCGGCCATTCTTTTCTCACGTTTTTTCTTATAAAGCATATCTATAACAACTGCCATTAAATAGCAGGAATAATATACTTTATATCCCAATTGCCGTTTCGCACTCGGCACGTCAATGAATTGTGGATTTTGATGCACACCAGAAATCGTCTCAAGATCCGGAACGATGACTGTCTGCTTATTTCCGTATTTTTTCTTTTCCAAAGTTTCAAAGAAGTCTCGTGAAAAGAACAAATCGTTATTGCCTGCAATTATGTAATCATAATCTTTATAATTTAAAAGTTTAATGCCAAAATTCAGACCGCCAAAATATCCCAAATTCTGTTCCGAATGAACCAGTCTAACATCTGTTTCTTTCTCAATCTGCCTTTTCAGCTCTTTATAATCGTTTTCTTGCGAAGCATTATCAACAATTACAATTTCAATATCATGTTTTCCATAGCCGTGAATGGCCTTTATATTTGAAACATAATTTGTTGTTATCCAGCAGTTATTGTAATTCACTGCAACAAATGCAATCTTCATTATGATTCTCCAATACTTTAATTTATAGCCTCTTAATAACTCTCGCCGGATTCCCAGCAATCACGCAGTTATCTTCAAACTTTCCGCATACCACAGCACCGGCACCGACAACACATCCATCCCCCAGTACTGTACCTTTCAGGATTATGCTGTTGCATCCGATAAAGCAGTTCTTGCCTATTTTGATTTCTCTGCTTGGCACCAGATCACTGTCACCACCGTTTTCATCTCGCAGGAGTTTGTTCCTCTCCACTGCCTCAATCGGATGGAAGTCATTGTCCAGAATTTTGCAGTTGCCTCCGATGCAGGTGTTCTCACCAATCGTGATCTTCTTACGGGCATAAATCGTTGCTCCGCTTATTCCTACATTGTTACCGATTTCAATCTCTGCTCCCGGAGCGCGGGTAACAATAATCGTCCGGCTGTAAAGGCCAACCAGATTGCTAAGGAAGCTGCTCTTAATTGTTGTAGTGCAATCAGCCGGAGCTGTCCCATTGGCAACATTCTTGAAATAGAGAGTGCCTGATCTCCATTCATCAAAAAAATCATCAAGAAAAAAAGAACCATCGGGACAGCTAAAGTTTTTCCTATATCACGAAACAGAAAAGCAAAGAAAAACGGCAACAGGCACATTGCAAATAAAGAAACAACCACAAGCAAAACGGTATAGAGATTGCCGCTAATACTCACGAAATTTTCTTTGAAGCAAAGCCCGCCAATCAATCCATGTACCAGTAATGGTAAAGCTAAAATCGTCATACAGGCTATTTGATAGGCTGCCAGTTTTGCAAGTAATATCTGTCCTCGGTTATGGCCTGCATTGATATAGGATTGCAGTGTTCTTTGTCCAAAGTCATTTCCAACAAACAACGCGGAAAAGACGATTGCCAGAAAATAGAGAATAGGCACATTATATAACGATGCAAAGAATAAACTGGATGTTTCTCCAATACTGTCTAACAACAGCACACTGCTCAAAAAAAGATTAAACGCCACAATCCCCCAAAAGTACCGGCTATGAAACAATTGTTATGCGTCATCTTCGTTTTCCTCCTGCCTGACCGGGAAC
>JABLTP010054757.1_pt1 | contig 16364 bp, 14 predicted proteins | sample 7160111 | NCBI WGS metagenome assembly JABLTP01 (sample SAMN14651227, study PRJNA627086) | human gut metagenome | isolation source: feces | host: Homo sapiens
CGGCAGGCCGTGTTGCGGACGGAAGCGTGATCTGGGACGCGCCCGCGCCCGCAGAAGGAACGCCGCGCCTCGTGCAGCGGCTCGAGCCGCATGTGTTCGTGCTGCGGCTCACGCCCGACCTTCCGCCGTCGTTCTTCTCGGTCCTGCACGGCTTTCCGAGCGTCATCATCGAGACGTTCGGCGGCGGCGGCATCCCGGCGCACATGGAACAGGCCGTGCGTGCACTGATAGCGGACGGCACGCGCGTTTTCCTTACGACACAGTGCGTCGAGGGCGGCGTCCATCTGCATAAATATGAGGTCGGCCGCCGGGCGGAAGCCATGGGCGCGGTGTCGCTCGGCATGCGGACGGTCGAGGACGCGCTCGCCGCGATCATGTGTGGAGAACTGTAAAAAGCAAGGCGGCGGCAGATGAAAATTCAATGCTTTTGCATGGCAAAGTACAAAATTGTTTGCACGAACGGGAAAAAGGTCTTGCGTTCATGCAGGGTCAACAACCGCCAAAAGCCCATCATATCGCATTTTTGGCAGAATATATCCCCAAGATAAATTGACATATTTGCAGGAATGGGGTATGATATATTCATATCACTATTTTGAAAATAACCGCTGCGCCGGCTGGGGCGCCTCGGGAACAGAAAGGGGAAGGCCGGATGAACATTCAGCCTGATTTTGTAAAAGAAGAACAGTTGCAGGAACTCAGCGAAAGCTTCCGCCTGCATAACCAGCTCCCGCCTGACCTGTACACCCGTTACCGAATCAAGCGCGGCCTGCGAAACTCGGACGGCACCGGCGTTCTGGTCGGCGCGACCCACCTCGGCAACGTACACGGCTACATCCTCAACGAGGGCGAGCGCGAGCCGATCGAAGGCCGCCTGACCTACCGGGGCTATAACATATATGATCTCATTCACGGTCTCGAGCGCGAGGACCGCTTCGGCTTCGAGGAGATCGGCTATCTGCTCATGTGCGGCGAGCTGCCGACGCGCCGCCAGCTCAAGGAGTTCCAGCACGTCATCGGTCTGGAGCGCGCGCTGCCGGACAACTTCACCGAGGATATGATCATGCGCGCGCCGAGCCGCGACATCATGAACAAGCTCGCCAGCGCGACGCTCGCGCTGTATTCCTACGACAGCAACCCGGACGAGACGACGGTCGAGAACATCATGCGTCAGGGCATCAGCCTGACCGCCAAGTTCCCGGTCATTATCTCGCACGCCTATCAGGCGAAGCGCCGCTACTTTGACGGCGCGTCCATGTTCCTGCACGTGCCCGACCCGGAGCGCTCGACCGCGGAGAACATCCTGCACCTGATCCGCCCGGACGGCAAATACACCGACGACGAGGCCAAGCTGCTCGACCGCTGCCTCATCCTGCACGCAGAGCACGGCGGCGGCAATAACTCGACCTTTACCGTGCGCGTCACCTCCTCCTCCGGCACGGACACCTATTCCGCTATCGCGGCGGCGGTCTCCTCGCTCAAGGGCCCGCGTCACGGCGGCGCGAACCTGCGCGTTGTCAAGCAGTTCGAGGAGATTAAGGAGAACGTCAAGAACTGGAAGGACGAGGGCGAGGTCCGCGACTATCTGTGCCGCATTCTGGACGGCGCGGCAGGCGACGGCTCCGGCCTGATCTACGGCATGGGTCACGCTATCTATACCAAGAGCGACCCGCGTGCGGTCGCGCTCAAGCACGCAGCCCGTCCGCTCGCCGAGAAGAAGGGCATGACCGACGAGATGAACCTGATCGAGCTGGTCGAAAAGCTGACCCCCGAGGTGTTCGCGGAAAAGAAGGGCAGCGACAAGCCGATGTGCGCGAACGTCGATATGTATTCCGGCTTCGTTTACCGCATGCTCGGCCTGCCCAAGTCGCTGTATACGCCGCTGTTTGCCACCGCGCGTATCGTCGGCTGGATGGCGCACCGTCTGGAGGAGGTCACCACCGGCGGCAAGATCATCCGTCCGGCATACAAGCCGCTCGCAAAGGCCACGACTTATACCAATATCGACGAGAGAATGTAACAATTGATATGAAAAAGGCTGCCTCTATCAAAGAGGCAGCCTTCAGTTTGTCGATAAAGTCCGTTTTCACGATTAGGCACTGCCGCGCGGCAGCGCGCATGAAATAATATTTGCAAAGCAAATATATGAAAACCGGGGGCGTGTACCTCGGTTTTCATACTTTAAGAGGGAGAAAGTTTCCGCATGGGAACTTTCGGACGTACGTGTTTTGCGAAGTCAAAACACAGATTGTCGGAAAAACGAAGTTTTTCGACAGTCTCAGGCAGCCTTTTTTGCTTACTTATATTTCTGGTATTCCGCTACGGCGAGTTCGTCGCAGCGGTTGTTGTACGGGTTGTCCGCGTGGCCCTTGACCCAGTGGAAGCGCACCTCGTGACGGTCGAGCAGGTCGAGCAGACGGCCCCACAGCTCGGGATTCTTCGCCGGCTTCTTGTCGCTCTTGACCCAGCCGCGCGCGCGCCAGCCCTTCGCCCAGCCCTTCGTGATGCCGTCGACGACATATTTGCTGTCCGAATACAGATCGACCGAGCAGGGCTCCTTGAGCAGCTCGAGCGCGGAGATCACGCCGAGCAGCTCCATGCGGTTGTTCGTGGTGGAGGGCTCGGAGCCGGACAGCTCCTTTTTCGCCGTGCCGTACTGCAAAATGGCGCCCCAGCCGCCCGGGCCGGGGTTGCCCGAGCACGCGCCGTCGGTATAAATGGTTACGTTTTTCATGATGAACCTCGTTTGCGTTTAAGATGATGTTATCATATCATATCTGGCCGCGCCGCGCAACGGCAGACGGGGACAGCGTGAGGAGTATCCCGAAGACTGTGTTCATAACAGACAAAATGTGCGGAAAATTCCCGTACAAAGTGTTGCTTATATGAATAATAATAGACAAATTCGACATAAAATGATTTACAAATACCCTCGTGAATGCTACACTGAAACTGGAAAAACCGGACAGGAAACAGGGACAGGATATTTGCCGGGAGGGCTCAGCTATGAATATGATGAACGATCCGCGCCTGCGCACGGACAGCTACGCGAAGATTTTCCTTTACAACACGCACGAGACCGTGGCCTGCGTGCCGCGCCACACCATCCGCATGAAGGACCGGGTGCGCCCGGACAAGCTGCGCGAGGCGGTCGAGCAGGCGCTGCTGCGCTTTCCGCACATGATGCTGAGCGTCGAGCGCACCGAGACCGGCTTCCGCTACCGCACGAATGTGCGCCCGGCGGTCGTGCTGCCGTTCGACGGCGTTTCCACGCGCTACACCATCGGCTCGGCCGACACGAACGGCTATCTGTTCCTCGTCGGCTATCACGAGGACACGATCTACATGGAATATCAGCACTCGATCTCGGACGGACGCGGCTTCGAGGAGTTTATCCGCTGCGTCCTGTTCCAGTATCTGAAGAACTGCGGCTGCCCGGTCGAGAACGACGGCACAGTCCGCGCGATGGATACCAGATGGACGCCGGAGGAGAGCGCGGACGGTTACGAACAGCTTGCCGACCACGAGTTTTCCCCGGAGGGCATCTGGAAAAAGCCGGAGGCCGTCCACGCGCCTGCGGTGCAGTGGGAGGCGGACGCGGGCGAGGTCGTCAGCGAGATCACGTTCCCGTTTTCGCAGCTGCACGCCTGTGCAAAACGCATCGGCGTCAGCCCGCTCTCGATCATCGCGCCGCTCATGATGCGCGCGTTCGACCGCAAGTTCGGCGGCGGGGACAAGCCGGTCATCGCGCAGATCCCGGTCGACCTTCGTCCGCTGCTGCCGAGCGTCACGACGCGGTACTTTATCTGCTTCATCGACCTGCCGTATCTGCCGGAATACCGCAGCCTGCCGCTCGAGGAGGTGTTCCGCCGCACGAAGGCCTTCCTTGCCGGCCAGATGGAGCGCGAACAGCTGCTCTACCGCGCCAAGGCGGCTGCCGACCGCTGCGACATGCTGCATAAGGCGGATATGCCGCTCGCGGAGAAGATGCAGGCCGCGCGCAAGGTCACGATGGATTTCGTCCTCGAGGACAGCTTCCTCATCACGAACGTCGGCCGCTTCACCATGCCGGAGAGCTGCCGCCCGTATGTTCTGGATTACGGCGCGATCCTGCCGTGCGCGGTGCAGCCGTTCGCGCTGCTCATCTCGTCCTACGGGGATACGATGAAGCTGTCGGTGGCGCAGCGCGACAGCGATATGCAGATCGTCGGAGACCTGATGAGCAGTCTGCACGAGATCGGCGTGGAAGCGGAGAGCCGCAGCTATCCGTTCGTCGTGACGCGCTACGACGGCATGGCGTGCGAGGCATAAACGGACAGCCGGGAAAAAAGAATGTTTTAACGCAGATTTATCTTGACGCGCTGCGGATTTCTGACGCATAATAAGAGTGTGAAAAACTATTCCGGCGGCGGCCTGCATTCCGGTCTGCCGACCGACCGAAAGGAGAACAAGCACTATGGCTGAAGATTTGGAACTTCTGCGCGAAAAGAAAGGCTTTATCTGCGATATGGACGGTGTCATCTATCACGGCAACCGTCTCCTTCCGGGCGTAACGGACTTCGTTGCGTGGCTTCAGAGGGAAAACAAGAGCTTTCTGTTCCTGACCAACTCCTCCGAGCGTTCGCCGCTCGAGCTGCAGCAGAAGCTGGCACGCATGGGTCTGGAGATCGGCGAGGAGCACTTCTATACCTCGGCGCTCGCCACGGCGCGCTTCATCGCGAGCCAGAAGCCGCACGCATCCGCATATGTCATCGGCGCTCCCGGTCTGGTCGGCGCGCTGTACGAGGCTGGAATCGTGATGAACGACGTCGACCCGGATTATGTCATCGCGGGCGAGACCAATACCTATAACTATCAGACCATCCTCAAGGCGGTCGATCTGATCAACAAGGGCGCGCGCCTCATCGCGACCAACTCCGACCTGACCGGCCCGTCCGAGCAGGGCATCATCCCGGCGTGCCGTGCGCTCGTCGCGCCGATCGAGCTGGCGACCGGCAAGACCGCGTACTACGTCGGCAAGCCCAATCCGCTCATGATGCGCACCGGTCTGCGCCTGCTCGGCGTACATTCGCACGAGGCGGTCATGATCGGCGACCGCATGGACACCGACATCGTTGCCGGCATCGAGACCGGTCTGGACACCGTGCTCGTGCTGAGCGGCTGCACCTCGCGCGCGGAAGTGGAGAACTACGCATACCGTCCGCACTATATTCTGGACGGCGTGGGCTGCGTCGCACCGTAAAACCTTTTTAATGCGCGCTGCCGCGCGGATGCTTTTATCGCGCGAGCGGGATGTTATCGGAAGAATAAAAGAAGGAACGTCAAAACCTGGCGTTCCTTCTTTTTTGTGTCATATTTATTATAAAATGCTGAGCTCGACGTCCTCGACCGACATGGGACGGACGAAATCCGAACGGATCGAGCGGCCCGGCGCGAGCTTGGTAAGGGGCTCGAAGAGCGGGATGGCCAGACGCATTTCCGTGCCGCCGCCGGGACGCTGCGCACAGGTGAGCGTGCCCTCGTGCGCCTGCGCGACCAGCTGCGCGAAGGCCAGACCCAGACCGGGCTGCATGCCGCTCGCCGTCAGGCGCATGCGCTCGCGCGCGGACATGGAGGTGCACCATGCGCTGACCGCGCTGCGGAAGCGCTCGGGAGACAGACCGGGGCCTCTGTCGCAGACCGTCATGACCGCATATTCGAGTGTCTCGTCCTCGAAGGCCGGGCGCGTTTCGCAGGTGAGCGTGAAGGTGACGCTGCCGGGATCGGACGAGACCGCGACGGCGTTCAGGAGCAGGTTATAGAGCGCGGCGCGCAGGCGTACCGCGTCGACATAGGACGAGCAGCGCATCGGGACGCTGGTCATGATGCAGTCGCGCCTGTCCTCGGGCAGGCGGCGCAGGATCTGGTCCGCGACATCCGAGCACAGACGCGACAGCTCGCAGTCATGGGCGTTGATCGTGCCGAAAACCGGCGGGTCGAGCAGCTCGGTGACATGGAAGGCCATGCGCTGAAGGCGGAACATCTCGCGGGAGAGGGCGGCGGCGAGTGCCGGGTCGGATGCCTTGGCGGCAAGGTCGTACAGGCGGGCGATCGAGGCGTTGAGCGTATCGCCGCATACATAGCTCAGACCGCGCGGCAGGCGGAGCGGCTGCGGCTCGAGCGCGACGAGCGCACCGTCCGGGTGCGGAACAACGGTCAGACGGCAGTCGCCGACGTCGAGATGCTCGGTCATGCTGTTCGCGCCGCCGCCGGATGCGCAGTCCTCGACGAGGCGCTGGCCAGCAGGTCGCCGTTTTCGAGCTCGAGCAGCTCGCCTGCGGCTGCGGTCTGCGCACGGATGAGCCCGTGTGTGTCGACCAGAAGCATCGCGGCTCCGGATGCAGACGGCTGCCCGGAGAGCGCCTTGAGAGCATCGGTGTCAACCAGTGCAAAAAAATCATCGTTCATAGCTTTTTCCTCCTAAGATCTGTCCGGGAGTTTAGTATCTGCGGTTCGGCACAAAAATTCCGGTCAGTGCGGAAATTATGGATGCGGGAAGAACAGGCAGGCGCCTGGGCAGAATGCGGGGTTTGTTTTTTTAGGGAAGAAAGGTATAACCGCGCGCAGAGCTGCATATGCTGTCTGCGGAGGCGGAGAACCCTGTATGGATATTCAAATTATAACATGGAAAAAAACAAAAATCGACAGAAAGACACGCAAACCGTAAAATGTTTTTCCGGAGCAGATGCGTTTTTTTATGGGCATCTGTTTGTGGAATGCTTGTCATTTTGGTGACTTTGTGGATAATAGCGGGGCGGAGACAGGCAGACGGATGAAATATGTACAAAAAAGCGGCAGGCAATGATAAAAAAATCACAAATATTACACCTTGCGGCAAAGACACGCTTTAGTGTATAATAAATGTATCTACTAAAAGTATTTCAAACTTCAACATTTTTAGGAGGAACACTGAAATGGGTATCAAAGTAGGTATCAATGGCTTTGGCCGTATCGGCCGTATGGTTTTCCGCGCTGGTCTGAAGAACCCGAACATTGAGTTCGTAGCGGTAAACGATCCGTTCATGACCCCGGACTACATGGCATACATGCTCAAGTATGACACCATGCACGGTCGTTACGACGGCACCATCGAGTATGACGAGAACTCCATCACCGTTGATGGCAAGAAGGTTCTCTTCTTCGCAGAGATGGACCCGAAGAACATTCCGTGGGGCAAGGTTGGCGCTGACTACGTTGTAGAGTCCACCGGCGTATTCCTGACCAAGGAGAAGGCACAGGCTCACATCGATGGCGGTGCTAAGAAGGTTATCATGTCTGCTCCGTCCAAGGACGACACCCCGATGTTCGTAATGGGCGTTAACCAGAACACTTACACCAAGGATATGACCTTCGTATCCAACGCTTCCTGCACCACCAACTGCCTGGCTCCGATCGCTAAGGTTCTCGACGAGTCCTTCGGCATCGTAGAAGGCCTGATGACCACCGTTCACTCTGCAACCGGCACTCAGAAGGTTGTTGACGGCCCGTCCAAGAAGGACTGGCGCGGCGGCCGTGCAGCTTGCGGCAACATCATCCCGTCCACCACTGGCGCTGCAAAGGCAGTAGGCAAGGTTTACCCGAAGCTGAACGGCAAGCTGACCGGTATCTCCATGCGTGTACCGACCCTGGACGTTTCCGTAGTTGACCTGACCTGCAACCTGGCTAAGCCGGCTACCAAGGAAGACATCTGCGCTGCTATGAAGGCTGCTTCCGAGAAGCCGCTGGCAGAGGGCGGCCTGAAGGGCGTTCTGGGCTACACCGAGGATGCTGTTGTATCTTCCGACTTCCTGGGCGACGAGCGCACTTCTATCTTCGACGCTAACGCTGGCGTTTACCTGACCGACACCTTCGTAAAGGTTGTTTCCTGGTACGACAACGAGTGGGGCTACTCCAACAAGCTGCTGATGCTCATCGAGCACATGGCAGAGGTTGACAACAAGTAATTGTTGCCCACTGGCGTAAAGTCATAAAAATCGGCACCTGTTCTTTTTTAAGAGCAGGTGCCTTTTTACGTTTAAGAGTCCTTCTTATTTCCCTCTTTCTGCGCTACAATGAAAGCACAAAGAGAAAGAGAGGCGCAGAATATGAGCATGGAGGACTGGGATTTCGGTTATTACGGAAAGGGTCTGGACGGATATGTACATTTTCGGCAGGGCATAAAGGAGATCGAGAGTCACGCGCCGTACAGCAAGTGCCGTCACGGTCGCGATGACAGCCTCGATGATCTCGATGACCTTGACGAATACGACGATCCGGAGGATGACCTATTTTACGAGCCGCCGCAGAAAACGCCGGTCAGCAGCGCGAAGCCTGTGATGCCGTCGGAGAGCACGACGAAGGAAGCAGACTCGAATCCGCAGACTGTACAGACATCTTCGCCGGAGGCTGAGCCGCAGCAGGAAACGCCGACAAAGAGAAGTATATGGGACTCGAAATGGTGGAAAAACAAGTGGGATTATGGGTTTGCCGTGAGTGCAGCGGTCAGCTTGTTCTTTCTCATAGTGGAGGAGATCTTTCAGACGGAGGCAGGGGAAACGGTCGCCACAGCAACGGGAGCGGTATTCCTTGTATTCCTGGTGATCGAGGTCGTGCGGCTTGTGATGTGGATACTGAATCCTCCGCCTCCTCCGGGCTTTTAATCCCATGTAAAAAAGCGCCTGCATCCCTTTTCGGGAGCAGGCGCTTTGCTTGTTTGTGCCGGTATCAGACGTCGTTGGTGAGCTTTGCTCTGTCGAGAGCATGGAACACGAGGCTCATGATCATTGCGACGATGGCGGCGAGGGTCATGCCGGACAGCGATACATCGCCGAGCGACAGGGTCACGCCGGACAGGCCGGTGACGAAGATGACCGACGTCAGGATCATGTTGCGGTTCTTGCTGTAATCGACGTGGTTGTCGACCAGAATGCGCAGACCGGAGGTGCCGATCATGCCGTACAGCAGGAAGGAGATGCCGCCGATGACCGGGCCGGGGATGGTCTGGATGAGGGCGGCGAGCGGGCCGACGAACGAGCAGATGATGGAGATGACTGCCGCGCCGCCGATGACGCGCACCGAGTAGACCTTGGTGATCGCCATAACGCCGATGTTCTCGCCGTAGGTGGTGGTCGGGACCGAACCGATGAAGCCGGAGATCATGGTCGAGAAGTTATCCGCGAACAGCGAGCGGTGCAGGCCGGGGTCCTTGAGCAGATCGCGGCCGACGACCTTGCTCGTGACGAGCTGATGGCCGATGTGCTCGTTCGCGATGACGAGGATGACCGGCAGGATAATCAGGATGGCGTTGATGTCGAACTTCGGCGTCTGGAAGTTCGGAATGGAGATGAAGCTGGTGTGCAGCGCATCGACGATGGTCTGGGTGTCGATGACGCCGGTAATAACGCCCGCAATGTAGCCGCAGATGATCGCGATCAGGATCGGAATGGTCGAGAAGAAGCCGCGGAACATGACGCTGCCGAATACCGCAACGGCGAGCGTCACGAGAAAGGTGACAACCGTGCCGACAGTCACGCTGTCGCCGATGATGCAGCCGGTGGAAGCCGCCGAGCCGGCCAGCTCGAGACCGATGAGCGCGACGACCGGGCCCATGGCTGCCGGCGGCAGCACGACGCTGATCCAGTCCGTGCCGCATTTGTAGATGATGAGCGCGAGGATGCAGCCGCACGCGCCGACTGCGACGAAGCCGCCGAGCGCGTACTGGTAGCCCCAGTTCTGGATGACGATGGTCGCGGGTGCGATGAACGCGAAGGACGAGCCGAGGTAGGCCGGCGCCTTGCCCTTGGTGATCAGGATGAACAGCAGCGTGCCGATGCCGTTCATGAACAGCACGATCGCCGGGTTCATCTTGAAGATGAACGGCACGAGCACGGATGCGCCGAACATCGCGAACATATGCTGGATGGACAGCGGCACGAGCAGTCTCGGCGGGACCTTGTCCTCGACCTGAATGATTCTGTTGTTCTGCATGTGTTTTTCTTTTCCCCCTAAAATTTTTATTTCTATTATCCGTTATCCGTCAGACGAACAGCGCTTTGATGTCGTCTATCCGGTCACACGTCATATTATACCCCATTTCATAGCCCCATTCCAGCTTTTTAATATCTTTTTCGAAGGTGGCGAGGGGCGCGTCCGGCTGGAGCAGGACCGTGTCCGCCGGGTTTTCCTCCGCGAGACGGCGGCACAGGCAGACCGTGTCGTTGTAGAGGCCGGGACGCGCGAGCATGGTTTCGGTCATGGCCGGGTATTTGCGGTGCAGCGCATGGGCGGCGAATTTCAAGCCGCGCGTCAGGGTCTTGCGGTAGCTTTTCGGCTGCGTCAGCACGATGAGGTTCTTTCTGTTGCCGTCGTGCAGGCTGCGGACGATGGGGATGGGGTCGGCGACGCCGCCGTCATAGAATGTGCCGCCGCCCAGCTGCACCGCCGGGAAGTAGAGCGGAATGGCGCAGGTCGCGCGCAGCATGGTGCAGGTGCGGTCGAGCTTCGCGCCGTCGAGATATTCGGCTCTGCCGGTCTCGGCGTTGGTCACGCCGACCAGAATGCGGCCTTTATAACGGTGATATGTCTCCCAGTCGAACGGAATGAGCTGGTTTGGGATGGTATCGAACACGAAATCCGTGCCGAAGATCGAGTGGTCGTGAGGCAGGTTGCGCACGCCGAAATAGCGGCTGTCGCCGCGGTAGCGCCGCAGCACCTCCAGATTGCGCCCGCGCTGGCGGGAGAGGTAGGAGATGGCGTAGGTGATGCCGGCGGAAACGCCGACGACGTAGTCGAACATGATGTCATGGTCGAGCAGCGCGTCCATGACGCCGCAGGAAAATACCGGGCGGAAGGTACCGCCCTCTAAAACGAGTCCGGGCAATGCTGAGTCTCCTTTTGCTGTTATCTGCGTTTTCTTGTGGGCGGTTTTTTGCCCTTCTGGCCGCCGCTGCGGCCCTTGCCGTGCGAATGACGGCGGCGCGAAGCGCGGTTGCCGAAGGGCGGCCGGTCGTCATCGCGCGGCGCGCGCTCAGGCTTTTCCGAGACGGGCAGCGAGCCCTCCGCCGGGGCGAAGTCGATCTGGCCCGTGACCTCGCTCGCGGCGAGCAGCTTGACGCGCAGGGGCGTGCCGATGGTGAAGCGCTTGCCGGTGCGGCGGCCGACCATGGCCATGTGCTCCTCGTCGTACTGGTAGAAGTCGCCGGTCATCAGCTCGGCGCGGATCAGACCCTCGCAGCCGTTGGCGAGGGCGACGAAGATGCCGAACGACTGCACGCCGGATACTTCGGCGTCGAACTCCTCGCCGATGAACTGCTTCATGTAGGCGGCGATGAACAGCTTGTCGATGTCGCGTTCGCAGTTATCTGCCGCCTGCTCGCGGCTTGTGGACTGCTGCGCGGCCTCGGCGCACATGTTTTCGTCTGCGGCGGTGAATTCCTCGCCGGTGAGCGCCTTTTGCAGCATGCGGTGCGCGATGAGGTCGGGATAGCGGCGGATCGGGGAGGTGAAGTGCAGATAAAACTTCGCCTTGAGGCCGTAATGGCCGATGCACTCATCCGCATAGCGCGCGCGGGCGAGCGAACGCAGCAGCAGGGTGGGCAGCACGCGCTGCTTCGGGTCGTTCTTCGCGCCGCGCAGCACGACCTGGAACTGGGCGGTGTCCTCGGGCTTGGACGGGTCGATGCGGTAGCCGAACGGACGCGCGAACTGCGCGAACGCGCGCAGCTTGTCCGGGTCGGGGTTTTCGTGCACGCGGTAGACCGTCGGGTGCTCGCGCTTGCACATGAACTCCGCGACCGCCTCGTTGGCCTGAAGCATGAATTCCTCGATGAGCTTTTCGCTCTCGCCGCGCTCGCGGAAGCAGATCTCGACCGGCTTTCCGGCCTCATCCACGCGGATCTCCGCCTCCGGAATATCGAGCTCGAGCGCACCGCGCTCAATGCGGCGTTTGTAGAGCGCGTGGGCGAGATCGTTCATCTTTTCCGCCGTTTCGACGAGAAAGGCGTATTCCTCGCGCAGACCCTTGTCGCCGGCGAGGATCTTATTGACCTTGTTGTACGTCATGCGCGCCTTGGAGCGGATGATGGATTTGGAGAAGCGCGCACCGAAGCGGCGGCCGCTTGCATCCATCTCCATGAGCGCGGAGAAGGCGAGACGGTCGACGTTCGGGTTGAGCGAGCAGATGCCGTTGGACAGCGCGAACGGCAGCATGGGCACGACGTGACCGGGGAAGTAGACCGAGGTGCCGCGGCGGAACGCCTCTGAATCGAGCGGGGAGTCCGGCGTGACATAGTGGCTGACGTCCGCGATGTGGACGCCGAGCAGATAATGGCCGTTATCGAGCTTTTCGAGCGAGACCGCGTCGTCGAAGTCCTTCGCGTCGTCACCGTCGATGGTAAAGATGAGCTTGTCGCGCAGGTCGAGACGCTTTCCTGCGCTGGCGAGGTCGACCTGCTGCGGAATGGCGTCCGCCTGCTTCAGGACCTCGTCCGGGAATACGTCGAACACGCCGTTTTCATGCAGGATGGCCGCAATAGATGCCTCCATCGTGCCGTTTTCGCCGAGCGCCGCCGATACGACGCCCTGCGGATGATAGGTGTCGTCGCCGTAGCTCGTCACCTCGACGGCCACGCAGTCGCCGACCTGTGCGTCGCCGATGTCGCGGCGGCTGACCGCGATCTCGGGGTACTTTTTGGACGAGGGCTGCACGAAAAATGCCTTGCCGCGCTGCACGAGCTCGCCGGTCAGCTCCTTTCCGGAGCGGCTGAGGACGCGCAGCACCGTCGCCTCGCGGCGGCCGCGGTTGTTCTTGCGCTCGCTGACCTTGACGAGCACCTTGTCGCCGTGCCATGCGCCGCCGCCGGCGTTCGGCGGAATGAAATAATCGTCCGGTTTGGGCTCACCCGGCTCGACGTCGGGCGCGACAAAGGCAAAGCCGCGCTCGGTCGCGAGGAACGTGCCGGTGGCGCAGCCGTAGTGCGAGGCCACCGCAAAACGGTTTTTCTTGTTTTTCATGATCTTTCCGTCCTGCGTCAGACAGTCGAGCGCATCCTTCAGCTCGTGCTTTCCGATGTCGGGCAGCGCGCGGCGGATCTCCTCGATGCGGAGCGGCTGCGCGAGCAGCGTCAGCAGCCTGCCGTCAAGCGTATACTCCTCCATATCTTTCCCTCCGATCTGTAACGAAGAATATATTTCTAACCTGTAAGTATAGTATACCATTTCCGCGCCCGGATGAAAAGAGCAGTAAAACGACGGCGAGGGCGCTGCCTGTCGAAAAAGTGTAATATTTTCGAAAGAATCCTGTTTGTTTCGATGAACGGCCGCAGTTGACAGCGGCGCATTCTTACATTATAATTAATGCAATACCGTACGATTTTACTCGATGATGCGGTAAAATCCACCCATGTAAATCAAGTGCCGCGGAAACGGCTGAAAACCGGGCATCGCGTCCCGAAAAAGGGAGATATACCAATGAAACAGATCATTCTTACCGGCGACCGTCCGACCGGCCGTCTGCACGTCGGCCACTACGTCGGCTCGCTGAGCGAGCGCGTCAGGCTTCAGAATTCGGGCGAGTTCGATGAGATCTATATTATGATCGCGGACGCGCAGGCGCTGACCGACAACGCCGAGCACCCGGAGAAGGTCCGTCAGAACATCATGGAGGTCGCGCTCGACTATCTGGCCTGCGGTCTCGACCCGGAAAAGGTCAACATCTTCATTCAGTCCATGGTGCCCGAGCTGACTGAGCTGACGTTCTACTACATGAACCTCGTCACGGTTTCCCGCGTGCAGCGCAATCCTACCGTAAAGTCCGAGATTCAGATGCGCGGCTTTGAGTCGAGCATTCCGGTCGGCTTTTTCTGCTATCCGATCAGCCAGGCGGCCGACATCACCGCCTTCCGCGCGACCTGCGTACCGGTCGGCGAGGACCAGATGCCCATGATCGAGCAGTGCCGCGAGATCGTGCATTCCTTCAACCGCATTTACGGCGAGACGCTGACCGACCCGAAGATCATGCTCCCGTCCAACTCCGCCTGCCTGCGTCTGCCGGGTACGGACGGCAAGGCGAAGATGAGCAAGTCGCTCGGCAACTGCATCTATCTGGCCGACGACGAAAAGACTGTCCGCACCAAGATCATGTCCATGTTCACCGATCCGGATCATATCCGCATCGAGGACCCGGGCAAGCTCGAGGGCAATACCGTGTTCACCTATCTGGACGCCTTCTGCACCGACGAGCATTTTGCGGAGTTCCTGCCGGAGTACAGCAATCTCGACGAGCTCAAGGCGCACTACACGCGCGGCGGTCTGGGCGACGTAAAGGTAAAGAAGTTCCTCAATAACGTCATGCAGTCCATCCTCGGCCCGATGCGCGAGCGCCGCGCCTACTGGGAGGCGCGCAAGCCGGAGGTCTATGAGATTCTCAGGAAGGGCAGCGAGGTCGCAGAGCGCAAGGCTGCGGAGACCCTCGCAGATGTCCGCGCCGCGATGAAGATCAACTATTTTGACGACGGCAACCTCATGAAGTAAGATTACAGCAAATATACACGAAACGGAGACCTGTCTGCAAGGAACGGTCTCCGTTTTCTGTTTGACGGGCGGGACGGGCTGTGCTACACTGATATATTATACCGAAACACCGGGAAATGGAGGGAGTTATATGAAGGCGCTGATTACCGGCGCGTCCTCGGGACTGGGGCGCGAAATGGCGTTCGCACTCGCTGAGCGCGGCTGTGAGCTGGTGCTGTGCGCACGGCGCGAGGAGCGTCTGCGCGAGCTTGCGGCCGAGCTGCCGACCGTGTGCCATGTGATCGCGGCGGATGTGAGCGATGAGGAGGAATGCCGCCTGCTGTACAGTGCGGTGCGCGGCGACGATCTCGAGATCGTGATAAATAATGCGGGCTTCGGCCTGTTCGGCGAGTTTCTGGACACCGATCTGGACGAAGAGCTGCGCATGATCGACACGAATATCCGTGCGGTGCACATTCTGACCAAGCTCGCGGTGCAGGATTTCGCGAAGCGCGGCCACGGATATATTCTGAATGTCGCCTCGTCGGCCGGCTTCCTGCCCGGCCCGCTCATGGCGACCTACTACGCGACCAAAAACTATGTGCTCCGTCTGACACAGGCGCTGCGCGAGGAGCTGCGGCACAGAAACAGCGCGGTCAAGGTGTGCGCACTCTGTCCGGGGCCGGTCGACACCGAGTTCAACAAGGTCGCCGGCGTGAGGTTCGCGCTGAACGGTCTGGACGCGAAGCGTGTGGCAAGGGAAGCGGTCGACGGGATGTTCGCCGGGAAAACGGTCATCGTTCCGGGCCTTGCCATGAAGGCGATGATGGTCGCGCGGCATTTCGCGCCGGACAGCCTGCTCGCGCGCATCACCTACCATTTTCAGCATAAGAAGGGCGTAAAATGACAGCAGGAGAGATCAGAAAGACGTTGCAGCGCGAGTTTGTGCGCACGATACGCAAGCCGTTTGTGGATGCGGTAAAGGAATATGACATGGTGCGCCCGGGCGACAGCGTTGCGGTGTGCATTTCGGGCGGCAAGGACTCCATGCTGCTCGGCCTGCTGCTGCGGGATTTGCAGCACACGGTGGATTTCGAGCTGAAATTTCTGGCGATGGATCCCGGATATGCGCCCGAAGGCCGCAGACATCTGGAGGAGAATGCGCGGAAACTGGACATTCCGCTCGAGATCTTCGATACAGATGTGCTGCGCATCGCAGGCAGCCATTCGGCGGAGCATCCGTGCTTCCTCTGTGCGAAAATGCGCCGCGGCTATCTCTATGCCGAGGCAAAAAAGCGCGGCTGCAACAAAATCGCTCTTGGCCACCATTATGATGACGCGATCGGCACGGTGCTGATGGGTCTGATCTACGGCGGCCAGGTGCAGGCGATGCTGCCGCGCGTGAAGGCGAAAAACTACGAGGGGATGGAGCTGGTCCGTCCGCTTTACTTCACACGCGAGGCAAATGTTGTGGAATGGGCGGAATTCTGCGGACTGACCTTCCTGCCCTGCGACTGTCCGGCGAAAAAACTGGAAAACGACACAAAACGCGCGGAAATCAAGCAGATGATCGCGTCTCTTGCGTCGAGAAATCCGCAGATCGAGGCAAATATCTTCAATGCGGTCAAGAATGTGGATACTGGAAAGCTGCTTGGATGGCGCGATGAAAACGGCCGCCACAGCTTTCTTGACAGACTTTGAAAGAAAAACTCGGAATTGCAGTAAAAAAGTGTTGACACCGGCCTCTCACTGTGGTATTCTATTAAAGCTGTCGCTGAGAGGCACGGCGGTCAAACTGAAAAGCGGCTTGAAAAGAATGAAAAAAGTTCTTGACAAAC
>JABLTP010092139.1_pt1 | contig 16357 bp, 15 predicted proteins | sample 7160111 | NCBI WGS metagenome assembly JABLTP01 (sample SAMN14651227, study PRJNA627086) | human gut metagenome | isolation source: feces | host: Homo sapiens
CAGCCACATTTCCTTGAATAATTCTGTCTTAATTCTGTCAGGAATCTTATCATTCATCTTCTGAATCATATTAAGTCTTAAGTCATATAATTTTTCTCTTACCTGTATCATCCGGGTTTCTGATAAGCTTTTCTCATGACGTCTGTATTTATATAACAATTCATCTATATGACCTATCTTACTTATATTTCTTATTCTCAGCCAATACTCATAATCTTCTACTAAAAACCAGTCAGCACTATATTTACCAGCTTCTTTAGCAATATCTGACCTATACATAAAGCATGCGCCTACACAATTATTACTAAATATATCTTCCGGTTTAGATTCATATATACCTGTTTCACTGCCTTCTTCATCAATAAATCTCATATTCGAATATACAAGACCTATATCGATGTGTTCATCCAAATAATTAACCATTTTCTCAATAGCATCATGCTCATATATATTATCATCTGATGTCCATGTATAATATCTTCCTGATGCCTTTTCAAATCCATTATTAAGTGATGCTGGTATCTTACTGTTTACTTTATTATGTATAACCTGAATTCTATTATCCGATTTTGCATATTCATTCATAATTTTAGGTGAAGAATCTGTAGAACAGTCATCAACAATTATTAAATTCCAATCCTTAAATGTCTGATTTATCACACTTGTTATTGACTGTTTCAAATATTTTTCGCCATTATATACAGGCATTACTATGCTAACAACTGCCATTTTTTCTCCTATTATCTTAATATTGCTGATACAAATAAATTATCCATATTAAAACTATTTATATATGGCATTCGTATCATATTTTCTATTTCAAATTTTTCTTCTAACAAAGAAAATAATCTACGTTCATCCCATTGTCTTACATGTGTATCGCTTTCACAGTTAGCTTGATATGGTACTGAAATCAACACTCTTCCACCTGGTTTTAATACTCTCTCTATCTCTTTCAAAACAATTGTTGGATCAAAAACGTGCTCTAAGCACTCCAGACATGAAATAACATCCATAGTTTTATCATTAAATGGTATTTTTCAACTCTTGAACTAACTGCATTTATTCCGTGATTAATAAGTCTTAAAGTTCTTTTTTCACTCAAATCCACACCATACAAATCATATTTATCATTATCTAAATTAAGTAGTAATTCTCCATTTCCGCATCCCAAATCACATATGGAAATTCTTTCTTTATAATTCATCTCTATAATTTGCTTTATCAATCTCATAGCGGGTCTATAATCCATGAATTCATCATCAAAAAGGTTATCAAATCCGCTATACAATTTTGATAAATAACTATCTGCTTCTTCATATTTCCCAGAAGACATTAATTCAACCAAAAGTTTATTTGTTTCTGAACAGTATGATTCTCTAAAAAAATTATCTTTTCTCTTATCACTGAATAAGCTCTTTTTTATTCTTTTATCCCATCTATATCTTGAAAAAATTTCATCATCTATATATCTCACTATTTCTTCTTTGCAAAAGAAATTTTTGTCATTTCTCCCATAACTTCTATACCATTCTTTTCCTAATAATTCCAACCATTTCTCTGTTTCAACATCTCTAAAAGTAAGTAAAACTACAACATCTTCTTTTTCTTCTTCCAAATGTCTCCTGTCAAATATTTCAACTCCGTGAATTGTAACTCCTACTTTATCGGCATCTGAATCAACAATATATTTCACCCAACAATCGTTAGGTTTAAAATCCAAAAAATTTCTAGCACTATCTCCTGCACCACATACCACTATTTTCCTATTAAACATTTCTATACTCCCTTTACATATCAAAAATTTTAGTCATATATATATTATAGAAATTTATTTTAATTATTTTATTATTATCAACACCCATTCTAATCAAATACTCCTTTGCATTCCTACACACTGTTTCATTGAGAATAGCTATTATAATTTTATCAGGATTAATATCAATTATTGTTTCTGGATTACCAATTAAAAAAGACTTTGTGTTAAGATTTTTCCATTGTTTATCAACTATATATAGTTCTTCAATTTTTTCATTTTTTTTCAATTCATCGTATATTTTTTCTCCAAAAACACCTGCTCCATATATAACAATTTTTCCTTTAATATCTTTAATTTCCTTTATTAAATCAATTACTTTATCCGTTCTTTTTAAGAGCATAATAAATATAATATATTTCTTCAATTGAACTTCCCACTCTTTTTTTTCCTTCAACCCTTCAATCATCAATAAATCCAAATACAATTTTTTTATTGTTTCAATTGGTATGTCTTTTTTCATCATAGATTCAGAATGTTGTCTATAATGATATGGACAATTTGATTTTATAACTAATGACTTTGCCTCTAAAACAATTCTATAAAAGAAATCCACATCCTCTCCTACTGTCACATCTTCAGATACCTCATCCATTGTCTTTATAAACAGAGAACGTTTTATCAGTTTACATACAAGATTTGGCAACATACCAAACTCAAAAAAATTATATGTACATAACATTTCAGGAATTATACATTCTTTAATTTTATGCTCATCATAATATCCATCTACAAAATAATTTGTTTTTTCCTTAGATATATATCCATATTCTTCCATCAATCCATATGCAATAATATCAGACTTAAAATCTTCTAAATCAACATATGTATCTGTATCTATCCAGTCATCTGCATCAACAAATGCAATATATTCACCAGCAGCTCTCCTAACACCATCTTTTCGTGCTCTTACCAATCCTTCATTTTGTTTATTTATAAGAACAACTCTTTTATCTTTTTTCTTATATTTTTCACATATTTCTCTACTAGAATCAGTAGAACCATCGTTCACAAGAATAATTTCCAAATCATAATACTTTTGATTAACTATACTTGCTAGACATTGGTCTAAATATTTTTCCGAATTGTAAATTGGAACTATTACAGATATCATTTATTTTCTCTTTCCTTTATTTCCATCAATAATTCTTTAATAAAAAAATCATCTGGCAACTTTAATTCAACATTTTCAATGCTATTATTTGAAATTAACATACAAGGGGTTGTGCTATCCTCTGGTATTGCTACATATAAATCATCTTTCAATTTACGCCCTTTTAAAAACTTCAGTCCTAAATTGTTATCTTTTACAATAACTTTCTTATAATCCATATTATTACTTAAATAATCATACTTCAAAATTACATTATTGCCATCAGGAAAAAAATATATATTATTATTGACAACAATACTGCACGGATACTTTATTTCTTTATACCTATTTTCGCATAATATTGCTTTATATTCGTATATTTGTGTTTTTAAATTTACAATACAGATATCATTATATAAATATTCTGGTATTAAATATGCAACCCCATTATAAATTCCAATATTAGAATACATCTTTGTATTCTTAAGCTCAATATTTCCGTCAACTTTATCCATACATGTATCGAAAATTATCATATTTCTATTATTATATGGACACATAATTATTTTATCTTCAATTAATACACTTGCTATAGTTATTGGATATCCATCACCTGCATAATCCTCTACTCCAATTGAAATTCTTGATGTTTCTCTCGTTTGAAGATTAATTTTCAAAACACAATCATAATGTGCCGGAAGTAAATACACGTATTCTCCAACCATTTGATAATCCATAAAAGGCATATAATCACATCTGTGTTCTGATTTCTGAAATGGCAAAAAAGTTATCTTTTCATTATCTGTATTATATATTGCTATTTTCTGATAATCCCTCAATGGTATAAACCATATTTCATTTTTATATGTAAATGCTGACCAATAATTATTTCTATAATTTTCAGACATAAATATATTTTTTATAACTGTTTCTTTTGTTTTCAGATTATATTCTAGTAAACCTCTGTTATTTCTATCTGATACATATAATTTCCCTTTATACTCGGCTGCTGCACAAAATGTTATATAGCCCTTTTCATCAATTAATAATTTATCCATCTTTTACCTCGTAATTTTTAATAAAGCATCAACTATATATTTTGAAGCATTTCCATCTCCATATGGATTACTTGACTTGCTCATTTTATTATATAATTCATGATCATCAAGTAATTCTCTAACTCCTTTATATACTGATTCTCTCTCAACTCCAACCAATTTTAATGTACCTGCAACAACTCCCTCCGGTCTTTCGGTATTTTCTCTTAATACCAGAACAGGTTTACCAAGCGATGGAGCCTCTTCCTGTACTCCACCACTATCTGTCATTATCAAAAAGCATTGCTGTATATAGTTATGAAAATGATATACATCTAATGGCTCTATTAATCTAACTCTATCATTATTATTAAAATATTGATAGGCTATCTCTCTTACTTTAGGATTCTTGTGTAATGGATATATAACCTTAACATCAGGATACTCATATACAATGTCATTAACAGCCTGAAATATCTGTTTCATGTTATAGCCAATATTTTCTCTCCTATGTGAAGTTAATAATATAAGTCTACTACCACTTGCCCATTCAATATTTTCATCTGAGAAAGAACTGTCTACCGTAGTCCTCAGAGCATCTATTACTGTATTTCCAGTAACAAAAATATCACTTTGACTCTTTCCCTCATTAATCAAATGCTTCTTTGCTGTTTCAGTAGGTGCAAAATAATATGTACATATTAAATCCACTGCTTGTCTATTAAATTCTTCTGGATATGGTGAATTCATATTATACGTCCTAAGCCCTGCCTCTACATGACCAATTGGAATATTCCTATAAAAAGCTGCTAAAGCCGCTGCAAATGAAGTAGTTGTATCACCATGAACAAGCATAACATCAGGTTTTTCCTTATCTAAGATTGGATTAAGCCCTTGCAGCACTTTTGAAGTAATATCTGAAAGCGCCTGACCTTCTTGCATTATATCCAAATCATAATTTGCTGTTATTCCAAATAATATATTCACCTGATCTAACATTTCCCTATGCTGGCCCGTCAGACACACAATACAATCTATCTCTGTTCTTTTTTTCATTTCCAATATCAATGGACACATTTTTATCGCTTCCGGTCTTGTCCCATATACAACTAGCACTTTCATACATATCTCCATAAAAAAATCGTGTATTCAATCATACACGAAATTCACTCATCCAATAAAATATTGTATATTTTGACTTCCATGTCAATCTATAGAATATAAACCTATTTACATACATATTATATATCGGTTTTTCTACTTAATTATTAACCCATAGAATTATTTAATTTCTATATCCACTTTTTAATTTTTTCAAAAAATATAGAGACACACCCACTAAGATCTAATCAACTTTAATAAATTAAAAACATTACATTTATTTATCAATTTTATAACTTCTAAATGCTTTTCAATATAACTATGTAGAGCTCTTCCTTTTACCTGTTATATCCATCCACACATAAAAGTCAAAAATTCCGACTTATAATGCCTCCGTCACATTATATATGTATTTCTTAGACTAACGACATTATCTGATATGAAGAACAGCAATGTCTATTTCAATCTTCAAAGAAATGTAATGATTTTAATTTATCCTGAATTATTCACGAAGCAGTATCTAAATTAAAAACTGCATCTTGAACCTTTAAATTTGATCCATGAAGCTTGAACTAATCTCTCTTGATCGAAAAAAAGGGCATAAAATCTCTATAGCAAGGTTTTGAGCGATTATCTAGCTGTCAAGGTTCGTTAATAGTTGCTATTCCAGCTGCACCTGCAGTTTGCTGATATTATATAGAATCTCGTAGAACTCATCCTTATAAGGGCAGCTGCTACACAGCTTGAATGTTATATATCGTGCTGAATGTATTGCTTTTGCAGCAATCTTCAGCAGCTTTAAACGGACGGTATCGATGCGTTGTTTACGCATATTTGCTGATAATGCCAATCGTCTAAACCAATTAAATATGTTATAGGCAAGTGCGTGTATTTGAAGTCTGTTGGCAATCACTATTCTTGTATGACTACTCATTGAAGCAAAGTCAAAACCTGATTTGCTTTCTTTGATGAAGTTCTCCATCAGACCTCTTTTGCAATAAAACCTTATGAGGTATTCCGGCGATGAGTCTCTCTATGTTTGTGACAATAAATGTATACATGTAAGTCATCTGATTTTCAGGTTTCTTTACCTTACAGACAACACATCTTTCATAAGTCAAAGATGCTGCTTGATACATAAATTTGCCATAAACTACAGCATAATCAGCTTTGTTTTCTCTTGTGATATCATCAATCTCATAAACCAGATATGCAGCTTTTCCACGGAGATTGTTATTCTCCTTAAGCCTGATGACGTAGCGGGTTCCATTTTATTCACATTGCCGGTAACGTTCTGGTGTAGCGAACCCGCTGTCACCACGAAGCAGTAGATTTATGGATGTATAATCTGCTAGATATTCATCAAGGACAGGCTGAAGAAAATCAACCACACCGGTACATGAATACCTGGTTCCGTCTCTTAGCTGGATTTTAATTAAATCACCTGTTATTCCGTCATAGCAGACAAGTGGGTGATATCCGTTGCTTTGATAATGAAAGTTAAAAGTTCTTCCTTCCTGTCTGCCATAAGCATCAAGAAGTGTTGAATCTAAATCCAGTATGACAGACTCAGGCATCTGAATGCTGTAGATTTCCTTTCTAAGAATTCGGCTTATCGAAAGGAACTGATTTAAGGAATCTTCATCCAGACGATTATGAAATCTTGAAATAGTTGGCTGTGATGCCAAAGCCTCTTTGTCCAGCACTGCTTTAAACACATGATCAATTGGTAAGTTCATCTGAAGTATCATCTTCAAAGTAACCAGCAATGATCATATATATCATCTGAAGGAGATTCTCCTTGTCAGTGTGATATCTAAATGATGCAGAATCATTGGTCTTAAAAGAATGGCTAAAAAGTCTGTCAATGCCAATTTTGCTTACAAATTCTTTGATAAGAAGTAAGCCTGCATCGGAGGATAAATCACCTCCATCAAAATTTATTTTAATCTGGCTATTGCTTTCTAAAGCTAAGGTGTTTACAATACTCATAAAGAGCTCCTTTGTGCTGGTATTTATTTTGATTTGTCACCTTAATTTTGCCACAAATAGATGCTCTTTTTTCATTCACTTAATAAGCAAAAAGCAATACTCAGTTAAGATACAGAAACCATGTGGCTTTCAGCCACTTTCACGGCAATGCCGTGAATAATTTAGGATTAATCAATATATTTTAATATTGTCTTAATAAATACACTATATTCTTCATAATCCGAATAATTAATAAATATCCTCTGCGCATCATTAAGAATTTTTTTTACTGCTAATAAACTAGCATCTTTTTCATACATAAACAATCCCATTTTCATACATAATATTGCATAATCAATTTCATAGGTCTTCAATTTATTATATGACAATTTATTATATATTTCATATGCTTTAAAATAAAACTCTTTAGCTCCAAAGCAATCATTCAAGTCCTCTAATAACACTGCCAACCAGATACACAATTCAGCATATCTTATTTTATATATATCATTCCCTTTTTTAATTAAATTTAAATAAATACTTAACGCTCTCTTATATATATCAACTGCATCTTCTTTCTCACCATATATTTGTAATGAACTTGCATAATTAAATAATTCTCTTGCAATTTTTTCACTATAATTATCACTAAGATTATATGATAACAATTCTAACAAATAAACTGATTTCTTAAAATATATTTTTGCTTCATCAAAATCTATATCTATAATACTCATTGCATAATTATTATAAATAATTGAAAGATCTTCTGCGTTTAAGCAAAAATTACTATCACATAATTCTTCACATAATTGAATAGCTTTTTGAAAATATATGAGTGATTTTTCTTTATTTTTTAAATTTTTATATAAAATTGAAATACTGTTATAAACTACTACTTTTAATTTTTTATCGTCATACGTAGAAATAATCATTAATACTTTCTCTAATAAATCTTTTGCTTCTATTATTCTATTGTTTTCAATTAACAAACAAGCATAATTATGAATAATTGTTATATAAATTTTTTTATTTTGATTTATAATTATTAATTCTTCTTCGAATTCTTCACAAATTTTTTTATAAATCTCAATAGCTTCCTTCTTTAAGTTCATATCATCTAATAATATAGCATAATTATTATAACAATACCAATAAAATATTCTTTTGCAATTACCATTAAGTGTATTTTTTAAATATGTTAAGCTTTTTTCATAACATTTTTTTGATTCATAATATTGTTTATCCCCCCAATATAACAATCCAAAAAGATTCCATGTAATACCTTTTTCATATTCGTTACATGATTTACTATTTTCTTCAATTTTCAATAATTCTTTTAAACAACGCAAACCTTCTTGATAATGCTTATATTCGAATAAAAATGCTGCATATTCATATATTATATTATAAGATACACTATATTTTATGGATAAAGTTAATAATTCATTATATATTTCTATAATTTCATTCATTATATTTTCATCCATTTCTGAATTACAAAGCATACTAATCAATAAATATTTTTCCGATATATATTGTGAAATATCCTTTTTTTCATTTTCAATTGATTCAATGATGTTCCTAATTTTATTTTTTCTTTTAGAACCACGCAAAATATCTAATGCACCTTTGACATTTTCCTTTTCTAATTCTTGTATAGCTTTTTCTTCTATAAATGACAGTTCATCATTCATTATTTTTTTATGTTTATCTGTAATCCCATATAAATTATTCTTAAATAAAATATCGCCACTTTTAAGTTCACTCTTATCTTGCTCTACATTATATACAAAAGAATCTCTTAATAATTCAACCAACAAATTTAACTTTATTGAATCAATATTCTTATATACATTATAGTAATGTCCAATATTCTGTTCTAATTCTTTTTTAAAATCACTAACAATAGCTTCGCCAGCAATTGAGATCTTTTCACTATTAATAAAATATGTATATATTTTAGGATATCCGTGCAATTTAAAATTTCTTAAAGCAATTTTAAATTCCTCCATTGTATATCGACCAATCGTACTACCTATAAGTATATAAAAATAATCACATTGTTCTATTATCTTATTATATTGTTCTTGTTTACGCTTTTTATCTACAGCATTACTAACATCTTCACTAACAATAAATTCATAATAAATTCCCTTTTCTATATATATGTTATTCAACGAACGTATAAAATCTCCCAATTCTTTACGTTCTGCTCTAAACTCTAATACAGATGATGCCAAAAAAATGGTTATTTTTTTCATACGTTCATTCTCCTTATAAAATTTGGTATATATTTAGGCTTTTGCGAAACGCCAAAAGCCGCATAAATACAGCATTTTTATCACTAAAATCAAAAAGCTCCTCTCGGTTTGTGATATAAATCATTTTAAAATTGTAACCGAAAGCCAAAAAACAACCATCAGACCGAATATCCTTCTACTCTAATTTCCTTATCATATATCTCCTTCTCCTCAAACAATCTTCTCTCCTGTTCCTCCGTAACATTATCCCATATCGCATCTGACAAATCCGCTTGTGCAAGCATTTTAACTATTGCCTCATCTTCAAGATTAAAAGAACCTATATCTACATCTGCTAATATGGCATCTTCCATTATACAGGCTTCCCATTTGCAATCATTTATTGTAACCCCTGTCATATCTGCCCGTGTAAGATCAGCACTTCTGAAGTCAACTCCCGTTAAAGTTGCATAGTCAAAATTAGCAGCTGTCAAATCTGCACCTGCAAAACTCACATCAGTAAGTATTGAATCATTAAAATATCCGCCTTCAATATTCGTTATATCAAATACAGTTTCTTCCATTTCAACATCTGAAAAATTGGCTACTGCAAGATATGCATTAGTAAAATCTGTTCCATCTAATGATGCATTACTAAAGTCTGTTCTATCAGCCATTACCATCATTAATACGGCATCTTGCATATCACTATATGTAAATGAGGCACCACTCAATATTGCATTTTCCATATGACTTCCGCTCATATTACAATAATCCAGCACCCATGATGCAATATTAACATCATCCCATTCCATATTTTCAAGTTGCAGCTTATATATATTATTTTCACTCATATTTATAAAATCCGCTGTTCCTTTTATTAGCTCTGATATACTTTTTTCATACGTAAGCACAATATTCTTTAAATTTTGATAATTCCTGACATATATATATTGTGATAAATCACCTGTTCCTATCATCACTGGATAATTCACATTATATGCGCTACTTACTATTTCACTTAATATGCTATCATATTTTGCTAATGTTATTACCTCATCTCCAAACATCAGGTTCTCATTCAGAATTATTTCCTTTATAAAATCAGCTATTACATCATCTACTCTATTCTTACTAAACATATAAAACACTTGTTTTAATTTTTTATCATAATCATCTGATTTAGTATATTCATACATTAAGCGTATTATCTCAATGGCTGCAAGATATTCATAGAATGTCTTATGCATAAACTCTATCTCTGTCTTCTGGTCATCTATTGTACTTTTACTAGCATTACCATTTTTAAAATTCTCTCTTAAGAAAAAAAGCAGTACAAGCTTTGATGGATTATCATCTTGATGTAATTTAATCCAGTTTTCACATAATTTTTTATCATCCATAACTGTACAATATTCATATATTGTATTTGCTGATACACTTCTACTGTTATTCCTATATGCACATCCACCAAGATGAGCAAGCATTTTTTGATACTCTGAATATTCAGCTTTATATTTTAACCCATAGGCTTTTTTTCTACTATATTCTCTTGTATATATACATTCAAATATTTTGTCATACAGTTCTGCTGTATTCTTTAATTCCATCAAATCAATATTTGAATACTTAGCCGTCCACATAATAAGAAATAATAGCAATGGCTGTCTGCTAAGCTCATCAAATCTGCTGTTCTGTAAAGGCATATTCTGAATAATATTAAATTCTTTCTGAAGTTTGTCCCAATAATCTAACCGCAGGTCTATTTCTAATAAATTATTTTCATCAACAACTTTATTTATATATTTTTTCCTTTCATCATCATCTATATAAAGTGGTAATATTTCTACATCTATATAATTATCTATATTTTCTTTTGCATTTCTGACAGCCTGTGTTCTTCCACTGACTATCACCTTACAGTCAAACTTCCATTTTTCGCCTTCAAGTTCTCTTAACAACTCCTCCGACTTTTCATAAACCTTATATTTTATTTCATCCAATCCATCTAATATAAGAATCCTGTCTAATCTGTTATCGGCTTCATAAAACCAAGGATACCCATTCTTAATATATTGTTTTACAACATCTAATGCTGTCTTTGCATCAACAAATGTTACTTCAAACAAATTAAGTGAAAGAACTATTGTTTTTTTGTCCTCGACACCATTGGTTAATTCATCGACTACTTTCTTTAACACTGAAGACTTACCACTGCCAGGCTCTCCATATACAAGCAGCATACTATTGATATATATATCATTGCTGTATTGCTTATCTTTCAGCCATTTACATATATATTCTGCAATATTTTCAACCTTTTTTTCTGTATGTTCTATGTTTTCGCATATAATGGCATGTAAATCTGTATATATTTTATTCAATCCAAAGCTTTCGCCCATTACAGATTCTCTATATGCATCATGCATATTTTTAATATAAATCTTATACTCTTCATCCTCGAATATATTATACATATTCTCTAATATTTCACATCTCTTTAATGAAGCTGGCATTTCTTTTATTTCCTGCCTAATACAATCTAACTTTGAACTAATATTTTCTATACTTTTATGCTCTATCCAATTTCTAAGTTCATCATTTTTTAAAATTTCCCTTTCCAGAAAACTTTTCCAAGTTTCGACCTGAACTTCTCCTATTGGTTGTGCACTAATCGTGGATAATGCTTTTTTGATTGAATCATCTTTAAGACTGTTATTCTGCATCCATTCAAAATATAACTTTTCACAACATACTGCTATATCATCTTTATTATGTGTATGGGTATTGGCATACGTCTCCATACTATGCTCTATAGCATCATATAAGCCTGCTCCCACTGCATTATTATCACCTTCAAGCCGTTTTTTTAATTTTTTCCAAAGTATTCCTGTTCCACTTTCAATTAGCTTCTGCCCTATATATTCAGGTGGAATAATGGCACTTATACCTCCTGCCAGCAATTTTATTGCTTCGTTCATCATATATTTCCTCTCTACTTCATCTTTGCAGTGAATTTAAGACTAACAAACTATATCAAAAAAACATAAAGCCACCCGAACCCTAACGATTCAAATGGCCTGTATACTAGTATCTATTATATATTGTCTTCATGTAAAAAAGATCAATCAGCATATAACCGATTGACCTTTCATTTTCATTGCAATAATATTACAGCAATTTGATTCATCTATTATTTCGCAGAAAATAACGCAGCTCTTTTATATGTTGCTGCATACTCACGATTATTCTCTTCTATTCTTTCATCTGCTTTTCGAGCTACTACATCATAAGATGCATTTGTTAAACGATCAACTCGTTTTGCACTTTTTATTGTTGCATATGCATTCTTGCCAAATAGCAATTTTTTCTGTTCAGCCACGATATCTCCTCCTTTTTTTATGTTCGTCTAGTATATCATACTTTATTTCTTTTTTCAATTAAGAATTGTTTCTGTAACATGATAGCAACCACCTTCAAGCATTATACTTTGAATATCTTCCAACCGTTTAAGTGACTCTTCCAAATCTTCCTCTTTTTCAAAATATTTCTTTTCTTGAACACTGGAATCCTTTTTAATATATTCTGCTAAAGCTTCTTTTGACACACCTGTTTTTCTATAATCCATTTTATGAATCAAATAAATTAAATACGCATCTTTTTCTTCCAATTTTTCTGTGACATTTGAAAAAAAAGTACGCAATACATCCAATACTAGAAAAATCAACATCAATTTGCTTCCTTCCAAAACACCACCTACTCCAAGAATCATGTCCAGTGCAAAGCTTAAATTCAACTTAATATTTTTCAATTTTACACTATAGGCTGTTTCAGAATTTTTTATTGATTTAATAATTACCGAAGAACGTGGTAACTCTGGATTAATAGATTCAATACAAGTTCTGAATAGGCTTTTTACTGTTACTTCATCCAGATCTTTCATTTCTTCCTTAGTATCCAAATATGCTCCAATCACTTCATTTACATAGAGTTCATTATTATCCACAATAAACACCTCCTATACTCTTTCCAAATTATTTGTATAAATTCTATATGGCTTAATCTCACATTCCACTATATAGTTATCATTTTCATCTTCATCATAATATCTGATCTGCCTTCCATCATGCATCAATATCCATGGTTCTCTTTCATAAGTTGAACACGTAGAATCTATAATTACACGTCCTGATGTTCGATTATTTTTGTAGTTATCTATTCCTGCAATATCAATACACCAGACAAATTTCGACATATTTAACCGGAGGATAATCGTCCTTAACTCTTCACACATTTCTTCGTTATTTCCTGCCTCACGCTTTAACGAATTTGCTGATGTCATATAAATTCTACTAATTTTAACATCTTCCCAACTCATAGTTTCAGATTCAACTAATGAAACATAACGTTCATATACTTCATTATATACAAGGTGCATTTTTTCATACAACGGAACAACCGCAAACTTTATTTCATATAGATTATAATCTACATCACTTGTCGAAGTTGGCAACTCTTTAGATACTTTTCTATACCCAAAGTAATTGTCCTCCATAACATATAATGAAGAAATCAATTTTGAATGTAATATAATCCCTGTCTGCTCATCTTTTAATTTATTTACACTGTCAGAGTTATCCAGCAAGCCATAATCTATACTTCCATGCCCAACAATTGACACGGCATGCTGTTTTGGTGATATAAATCCTACAATTGGAATTCCCGACTCTATATAAGCTGTCATTTCATCAAGGAAGCGACTGTTTTCTTCTTTCACTCCACCTCGGATAATCGGACTGAATCCGTATTCCTGAAACAAATCTGCAATTTGTACTGGAGTCAGACCATTAGATGGTGTTTTTCTTCCCATATCACCTTTAATTTTCTGAGCAATGACTCCCATAGTTGTATCCGCATAGTTATGATACTTATTTCCATAGTATCTTAATATAGTCCATGCCGCCACATGTGCACATACTGCTATATCAACTTCCTGTTTCATCCATGGGAAACACTTTATATCACGTTTATTATCCATGATATGCGCTTCATATTTTGCCAACATCAAATACGCCTCTTCATCTAGTAATGGTTGAGGTGATAGATATGTGGTTCCAAGCCTTGTACCTTTTACTGTCGGTCTCAAAACAATATATCCAAAATATTTTTCATCTTCTCCCATAATATGTAAGCGATAGCATTTTTTCGGAAATCCTCTAAATTTTTGCGAATAATAACAATAATATGTGCTAAGAAAATCCTTATCATGATATGGATATTCCACTACAATTCTATTGCACTTTATTCCCAAAAATTTTTTTAATGTATCTACTGCTTGTTCATCAATTGCCTCTTTGCCTACACATTCATACAACTTATTATAATCTTCTACGCTCTCAATAAGTAATTCACTGAATTCTATCAATTCTTTTCCCCCTTTCCGTGTTTCATTTCCTTTTCAGTACACTTTTATCTTTTGAAACGTGTTTAATATATGGATAATGAACGGTTCTGTTCCGAATCTTCTCCGAACTTTTCTCCAGCTCTATATCTGCTTTTCTTTCTCTGCCTGCCACTTTAAGACATACATAGTCACCATACACATCCATATTATGCCCATATTGCAAATGTCCAGGACAAATAAATACCTGTAATCATTATTATACCGATTATCAGATAAATAAACCACCTTTTTTGTCTCATCAAATTTTCTGTTATTAAATCATTTTCTGCACAATTCCTGCAAGTCCGTCTATTTCACTCCGAAGATTCATATTCAAATGACCTATAATTATTTGTTGTGTCAATATATTATGTATTTTCTCCATACAATCATCATGATTCATCGCAAATCTAATCCATAAGTATATGTTTCTGATATTGCTCATGCAATATCAAAAGCATAATGTTTGTATATATTCCCACAATATAACATTGTATTCACAGCTTATTAACATATATTCTAAAAATTGCTTAAAATATATTATACCCAAAATATTATTATACAAGGAGATTTTACAATGATTAATTTACATCAACTTATGAAAAAATATATTGAACACTGTGAGGCAAACAAACGCCTTGACAAGAAAACTCTGAAAGCTTATAGAATTGATTTAAAACAGTTTTCTGAATATTTACCTGTTACTGTTATTTCTGATATAACCCCTGAGCTTATTGAGAATTATATTGCCATGCTCAATAAAAAATACCAACCCAAAACTGTAAAACGAAAAATTGCTTCTATCAAGGCTTTTTTCCATTTTTTAGAATATAAAGACCTATTAAATGTAAATCCATTTAATAAATTACAAATCCACTTCCGCGAACCTATAAAATTACCACGCACTATTCCTGTACATACTATAGAAATATTTCTCTCAACTATCTATTCGTATCAAAAAAATGCAAAAACACTCTACCAGCGCCGTAACGCACTACGTGATGTTGCTGTTATAGAATTGCTTTTCAGTTCCGGAATACGTATATCTGAGTTATGTGCATTACAACCTCAGCACATTAATTTATATGATGGCACTATTCTTATTCACGGAAAAGGAAATAAAGAACGTCGTATACAAATTGCCAATTACTCTGTGTTGCGCATCCTGAATGAATACTATAATGAATTCTATAGCAAAATACAAAGCTGCAGTTATTTTTTCGTAAATCAGAAAGGAACCCCATTATCCGATCAGACCGTCCGGAGAACAATCAACAAATATGCTGACCTGGCTGCTATTAATCTACACATTACTCCGCATATGTTTCGCCATACATTTGCAACATCTTTACTCGAAGCTGATGTTGATATCCGTTATATCCAGGAAATGCTAGGTCATAGTTCTATCAACATAACAGAAATTTATACACATGTCGCTGTTGCTAAACAACGAGATATTCTTTTAAATAAACATCCAAGGAAGGATTTTAATATATAAATTAAATACTATATTTGTGCATTTTCGCAACTCATTTTATACGCATGAAATGGGTTGATTTTTTATTGATAATAAGAAGTTATCCATTGAAAGCAGTTCGAAAAGACAATAGATAATACATGATTATCAGTTGAGTTTACGGAGGAAAATTATGA
>JABLTP010087794.1_pt1 | contig 16338 bp, 11 predicted proteins | sample 7160111 | NCBI WGS metagenome assembly JABLTP01 (sample SAMN14651227, study PRJNA627086) | human gut metagenome | isolation source: feces | host: Homo sapiens
GCAAGTACCATATCTGGATATGCTTCATGCATAAGACGGATAGATTCCTCAGCTGCTGCTGTACGGAATGTAACCTCTGCACAAGGAAGACCACCATCAACTAAAGCCTTAGCTAATGGAAGTGCATCTTTAGCATCATTCAATACTACTACTGGAATTACTCCAAGTTCTTCAAATTTGTCTGCAATATTGCTCATAATTATATAGACTCCTTTCATATTTTCCCAATCTCTGGGATAATTTTGTCCGCAAATATTCTATCACACTCTCAGCACCATTACAAGCATTATAAATGTTGTTATTCCCTCAGCAACAGCATACGCAAGCCATACTCCTGTCATTCCAAAAAGTGCTGACATTACAAAAACTGCACCTAAAATCAGCACAAATCCTCTTGCCACAGAAACAACTGCCGCTTTAAACGCATCCTCTGTTGCACTGAATGCACCGCCACCTACAATATTAATTCCCGCAAAGAATATTCCAATAAAATATAACTTAACGCCTTCTGTTGCGTAAAGCCTTAACATTTCTGAACCTTCACTGTTAAACACTGCGACAAACTGTCCTGCAAATATAAACAATATACTATACATAACCGCTGCAAGTACAAATGCTGTTGTATATCCCATTCGTTTTAACTGTTTACATCCATCCTTGTCTCCCCTGCCGAAACAACTGCTTATAAGTGGCTGACTTCCCTGTGCAACACCATTAAATACCGCAGTTGTGACAATTGCAATATTAGCCACAACTCCGTATGCAGCTACTCCGACATTACCAGCCAGCTTAAGAATTACGAAATTAAAAACAAGTGTAATAACAGCTGATGACATCTCTCCAACAAATGCCGATATACCAAGCTGGCATCCTGCCACAAGTTTTCTTACTGAAGGCTTACACACAACAAGCCTGACACTGCTTTTCTTAGAGAAGAAATGTATGCTGCATATTCCCATTCCGATAATCGGCGACAAAGCTGTTGCCAGTGCTGCACCTTCCATTCCCAGATTCATCGGGAACATGAGAATATAGTCAAATACTATATTAAACAAACTGCTAAAAAGTGTTGCACTCATAGCAATTCCCGGTGCTCCGTCATTTCTTACAAATGCATTAGTCACATAGTTGCACATAAACATAGGTGCAAAACACATGAATATCTTAGTGTAATTATTTCCAACTGCTACAATATGTTCATCAGCTCCTAGAACACGCATGATATCTGCCGAAAAGAATATTCCGGCAAAAACGAATAGCATGCTTAACAATATACACCATATTAATGCATTCCAGAAATAATCATCTGCATCTGCATCTTTTTTAATCTTACTAATTGCATACCTTATAGCTGAACCAACACCAATCATCTCACCAATTGAGAATATTATACTATATAATGGCATAACAAGATTTAATGCTGTAAGTCCGTCTGCTCCCTTTGCTATAGATATAAAATACGAGTCAGCAAGAACGTAGCATGAAAACCCTATCATTCCGAGAATATTCTGCGATACATATTTAGAAAAATTCTTTCTGTTTTCCTCCTTGCTCATCGAAATCTCCTTAATTAAATAATATAAGTTACAAAAACGGCTCCCGTTGGGAGCCGCATTTTACACACTATCATATCTCTTAACACAAAGCAATTACATGCCCATAATTATTTACTTAGTTCCGAAGATTCGGTCTCCGGCATCCCCAAGTCCTGGGCAAATATAAGCATCTGCGTTAAGCTCTCTGTCAAGATGTCCAATGTATATCTGAACATCCGGATGCGCCTTATGAAGCTTTTCAACTCCCTCTGGGGCAGCTATGATACACATGAACTTAATCTGCTTTCCGCCAACCTTCTTTATCTGGTCAATTGCATCAACTGCCGAACCACCTGTTGCAAGCATCGGATCTGTTACAACAATAGTTCTTTCCTCTATTGGATGTGGAAGCTTGCAGTAATATGGTACAGGCTCATGTGTCTCTTCATTACGATACATTCCAATATGTCCAACCTTAGCTGTTGGTACAAGTGAAAGTACACCAGGAACCATGCCAAGGCCTGCCCTTAAGATAGGAACAATTGCAAGCTTACGTCCTGAAATCATAGGTGTCATACAAGTCTCAATAGGTGTCTCAATCTCAACATCTTCTGTTGGAAGATCTGATAATGCCTCAAAACCTTCAAGCATAGCTATTTCTTCAACGAGCTTTCTGAATTCATTAGTTCCTGTTTTCTTATCTCTAAGAATTGAAATCTTATGCTGGATAAGTGGATGTGTAAATATAGTTATATTCTTCTCATTCTCAAAATCCATCATTATTAAGTACCTCCAAATTTTATTGTTATTTACTTATTATCTTCTGATTCTTCTTTTTCAGAGTCTGTGTTCATAACATAAACTCCACGGCTGCTGTCACCTGCTGGATTCTTACCGAATTCATAATCATTACCAGGTAATATAGCATTAAGAAGAATACCTGCTATAGCAGCGATTGCAAGTGCTGTAAGTGTTATAGATGTTCCACCGATTGTAAATGTAAGTCCACCACCGAAGCCTAAACCACATACAAATATAACACCTGCAATAATAAGGTTTCTTGACTTAGTAAGGTCAACCTTGTTCTCAACAACATTTCTTACACCGATAGCTGAAATCATACCATAAAGCATGAATGATATACCACCGATAATTGCTGTTGGCATAGTTGATATAACTGATGAAAACTTAGGTATGAATGAAAGTATAATTGCAAATACTGCTGCAATTCTGATTACTCTTGGGTCATATACCTTAGAAAGTTCAAGAACTCCTGTGTTCTCACCATATGTAGTATTAGCCGGACCTCCAATTGCACCTGCAAATGCTGTTGCAACACCATCACCAATAAGTGTTCTGTGAAGTCCCGGATCTGCTAAGTAGTTTTCTTCAACTGTAGCCGAAATAGCTGACATATCTCCGATATGCTCCATCATTGTTGCAATAGCAATAGGTGCCATTACAAGGATTGCTGTTACATCAAACTTCATAAACTGGAACTTTGGAATTCCTACCCATGAAGCAGATGCAATTGATGAGAAATTAAGTATTGCTGAACCATCAGGATTATGTACGCCACATGCATTAAGAATAAGTGCAAATACATATGAAATTACTACGCCCATAAGAATAGGAATAATCTTGAAAAGTCCCTTGCCCCATATATTGAATATAATAATTACAGCAAGTGCAACAAATGCAAGTAACCAGTTAGTTGAAGCATTTGTAATAGCTGAACCTGCAAGTGAAAGACCAATACATATAATGATAGGTCCTGTAACTACAGGTGGAAGGAATTTCATAACTCTGTTGACTCCAACAAGCTTAATTATAAGTGCAAGTACAAAGTAAAGCATTCCGGCAACAAATATACCACCACATGCATAAGCAGCCTTATCATTAGCTGACATTCCAGCATACATACCGCTGTCAAGATTAGCTACTGTGTAGAATCCACCAAGAAATGCAAAGGAAGATCCTAAGAATGCAGGTACTTTGAATTTAGTACACAGGTGGAATATCAATGTACCAAAGCCTGCACAGAAAAGTGTTACTGATACAGACAGACCTCTGGTAAGCTCCTCACCGCAGGCAGCCTGAAAGTATCCTGATACCAGAATAGGTACAAGGATAGTTGCGCCAAACATGGCAAACATATGCTGAATACCAAGAATCAGCATCTTCGCTTTACCAAGCTTTCTGGCATCACGAATAGGTTCGATTTTCTTTTGTTCCATAATACGCTCCAATCAATATATATTTTACATTATTATAGAACATATCGTGATTTAGGGCAATGAAAAAATATTCCATTTTAAACATTTCGGGGCATACATTAATGTATAATATTATGACAATTACTGCATTGTTTTGTACTGCCAATTGAATCAATATAAGGCATAAGCTTCTTGCTATTTTGCCAACATGCTGCACAATATTTTATATCTTTACCTTCTGCTTTTTCACTTTTTCTTATGTAATATCCTTTAGGTAGAAGTTCTAAATCCTCTTCTATAATATTTGATTGCTCTAACTCTTCAATCCTCTTTTTTAAATCGCGATTTTCATCTTCTATTTCAGATAAAGCCAATTTTATTTCAATTAATCTATCAACAAGTTCCAAATTTTTCTGATTTTTCGCCTCGTCAATCAAATCTCTTACTAACTGATATATATCCATAACAGTTCCCATTTTATTACACCTCCATAATTCTATTTTATTAACTGGTCACAATATGGTAACAGTTCCTCAATCTTGGCAACGATACGCTTCTGCTCCTCAAGTGGTGGAAGTGGTATCCATATACCATTCATCCTTGCTTGATTCATCTTAGGCTGTGCTGTTCCAGTTACATATTTTGCTAAGCTAATTGCGTTTATATAATAAACAAAATATTTTATAAATACACCTTTGCAACATTCTATAACATGTGCATGATTATTAACCCAATATTTTCCTGTCGCAATAAAAGCAATTGGAGTACTTCTACTTAATAAGTTTGCTCCATCTTCACCTATAAGAACTAAATCCTCAGTGAACAAATATTTATCAACTTTGTCAATCACACCTGAAGCACCATAATAATCATATTTTTTTTCTAGATGCTCCCTTTCAGAAACTGATAAAGGTACTCTCTCAGCATCTCGATTTATTGTTATATCTCTAAATCTTACCCATTTCCAGTTCTCTGGTAAATCCCAAGGTATCTCATCACTCAACACAAAATCTATTGGCTTTTCTTTCTTAATCTTACCCTCTTTGATACGCTGAGCTTTCTCTGCAACAATCTGCTCAAAAAGTTCATCAGCAGTTCCTTCTTCTGGTCGTTGCTCCACAAGCTTGCCCTGCATAGCCATTTGCAGAATACTTTTCTTCATATCCTCTGGGAATTTTTTATTAAATGTTTCCAGTTTCGTATAAGCCTTGTCATACTGGTCGATATATGGAAGAATTTCTTCAATCTTGGCAACGATGCGGTGCTGCTCTTCAAGTGGTGGAAATGGAACTAACATTTCCTTTGCCTTGATTATAGTTAACTGTGCAACTGTAGTTGCCATTGAATCCCTATGTATTTCATTTTGCATATAAGGACTATCCAAGCAATACTTGATGTATTCTGGATAAATATTAGCAATATTTTCAAAACACAAAATATATGCATCTTTATAATAAAATGGTTTTGTCCCCTTTACTATATATGACTTTCCAATGGTACCAACTGCCGTTACTAAAATATCATTTTTGCTAGGAACACCTCCTTTTTCTTTGTTCTTTTCATATAATTCTTTAGATATATATATATCAAAATCAACATTTCCTGTCTTAATTAGTTGAACAAGTTCTCGCCCTCTAAAAAAAGGAATACCACTACTTTGCCAGTCGGTCTGATGTATTCTCATAGCAGACTTTACATTAAATATATCATTTACTCTCACCCACTCCCAAGACTCAGGGATTTCAAATGGTATCTCATCCTCAGTAATCTCTGGCAATGGCTTTGACTTCTTTATCTTTTTATCTTTTATGAGCTGATCCTTTTCCAGCTTTATCTGTTCAAGCAACTCTCTCGCAGTGCCTTCTTCGGCTCTTTGCTCGACGAGCTTGCCTTGAACAGCAAGCTGTAGGATACTGTTCTTTAAATCCTGAGCATTCAAATTAGTTACCTCCCAACATAGAAGTAATCTTCTCTAATACATGGTCAATCTCAGCATTAAGGGATGCTCTCTTTTCCTGATACTGATTAATTAAATCCATCGGGTCAAGGATTTCCTCTTCTTCGTGTGGGAATCCACAAAGGTCAATATTGTATCCGTTGGCTACGATTTCATCTACCGTATATTTCTTAGCCTTAGGGAATCCATCTACTTCAATCTCCTCACGATTATCCCACCACTTAAGGGCAGGTGCAAAATGCTCCAGCTTCATAGGCTTTGTCTTTGAGAAATTCTTATACCCCTCAGGCATGTCCAAACGATAGAACCATGTCTCCTCTGTTGGGTGTGTATTGTCAAAGAACAAAATATTTGTCGTAATAGAAGTATACGGAGCAAACACACTATGTGGCATTCTTATGACTGTATGAAGATTAAACTCCTCAAGCAGTTTCTTCTTGATATTTACCTTTGCATTATCAGTACCAAAGAGGAAACCATCAGGAAGAATAATTCCACATCTACCATCTTTCTTTAAGCGGAACATAATAATATCCATGAATAAATCAGCAGTCTCTGAACTACGCAGTTCCATAGGGAAGTTTGCTTTTACAGAATCCTTTTCATTACCGCCATATGGTGGGTTCATAAGGACAAGATCAAACTTTTCCATCTTTCTGTACTCTTTGTAATCAGTCTCAAGAGTATTGCCATGAATTATCTCAGGGTTATCAATATCATGCAGGAGCATATTGGTAACACAAAGAATATGTGGCAGAGCTTTCTTCTCCACACCATAAACTGTATTATTATAAATTTCCTTGTTCTCGTTAGATTTAAGGCTCTCCTCATATAATTCATTAAGAGCAGACACAAGGAATCCACCAGTACCACAGGCAAAGTCAGCTACCCTCTCACCTAGTCTTGGTTTTGTAACTTTTACCATAAAGTCAGTTACAGCTCTAGGTGTGTAGTATTCTCCTGAATTACCAGCACTTTGTAAATCTTTCAGAAATGACTCGTAGATTGAGCCAAATGCGTGTCTTTCCTCATACTCTGTAAAATCAATTTCATCAATGATATTGATGACCTGTCTAAGCAGGATACCATCTTTCATATAGTTGTTGGCATCCTCAAAGGCATAACGCACCATCATCTGGTTCATTGGAGTATCCTCTGATACCTCAAGATTTTTAAGTGCAGGGAACAACTTATTATTAACAAAGTCAAGAAGTGCATCTCCAGTAAGAGCCTGACCATCCCTGTTATCTACCGCCCAGTTTCTCCACTTGTACTCATCGGGAATGATAGAAATATAATCATCATTGATAAGCTCCCATTCCTCTTCTTTTGCATCATATATTTTTAAAAACAGAGTCCATACAATCTGCTCAATACGCTGAGCATCTCCATTTACCCCTGCGTCATTACGCATTACATCTTGTATTCTCTTAACAAAATTAGTTATAGCCATTGGTAAAAAACCTACTTTCAATTTTTATTTGTAAAATACTACGCAGAGAAGATTTCATCTTCCAGTTCTTTCACAGCCTGTTCATATGCTGCTTTACCTCCAAAGGCTTTGACAATCTTCATAGGACTACCAAACTGCTGGAATTCGTGTAACTGTAAAACCTTTGTCTCCTCTATCTCTTTCAATCCTTCACTTGCATACTTATCCATAAGTGTTCCCAGAACCTTTTGTGCAAGCTCAGAATACTTATAGAGATATCCTCTCTTTTGAACATTTTTGATACGCTCTATACGGGTAAGCGGTGCTTTATCATATGCAAGGTGCAGGATTAAATCAAAATCGTCTATATCAGTCTGACCTGTCTCTTCACGAACAGCATCCAGCAGTACACCATCCTCACGAAGTTCTTCTACGATAGCCTGTTTCTTCTTTGCTTCATTCCACTTCTTAAGGAATACATCTAACCTCGCATACTGTCCTAAAATATTCTTTCTTGTGTAATCGATAAGACTTTCAGTTATAAGTTTTCCATCCTTATCAATGTACTGTATTCTCTCAGACAGAACTTTGACTTCTACATCCTTGACATAATACTTCTTAGGCTTCTCAGAGCCATCACCATTACCCCAATCATCGCCAGAATCACCAGTATTTCCTGTATTTCCAGTACCTGAATTACTGCCAGTATCATCTCCTGTATTTTCAGTATCGTCTTCATTGCCTGTTACTGGATCTACTGGGTCATCGCCAGTAATGTCGATGACCACCTCAGGGTTACCATCAAAATCTTTATCAGCAAATAATCTTGATGCGTTACGGAAGTCCATAATTGTAAAATATGTTTTTCCATAATCATCAAGCAGACGAGTACCTCGACCAATAATCTGCTTGAATTCTGTCATGGAATTTATATTGTTATCCAACACAATGAGCTTGCACATTTTAGCATCAACACCAGTAGTCATCAGCTTGCTTGTGACTGCTATAACAGGATATGTACTGTCCTCATCAATGAAATTATCCAGTTGGGCTTTACCTTCAGCATTATCTCCAGTTATACGCATAATGTACTTATGGTTCTCAGTCCACAGGTCTTTATTCTCGGCAATGAGAGCCTGACGCATACGCTCCGCATGCTCCACATCTACGCAGAACACAATAGTCTTGCTGAACCTGTCAGTTTTCTTCAAGAATTCTGTAACTTTCTTTGCAATGACTTTGGTTCTCTCATCAAGTACAAGAGTCCTATCAAAATCTTTGATATTGTACTCTCTATCCTCGATTTCATAGCCATTATCATCATGTTTCCCAGCTTCTGGACGATAACCAACAAGGTCTTTATCAAGTCCTATACGAATGACCTTATATGGAGCAAGGAATCCATCATTAATACCCTGTTTCAGAGAATACTCATAAATAGCTTCTCCAAAATATGTCTGCGATGATGCTTCTTTTGTTTCAATTGGTGTAGCTGTCATACCTATTTGAGTTGCACCAGAGAAATATTCTAATATCTTTCTCCAAGCTGACTCTTCCTTAGCGGAGCCTCTATGACACTCATCAATGAGTATCAAGTCAAAGAACTCAGGCTTAAACTGCTTGAATGGCTCTACCCCCTCATCACCAGCTAACTGCTGGTACAATGCAAGATATATTTCATAAGAACTGTCGAGCTGTTTATTCTCGACTTTAGTCATTTTACCCCCGAATGGCTTGAAATCACCAGATATTGTCTGGTCTACAAGGACATTCCTATCAGCAAGGAATAATATTTTCTTTTTTATACCAGCTTTCCATAATCTGTAGATAATCTGAAAAGCCATGAATGTTTTACCAGTTCCAGTTGCACAGACTAAGAGTACCCTGTCCCTGCCACTTGCTACAGCATTTACAGTTCTGTCAATGGCGATTCTCTGATAGTAACGAGGTGTCTTATAACCTGGCACCCAGTAATATGGCTCTAGCAGAGCTTTCTCACCAGTTTCAGAGAAATTCATCTCATTTACATATCTGTGATATAACTCATCTGGCGATGGGAACTCATCTAAGGAAAGGTTACGAATATCACCAGTTATTAAATCCTGCTCTACAAAGCCATCTCCATTAGATGCATATACAAACTTTACATCCAGAGCTTCTGCATACTCTATAGCCTGTTGCAGTCCTGCTCCTACTGGATAGTTGTTATCCTTAGCCTCTATGATTGCTAATGGAAGATTAGGCTTATAGAATAGCAAATAATCTGCTCGCTTCTGCTTGCCTCGTGAAGTTACATTACCCCTTAGGATGATGCGACCTGCTGTGAATGCATACTCATAACGAATCTGCTTTTTGTCCCAGCCTGATTGCTCTACCGCTGGAGTTATATATCTTGCTTTTATATCTTCTTCTGAAAGTTTTTCTTTTCCCATACCCGACATAACTCCCCTCTTTAGTACTCGTAAAATCTTACGCATCACTTATAATGTGAATTATAGCAAAATTGTATTGTTAATGCAAAATGTCAAACCTCTATTGCTTCTGCAAAATCTTTGGCTAATACATTCTATAGATTTTTTATTGTTCAATGCTTTTAAAAATATTATTTTTATATGGTAATTCAGTGCTTTTTATAGTATACTATTTTCATTATTTATTTAAAGGAGCAACTTAATTATATGCTTGTATTCATAGACGAAAGCGGATATCCTCGCCCTACTGATTCAACCAAAAATCCAATTTTACTTGGAGTTTGTATCCATGAAAATGATATTAAACCTATAACAAATCAGATATATAAATTAAAAGAAACGATTTATGGGAAACAAGACGAAATAAAGTCTACAAAACTTATTCGTGAAGCTACTATTACAAAAAATCGAACAAATAATAAAACTTATGTTGAAGGCATGGTTGACATCATCACTTCTTATGACGCTGCCATTTTTGCTGTAATTATGGACAGACCCGATGAATCAATTATTGTTCCTGAGCATCATCTTCCAAAACAATATTATCTGTTATTAAAAAAAGTGGAATTTTATTGTAACCACCACCACTATGGAAAAGCAATGATGATATTTGATGAGGTACATGAAGATACTGATAGAAAAATTGCTGAAGCGATTACTGGCTTTTTGTTCAAAACAAATTTTGGACGTTCTTTCCATCACATATTAGAAATGCCATTGTTTGTCAGTTCTGCTGTAACTCCCGCAGTACAGTTTGCTGATATATTTGCTGGTATCGTAAGACATTATTATGAAAACGAACTTGATCAAAAAGAACCAGAAACAGAATTTCAAAAATGGATTGTAAAGCTCTTTACCCAATTACATAATATCACAGAGAATAACTATATTCCAAAATCTCACTTTTTAGAATATGGTTTCCAAAAAATAGGCAAAAATTTTTCATACCCTGTAAGTGAAAAATTTTCCACACTTGATAAGGACGAAAATCTTTTAGATGAATATATTCCGGAAGATTTTTCAGAATAAATATTTAATTGACTTCATATAAATATTGTGTATAATATTATTAGAGTCATATGTTGTTCCGTCCTGGAGCTGCGTAGGACTCGTTATATTAGCAATGTGTCGCACCTGCAGTTTAGCAGGTGCGATTTTTTTATAAAAATTTTTTAAATAAAAAATATAATGCAAGCCTTTATACTCAATAACGACTCTTATTCTATGATTATATTTTTATAAAACCTTATCAATTGCTTGAATTATCATTGATGAATCAAGCTGAGATTTATCTAATATCATAATATAAATAAGTGCTCTTGCTATCATATAAGCAAAAATGTGTATATCTTCAAACTCTTCTACACTACTATGAATAAGTAGATTCCTCTTCTTTGCAAATTGCAATGATAAATCATTAAATTCCTCTAGTTCAAAATTGAAATTACGCAAAATTTTCTTTTTATATTCATCAATACACTTTTCATATTTTAAAATACAATAATCAAACTTCTCTGCTAAACCAAAATCCAATAATTCTATTATATCTGCATATTTTTGAAATTCTTTACGTTTTTTAGCATCTTGCCCTTTATACTTCTCCCTTTTCCAAGCAATATATTGTAAAAACTCATTTTTCACTTCACTTGCTTTCTCACAACTTTCTGCTTTAGCATTTGGAAAAGTAAAATTAAATACAGATTCAAAGCTTGTACAACATATCATATATTTTTCTGCTGATATAATTTTATCTTCTCTTTCGCTCCTAGGAATAAATAATAAATTCAAATCTTCTTTATTTACAATTTTCAACAGCTCATTTATATGATCAAACACAAAATTATATCCAATTATTCTATCTATATTCGTAATATTATTTTTTCTTTTTTCATTTAAATATAAATATCCGATCTTTCCAATACTATTTTCTTCATTTATTTTTCCAAATTCAATTTGCCCCAAACTTATATCTTTACGAAAATTAAGAAATACCATCAAATTATAAATCCACATATATACTTCTCTAAAATCCTCTATATCTACTGGTTCATTAAATACTAATTGAAATATAGATTTAGGTTTTCCTAGATTATAATCTATTTGCATATATACTGGTTCTACCGGCAAAGTAACGCTTAACATCAACTTTGCTTTTTTCCCAGCCACTTCAACTTCAATTTCTTTACTAGTCTTATCAAATGTTTTTAATTTCAATGCTGCTTCACCTGTATTATAATCATACTGAGTATTTTCTTTGTCAATAATATGATTTGGTCGATAAAAATAATCTATTATTCCACTCTTAAAAGTAATCACATCAAATTTTCTCTCATTATTGCTAAAGCATACATATCCAGCGGGCTTTGCAATATAGCCTGACAAATACACTTTTAAATGGCAATTCAAAAAGAATACTTTATCAAACCCAATAGTATTTCCCTCCAGTACATCATAATTCATATTCATATTCTTAAAGCAATCATATGGTTTTATTGACTCTTCATCCTTTGGAACTAACTGTAACAAATCTCCGTCGTATGTAAATATGTATGATTTATCCATACCTATTATATAGCCACTTTGCACTTTACGCTCAACCATTACTTCACTCCTCATCTCTTTCACTTAAAGATATTTTTGTTCCAAGGCAAAATTTTTCTTAATTGTATCATAATTTTCTAATTCTAAAACAATATTGTCATATTTATACATATATTTTATATCATAACTAAATCAAGATAAAATGGTAAACTCAAAATAAAATTTTTCCAATTTATATTTCAAATTTACATGTCTGTCAAAAATCATTACTATTGACTTTCTTTTAAATATTCAATAAAACTCGATACACTCACATTGGGTGGAAAACTATTTATTTCCTTAAAGCTAGTCGATTTTATTTAATAACATTTCGGGGCATGAAAAGCTTTCGCCTTCCATGCCCCGAAACTCGTGTTATGGTCAGAAATTGGATTATTTCTCTTCTGCAATCGCAGCCTGTGCTGCTGCAAGTCTTGCAATAGGTACTCTGAATGGTGAGCAGCTCACATAATCAAGCCCAATCTTGTGGCAGAATGCAACTGATGAAGGATCTCCACCATGCTCTCCACAGATACCTATGTGAAGATCCGGATTAACCGGTCTTCCAAGCTTTATTGTCATCTCCATAAGCTTGCCTACACCATTCTGGTCAAGCTTTGCAAATGGGTCATTCTCAAATATCTTAGATTCATAGTATGCATTAAGGAACTTACCAGCGTCATCTCTTGAGAATCCGAATGTCATCTGTGTAAGATCGTTAGTACCAAAGCAGAAGAAATCAGCTTCCTTGGCAATCTCATCAGCAGTAAGTGCAGCTCTAGGAATCTCAATCATAGTACCAACCTCGTATTCAAGGTCGATTCCTGCTGCCTTAATCTCTTCATCTGCTGTCTCAACAACAGTCTTCTTTACATACTTTAATTCCTTAACCTCACAGATAAGCGGAATCATAATCTCCGGCTTAACATTCCAGTCAGGATGTGCCTTCTTAACATTGATTGCAGCTCTTATAACAGCTCTTGTCTGCATCTTGGCAATCTCTGGATATGTTACTGCAAGACGGCATCCTCTGTGTCCCATCATTGGATTAAACTCATGAAGACTTGCAATAATATTCTTAATAGTCTCTACTGACTTGCCCTGTGATTCAGCTAACTTCTTAATATCTTCTTCCTCTGTAGGAACAAATTCATGAAGAGGTGGATCAAGGAATCTGATAGTTACAGGATTACCTTCAAGTGCCTCATAAAGTGCTTCGAAATCTCCCTGCTGATATGGCAGAATCTTATCCAGTGCTGCTTCTCTTTCTTCTACAGTATCAGAACATATCATCTCTCTGAATGCTGCAATTCTGTCCTCTTCAAAGAACATATGCTCAGTACGGCAAAGTCCGATACCTTCTGCTCCAAGTTCTCTTGCCTTCTTGGCATCCTTAGGAGTATCTGCATTAGTACGAACCTTTAACTTTCTGTACTTATCAGCCCACTCCATAACTCTTTCAAACTCTCCTGCAATCTTGGCATCAACCGTAGGAATCTGCCCATCATATATGTTGCCTGTTGTACCATCAATAGATATATAATCTCCTTCATGGTATTCCTTGCCTGCAAGTGTGAACTTCTTATTAGCTTCATCCATTGCAATATCACCACAGCCAGATACACAGCAGGTTCCCATACCTCTTGCAACAACCGCTGCATGGCTTGTCATACCTCCTCTTACAGTAAGAATACCCTGTGAAGCCTTCATACCTGTAATATCTTCTGGCGATGTCTCAAGTCTTACAAGAACAACCTTCTCTCCTCTTGCATTCCACTCTTCTGCGTCTTCTGCTGAGAAAACAATCTTACCACATGCAGCGCCAGGAGATGCTCCAAGACCTCTTCCTGCTGGAGTTGCAGCCTTAAGTGCAGCTGCATCAAACTGAGGATGAAGAAGTGTATCAAGATTACGAGGATCAATCATTGCAACTGCTTCCTTCTCTGTTCTCATCCCCTCATCTACAAGGTCACATGCAATCTTTAATGCTGCCTGTGCTGTTCTCTTACCATTACGTGTCTGTAACATAAACAGCTTGCCATGCTCTACTGTAAATTCCATATCCTGCATATCTCTGTAATGTTCTTCCAGAGTTGCACACACATCCTTAAACTGCTCAAATGCTTCCGGGAACTTCTCACTCATTTCCTGAATATGCATTGGGGTTCTTACTCCGGCAACAACATCTTCACCCTGTGCGTTAGTAAGGAACTCTCCAAAAAGTCCTTTAGCACCAGTTGCAGGATCTCTTGTAAATGCAACACCAGTTCCACAGTCATCCCCAATATTACCAAATGCCATAGACTGTACATTAACCGCTGTTCCCCAAGAATAAGGAATATCATTATCTCTTCTGTATACATTAGCTCTTGGGTTGTCCCATGAACGGAATACAGCTTTTATAGCTCCGTATAACTGTTCCTTAGGATCATCTGGGAAATCCTTGCCAATCTTAGACTTATATTCAACCTTAAACTGTGTTGCAAGCTCCTTAAGATCATCCGCTGTAAGCTCTACATCAAGCTTAACCCCTCTCTCATCCTTCATCTTGTCAATAAGCTCTTCGAAATATTTCTTGCCAACTTCCATAACTACATCTGAATACATCTGGATAAATCTTCTATAACAATCCCATGCCCATCTTGGATTGCCGGATTTCTGTGCAATTACATTAACAACGTCCTCGTTAAGTCCAAGATTAAGGATTGTATCCATCATACCCGGCATAGAAGCTCTTGCTCCAGAACGAACAGAAACTAAAAGTGGATTCTCCATATCTCCAAACTTCTTGCCTGTAATCTGTTCCATCTTCTCAATATGTTCGTTAATCTGTCCCATGATCTCATCATTGATTTCTCTACCATCCTCGTAATACTGGGTACAAGCTTCCGTAGTAATTGTGAATCCCTGTGGTACAGGTAGACCGATATTAGTCATCTCTGCCAGATTCGCACCTTTACCACCGAGAAGCTCACGCATATCTGCGTTACCCTCTGTAAACAAATACACCCATTTCTTTCCCATAACAAAACCTCCATAATTTAATATTCAGTTATTTAAGTAGTATATTTCTTAGCTTGTTAAAATTATAACATAGTAATCGTTTTCGTGCAACCATAAATGTATTTATTTTAATACAATTTTATATACAAGCCTTACATTTACAGAATATGCTTAATATGGGAAAATATTCATGCTGTACTAAATAGTACAACAATAGAGCCATCACTGAAAACACAATATAAGGAGGATTTTTCTATGCCTAAAGACCCTGTTATGCTTTTAAGCTTTGTCAATACACAACTTCGAGACAATTACAATTCATTAGAGGAACTGTGCAAATCTTATATGATTTCTGAGGAAGAAATAACCAATAAGTTAAAATCAATTAATTATGAATATAATACTGAAAAGAACCAGTTTATCTAATTCTGTATAAATATGTCTTAATCTGATTATTGATTCGTTGTTCATGATACCTATAGGTAGTCGCATTATCACTTGATTTATAGGACATATCCAGGCAGAATCCTTATTCAACCTTCACTTTTTCTTCCAATCTGCCTATAGATAAACTTCCTCGTGCCTGCCTGATAGGTATATTCCTGCAATTTCATGTATTTCTGCCTGAAATTTGCCTATATAGATTGATTATTTATTGTTCTTATAGGAACACGCAGAAGTAAGTTCCTGAACAGAAACAGACTTTTCCATAAAATAAAAGCAATGCCAGTATCCACTCTTCCCAGCATTGCTTTATCTTTATATATTATATTGTCAGCTATCACTCCATATCCGGACACTTGTATCCCGCATTAATCATATTAGCTCGCAGCTTTTCTACACTTACCCCTAGCTTTTGTGCACCCTTTTCCATACTTATGCTCTCATCTTCGACCAGTGAATATATCATCCGGTTGCCTTCTTCTCTTCCTTTCTGAAGTCCTTTCTCAATTCCCCTGTCTTCAAGTCTCTGCGCTACATCACACATATTGCTCACTCCTTCCTTATCTGACAATATCTCTTCATATCTGTTATCCCCTGTCATAACTGATAAGAACTTTAGTATCTCATCCACATGCTTAATTGTTGTCTTATCATCTGGTATGTAATCTTTGTTCTTTCTCTTGTTCACAAAGAAATTAGC